>Ga0114931_10000458_pt1 | contig 49241 bp, 51 predicted proteins | sample 2SBtaG_FD_89579 | JGI IMG/M metagenome (GOLD analysis project Ga0114931, IMG submission 89579) | Deep subsurface microbial communities from Kolumbo volcano to uncover new lineages of life (NeLLi) - 2SBTROV14_V59a metaG | ecosystem: Environmental > Aquatic > Marine > Volcanic | place: Kolumbo... | reverse complement strand
GCTGGGTCAGGCTTTCGCCCATTGCCCAATATTCCTCACTGCTGCCTCCCGTAGGAGTCTGGACCGTGTCTCAGTTCCAGTGTGGCTGATCATCCTCTCAGACCAGCTACTGATCGTAGTCTTGGTGAGCCGTTACCTCACCAACAAACTAATCAGACGCAAGTTCATCCATAGACGTTACCGAAGCAACTTTAACAACATATCCATGCGGATCCGCTGCATTATATGGTATTAGTTTCACTTTCGCGAAATTATTCCTTATCTAAGGGTAGATTGCTTACGTGTTACTCACCCGTGCGCCACTTTAATCAAAATATAAATACTTCTTTCTCGTAGACTTGCATGTGTTAAGCACGCCGCCAGCGTTCGTCCTGAGCCAGGATCAAACTCTCCGTTGTAGAGTTTAATTTGTTTGTAATCTTGGCGTATAGACGCTTTATTATTGAAACCATTTAACTGACAGGTTAAATGCACTCACTCTTTCAAAGAACTATAAAAATTATTTTGCTTTTACAAACCTTCTTAAAAGAAGGGGAACTAATTTAATTCCTCTATTTTCTAATGTCAAGAGACTATAAAAGTATCATAAAATATATTTCCATTTGCACTTTTATTTTGTGCAAAGTAAATCTGAAACAGACTTTCAAATATAAAGTTTTTTATTTTAATGTCAAGTTTTAAAAATTTATTTTTAGTGTTCTATTTCTTTTTTATTATTATAAATATAACAATATCAATCTTGACATTTTTGTATAGATTATATAATTTTTATATCCTTAATAATAAACAGTTTGTATTAAATACAAATAATTTAAAACGGAGATTTAATGCTGAATACAGAGCAAAAAACGATTGAAGAAATTGCAAGTACAGATTATAAGTATGGATTTGTAACTGATATTGACTCTATTACCCTTCCTAAAGGATTAAATGAGGATATTGTAACTAAAATATCCAAAATAAAAAAAGAACCGGATTTTTTATTACAGTGGAGATTAAAAGCTTTTAAACATTGGCAAACAATGGTTGAACCCCATTGGCCTAATGTTCATTACCCGAAAATAGATTATCAAAATATATCTTATTATTCAGCACCAAAGAAAAAACCTAAATTAAACAGTCTGAATGAAGTAGACCCAACATTAAGAGAGACTTTTGATAAACTTGGTATTTCACTTGAAGAACAAAAAAGACTTAGCGGTGTTGCTGTAGATGCAGTGTTTGACAGTGTTTCTGTTGCAACTTCATTTAAAGAAACTTTATCCGATCTTGGCATAATTTTCTGTTCTTTTTCTGAAGCAGTAAAAAATCATCCTGATTTAGTTAAGAAATATTTAGGTACTGTAGTTCCCTATACTGATAATTTTTTCGCAACTTTAAATTCTGCAGTTTTTAGCGATGGTTCGTTTGTATATATTCCAAAAGGAATTCACTGTCCAATGGAATTGTCAACTTACTTTAGAATAAATGCTGCAAACACAGGACAATTTGAAAGGACACTTATAATAGCCGATGAAGGTGCTTATGTAAGTTATCTTGAAGGCTGCACTGCCCCGATGCGTGACGAGAACCAGCTTCACGCTGCAGTGGTTGAATTGATAGCTTTGGACAATGCCGAAATTAAATATTCAACCGTGCAGAATTGGTATCCCGGCGACAAAGACGGCAAAGGCGGCATATATAATTTCGTTACAAAACGCGGAGCCGCAAGAGGAATTAATTCAAAAATATCTTGGACACAGGTTGAAACAGGTTCTGCAATTACCTGGAAATATCCCGGATGTATTTTGCAAGGAGATAATTCTATAGGCGAATTTTATTCAGTAGCCCTTACAAATAATTATCAACAGGCTGATACCGGAACAAAGATGATACACCTCGGTAAAAATACTTCAAGCACAATTATATCAAAAGGTATATCTGCAGGCAAAAGTAATAACAGTTACAGAGGGCTAGTAAAAGTTTCTAAGAAAGCTGATAACGCGCGTAATTTTTCACAATGTGATTCTTTATTAATCGGTGATAAGTGTGGTGCACACACATTCCCTTACCTTGATATAAATAATTCATCGGCACAAGTTGAGCACGAAGCAACAACTTCTAAGATTGGAGAAGACCAGGTTTTTTATCTTAATCAAAGAGGAATTTCCACTGAAGATGCAATCGGGCTAATTGTAAATGGTTACTGTAAAGAAGTGTTCAAAGAATTGCCAATGGAGTTTGCAGTGGAAGCTCAAAAATTATTAAGTATTAGTCTTGAAGGAAGCGTGGGATAAATAAAACAATAAATTAAGAATTATGAATTTGAAATTATTAAAGAAGGAAAAGTAATGTTGTTAGAAATTAAAGACCTTCACGCAAAAGTAGAAGGAAAAGAAATTTTAAAAGGTATTAATCTTAATATAAATAAAGGCGAAGTTCACGCAATAATGGGACCCAACGGTTCCGGCAAAAGCACACTTGCTCAAGCACTTGCAGGACGCGAAGAATATGAAATTACAAAAGGCAAAGTAATTTATAACGGTAAAAACCTCTTGGAATTATCTCCTGAAGACAGGGCACGCGAAGGTTTGTTTTTAGCATTCCAATATCCGATAGAAATTCCCGGCGTAAGTAATACTAATCTGTTAAAAACAGCTATGAATGAAATAAGAAAATATCGCGGTGAGGAAGAATTGGACGCAATGGAATTTTTAACTCTGCTAAAAGAAAAAATGAAAGTAGTTGAACTTGATCAGTCTCTTATTAGTCGTGCTGTTAATGAAGGTTTTTCCGGAGGAGAAAAAAAGAAAAATGAAATATTCCAAATGGCAGTATTGGAACCAAAACTAAGTATACTTGATGAGACAGATTCAGGCTTAGATATTGATGCATTAAGAGTTGTAGCTAACGGTGTTAATAAATTGAAGTCGGATGAAAATGCTATAATAGTTGTAACTCACTATCAAAGACTGCTTAATTATATCGTTCCCGATTTTGTTCACGTTTTATACAAAGGAAAAATTGTAAAATCGGGTGGAAAAGAACTAGCGCTTGAGCTTGAAGATAAAGGATATGATTGGTTAAAGGTTGACAATGTTCAGGTTGCTGGTTAACAGATTTCAGATTGCAAGTTTACAAGTTGTAGGTTACAAATTGTTGTAATTTAAAATTTATAAGGCAATGAAAAATTAATGAATAAGTATAAAAATATAAAAGAATCATTCTTAAATAATTTTAAAGATTTTGAGAATCAACTTAACGGAGAAAGCAAATCCGATTTTCATAAAATAAGAAAAGATGCAATAAAGCATTTTGCTGAATTGGATTTTCCCAATAATAAAAATGAAGAATGGAGATATACAAATATTTCCCCATTTTTAAAACAGAGATTTTCACTTCCTGAAAACCACATAAATTTAGACCAAATCAATGTGTCAAAATATATATTAAAAGATATAGATGCTTATATAATGGTTTTTATAAACGGTAAGTTTTTTTCTAAGCTTTCTCAATTAAATAATGTCCAAAATGGAATTAAAATTAAAAGTATATCTCATTGCATTAAAAACAATGATAACAACTTATTAAAATATTTAGGAAAATACGTTGATTATAAAAATGACATCTTTTCTTCTTTAAGTACTGCTTTTACTACAGACGGTGCTTTTATTTCAATTGCAGATAATTGCATTGTTGACAAACCTGTTTATCTTTTATATTTAACATTAGCTAATAATGTTGAAATTCAAACTCAACCTAGAAATTTAATTGTTGCAGGAAAAAATTCTCAACTAACAATTATTGAACAATTCTCATCAACGGATAACTCAACATATTTTACTAATACAATCACCGAATTAATATTACAAGAAAATGCTGTAATAGATCATATTAAAGTGCAGGAAGAAAGCAGAAATGCATTTCATATAGCCCGTATGGAAGTTGATCAGGAAAGAAGCAGCAATTTTACTTCACATCTTGTTTCTATAGGGGCAAAATTATCAAGGAATGACTTAAATTCTAAATTTAACGATGAAGGTAGCGAAGCAATGCTTAACGGTTTATTTTTAATTGAAGACGACCAGTTGTTTGATGTTCATTCATTTATTGACCACGCAAATGCAAACTGCAATAGTCACGAACATTACAAAGGTATTATGGATGATAATTCCCGCGGAGTTTTCAATGGGAAAATTATGGTTAGAAAAGATGCACAAAAAACTAACGCTTTCCAGGAAAACAACAACATACTGCTTTCGGAGAATGCACTCATAAATACAAAACCTCAATTAGAGATTTTTGCAGACGACGTAAAATGTTCACACGGTGCAACTATCGGACAATTAGATAATGATGCAAAATTTTATCTTAAATCAAGAGGGATTGGTGAAGAAGCATCGAAGGTAATTCTTTTACATGCTTTTGCAAGTGACGTTGTTAATCTAATAAAAGTAGATAAAGTTAAAAATTATGCTGAAGAAATTATTACTAAAAGAATAAACACAAGAGTAAAAGGAAATTAAGTTTTGAAAAGTAATTTAACAACAAAGACTAACGAAAAGATTTTTAATATTGAAAAAATCAGAAATGATTTCCCAATATTAAATCAATTGGTACACAACAAACCATTGTGTTATTTGGATAATGCAGCTACAACACAAAAACCTCAAGTTGTAATAGATACTATAAATGATTTCTATTCAACTACAAATTCCAATATTCACAGAGGTGTACATTATCTGAGCGAGAGATCAACCCAAGCTTATGAAAATACAAGAACGATAGTAAAGGATTTTATAAATGCGAAAAGCGAAAAAGAGATAATTTTTACAAGCGGAACCACCGCCTCCATAAATCTTGTAGCTCAAACCTTCGGTAGAAAATTTTTCACCGTGGGCGATGAAGTCATCATTACAAATATGGAACACCATTCCAATATAGTTCCGTGGCAAATTTTATGCGAAGAAAAAAAAGCAAAATTAAAAGTGCTGCCAATCAATGATAAAGGCGAACTACAGATTGAAAGGTTAAACAATTTGATAACGGATAAAACAAAATTAATATCAGTTGTTCACGTTTCAAATTCACTCGGTACAATCAACCCGATAAATGAAATAATTAAAATTGCTCATCAAAACAATGTACCGGTTTTATTGGATGCAGCCCAATCTATACAGCATATTGATATTGATGTACAAAAACTTGATTGTGACTTTCTTGCATTTTCGGGACATAAAATTTACGGACCAACCGGCATTGGAATACTTTATGGCAAAGAAAATTTATTAGAAGAAATGCCTCCATTTATGGGCGGAGGAGATATGATATCAAAGGTAACATTTGAAGAAACTACTTTTAACGAACTGCCTTTTAAATTTGAAGCTGGTACATCAAATATTGCCGGTGCTATAGGTTTGGGAACAGCGATTGAATATGTTTCAAAAATCGGTCTTAAAAATATTCATCAATACGAATCAGAATTATTATCAGCTGCAACTCAAAAAATATCTGATATTGATGGTATAAAAATAATCGGAACTGCAAAGGAAAAAACGAGTGTGCTTTCTTTTATAATTGAAAACATTCATCCGCACGATATAGGTACTTTTTTAGATTTTGAAGGTGTAGCAATAAGAACAGGGCATCATTGTACACAACCTGTTATGGACTTTTTCAAAATCCCGGCCACAAGCAGAGCATCTTTTGCTTTTTATAATACATTAGATGAAATAGAACAACTAACTATTGCACTTAAAAAAACAATAGAGGTTTTAACTTAATGGATTCGGAATTAAGGGAACTTTACCAGCAGGTAATTTTAGATCACAATAAAAGTCCGAGAAATTTTAGGATAATTGAACACCCAAGTCATACATCGGAAGGATATAATCCTTTGTGCGGCGATACAATACATTTATATCTTACAATAGAAGACGGAATTGTTAAAGACATTTCATTTCAAGGTTCCGGTTGTGCAATATCGAAGGCTTCTGCATCATTGATGAGCTCAATGATAAAGGGCAAAACTCTTGAAGAGACAAAAAATATTTTTGATAAATTTCAAGAAATGATAACCGGAAAAATGAATGAAGAAGCAGATATTGAATCGTTGGGTAAGCTTGCAGTTTTAGCAGGAGTAAAAGAATTTCCATCAAGAGTAAAATGTGCAAGCCTTGCCTGGCATACATTAATTAATGCAATCGAAAATAAAAAAGAAGCAGTATCAACTGAATAACTACGGAATAATAAAGTGAACAAACAAGAATTAGAAGAACAAATTATTTCAAAATTACAAACTATTTATGACCCGGAAATACCGGTAAATATTTTCGAGCTCGGTTTAATTTATGCCGTAAGGATTGATGATGAAGCTAATGTTGAAATTGACATGACGTTAACTTCTCCCGCCTGTCCTGTAGCAGAATCATTACCGCCCGAAGTAGAAATGAAAGTAAGAACAATACCGGGCATCAATAATTTAAAAGTAAATCTTATTTGGAGCCCCCAATGGGATAAAGATATGATGTCGGAAGCGGCAAAATTACAATTAGGTTTTTTATAATAATTATTTATTAAATGGAGAAACAATATGTTTAACATAACATCTCGTGCACCTATGTACGACCCAAACGCTGTGCAGCCTATGCGAGACGAACTTGTAGCGGTAGGTTTTAATGAACTTTTAACACCAGACGAAGTTGAAAGTGCTGTAAACATAAAAGATGATAAAACGATTTTAGTTATGATTAATTCTGTTTGCGGATGTGCGGCCGGTAGTGCAAGACCGGGTGTATCTTTGGCACTGCAAAATGATATTATACCTGATAAATTTTATACGGTATTTGCCGGACAAGAAAGAGAAGCCGTTGATAAAGTGAGAAGTATGATTACTGAATATCCCCCTTCATCACCAAGTGTTGCTTTATTTAAAAACGGTAAACCAATTTATTTTATGCAAAGATTGGACATTGAAGGCAACAGCCCTGCACAAATTGCTAAAGAACTTATGGATAATTTTAACGAATACTGTTCTGCTGAGGGACCATCAATAAGTCCCGAAAATTTTAAAAAAATTATGTACGCAAAACAGTGCGGCTCAAAAATTCCATTGTATAACGGTTAATTCAAATGAAATTTAGTACACGGGAAGAATACGGAATTAGATGTTTGATAAGGATTGGTAAGTCCAACTCACCCAACGGGCTTACCATTCCAGAAATAAGCGAAATGGAAGGCTTATCAACTTCAAACGTAGGAAAAATATTAAGATTGCTAAGACTCGGTAAATTTGTTGAAAGTGCAAGAGGACAAACTGGTGGATATAAATTAGCAAGAGCTCCCGAAAAAATCAAAATCAGTAACGTTATGAATGTTCTTGGAGGTAGATTATTTGAAGAAGGATTTTGTAACAGCCATTCAGGCTCCTTGAATATTTGTACTAATACAGTAGACTGTTCAATACGCTCTTTATGGAGTACTATACAGAATATGCTAGACGGTGTTTTAAGCCAGGTTACCCTAAAAGATCTTTTGGGAAATGAGAAACAAGTTATCAATTTGGTAAGTGGTTACACTAATAAAATAACATCTAATCTTATTAATAATTGATAGTGGTTTCTAAAAAATTATATATTTTAAAATGCTCCCCTCTGTCGCCACTGACCATTCAGTGGCAAAATATTTTACAGAAAAATTTCTCAGACTGATAAACCTGTCTACTCATCTCCCTTACACTCGGTTGTAACGTGTCTATAAGCAATATCGTGTTTAGAATGACAAAAAAGTGCTTTTTTAAGTTAATCCATTTATCTTAACCATTATAATTTTATTTAACACTTAAAAATAATTTCAAATGAATCTCAAATTAGAAAAACTAAAAAGTTTCAACGGAAGAAAAGGACCATTATTATTTATAATTATGGACGGAGTGGGTATTGGTAAACAATACGAAGGCAATGCCGTTTACAAAGCAAACACCCCAACTTTGGATAAACTTTTCAAATCAAAACTTTATACACAACTTAAAGCCCACGGAACAGCAGTCGGATTGCCTTCTGATGAAGATATGGGCAACAGCGAAGTGGGACACAACGCAATGGGTGCCGGAAGAATTTTTGACCAGGGAGCCAAACTTGTAAACAAAGCCTTTGCGACAGATGCAATTTTTAGCACAGATATTTGGAGAAATGTAGTTGATAAAAGCAAAGATGACGGTACAATTCATTTTATCGGTTTACTCTCAGACGGCAATGTACACTCCCACATAAAACATTTATTTGCTTTGCTTGATAGATGCGAAAAAGAAAAAATTGAAAAAGTTAGAATCCATATTTTATTGGACGGCAGAGACGTACCCGGAAAATCAGCATTAAATTATGTAACACCTTTAGAAGAAAAATTAAAAGATATCAGCTATAAAAATAATTTTAACTACAAAATTGCGTCCGGCGGTGGAAGAATGATAGTGACAATGGACAGATACAATGCTGACTGGTCAATTGTTGAAAGAGGATGGAATGCACACGTTAGAGGAATAGGTAGAAATTTCAAATCAGCAACCGAAGCCATTAACACTTTTTATAAAGAAGATGAAAATATAATCGACCAGTATTTAGAACCCTTTGTTATTGTTGATAAAGAAGAGCAGCCTGTAGGCAAGATTAAAGACGGTGACAGCGTTGTGTTTTTTAATTTCCGCGGCGACAGGGCAATTGAAATTTCAAAAGCTTTTGAAGACGATAATTTTAATTACTTTGATAGAATTGAAAGGCCCAATGTTTTTTATGCCGGAATGATGCAGTACGACGGTGATACTCTAATACCCAAAAATTTTCTTGTACAGCCACCCGAAATTGAAAGGACAATCAGCACATATCTCTGTGCAGAGGAAGTAACATCTTTTGCAATTTCCGAAACACAAAAGTTTGGTCACGTTACATACTTTTGGAACGGCAACCGTTCGGGTTATATAAATGAACAACTTGAAAAATATATTGAAATACCATCCGACAAAATTGAATTTGACAAAGCTCCTAAAATGAAAGCAGAAGAAATAAAGGACAAAACAATTGAAATGCTGCGTTTGGGTAAGTATAAATTCGGAAGATTAAATTTTGCAAACGGAGATATGGTCGGTCATACGGGTAATTTAAATGCCGCAATTGTTGCAATAGAAACTGTTGATAAATGCGTAAGTGAACTTTTAGATGTAATAAAGGAATTAGACGGAATTGCAGTTGTTACGGCAGACCACGGAAACTCAGATGAGATGTATATTATAAAAAACGGTGAGAAAATTGTTAAGACTTCTCATTCATTAAATCCGGTTCCCTTTATAATTTATGACTCTGAGTACAACGATGAATATAATATGAAAGATTTGGATAATCCCGGACTTACAAACATTGCCGGTACGTTGTTAAATTTGTTAGGTTATGAAAATGTTGAGGGGTATGATGAGTCGTTGATTGGTTTTGATCTAAATTTCAAGTAACATTTTAAATCGTAAAGCGATTCGGCGAATCGCTTATGAATTACTTTACTTTTGAGCGAATCAGCTATTTGTTTTACAATACATTCTCATTAATCACCTTGACATTATCTAACAAATTGTCAATCTTTTCCTATTGTTTTTGATTAAATTAGCTTTATTCTATCGGATTTTAATTAATGCTTAAAAAATACTTACTAATAATTACGTTAATATTCACTCCTCTACTTACCTCTAATGCTCAAACAACAATTGGCAAATTTGCAGGCGAATTTCTTGCAATTGGTGTGGGCGGAAGAGCTTTGGGTATGGGCGGTGCTTATACAGCAATTGCAAATGACGTTACTGCCGGTTATTATAATCCCGCCGGACTTATACATTTAAACTACCCGCAAATTTCAATTATGCACGACGAACGTTTTGGAAATCTTGTAAATTATGATTACGCTGCTGTAGCTATCCCTTATGGAACGGATATGAGCCTTGGCTTAAGTATTATGCGACTCGGTGTTGACGGAATTCCAGATACAAGAAACGCTTTAGTAGACGCTAATGGTGACGGTGTTTTAGACATCACTCAAGACAGACTTGACTATAGCAGAATAACAGAATTCAGCGATCAGGACTGGGCATTTTATTTATCTTTTGCTAAAAGACATTCATCAAAATTTTCCTACGGTGCAAGTGTAAAAATAATTAGAAGATCATTGGCAGAATTTAGCGCAACAGGAATTGGATTTGATATCGGTGCACAATATTCACCGTCTGAAAACATTTTTCTCGGTGCTACTGTTCAAGACGTTACAACTACTTTGGTTGCCTGGAGTACGGGAAGAAACGAGTTGATCTCTCCTACTTTAAAGTTAGGGGGCGGTTACAGATTTGAATTATTCGGAGGAACAATCACCCCTGTTTTAGATATAGACATCAGGTTTGAAGGAAGAGATTTTGCTGCTAACTTTAATGTAGGGCCAATTAGCGCAGACTTTCATGAAGGTTTTGAATACAACTACAAAAATGTTTTTGCAATCAGAGCCGGCTATAACGATATAAAACAGTTTACTATAGGTGCAGGAATAAAACTACCGAAGCTTTCTATTGATTATTCTTTTGCAAGGTTTAGCGATTCGGAAAGTGAACGCCTTCCCGATACCCACAGAATTTCACTCACTTTAACTTTGGAAGAACCAAAATTTTTAAGGGATGGAGTTAAATAGATTACTTCTATGTTTTATCTTCAAGTTGAAAAGTGGGAACCCTTTATTGCTGTTTTTCTAATTACATTTTTCTTAATCTGGGAATCTTTCTCACCTTTTTTTAATGCGCCTAATAACAGAATTGAACACGGGGTTAAAAATATTATTCTTGCACTTATTAATGGTCTGATATTAGGGTTACTTTTTGCCGGTATAACAATAATTGTTGCAAACTATACAGTGCAAAATAATTTTGGATTTGTTCACTTGTTTAATTTAACCAAAGTTCAATATTCAATACTTGCTTTTATTATTATGGATATGTGGAATTACACCTGGCACAGAATAAACCACAGAGTAGCCTTCCTTTGGCGATTTCATAAAATGCACCACAGCGATCCGAATATGGACGTTACAACTTCGGTAAGATTTCATTTTGGAGAAATTATTATTTCTTCGGTTTTTAGATTAGGTGTAATTTTTTTAGTAGGAATTCCTATTTGGGTTTTAATTTTTTATGATACTACTCTTTTAATCTGCACTATCTTTCATCATTCAAATATTCAACTGCCCGATAAAGTTGATAAATTTATTCGCTCCGTAATCGTATCACCAAATATGCACAAAGTTCACCACTCAAGGATAAAAATTGAAACCGATTCCAACTACTCAAGTTTTTTAACGATATGGGATAGAATATTCGGCAGCTTCAGATTAAAAAATGATTACAGTGAAATCAATTTTGGTTTGGATAATTATGACGGAGAAAAAAAACAGTCGTTGATTGGTTTAATGAAAACTCCTCTTACAAAATAAAATTATTCGTTCCGTAGGAACAGAATATTTATTAAAAACCAGAATAACAAAAGCGAAGTCTCGAAGAAATGATTCACTCTACAAAGCATTCCTTGTTAAAATTTACATTTATATAACTTTAGAAATTTCTAAAAGGAAAAGAGCCATAGAATTATTGTTATAATTTTTTTAGAAATCCCCAAGTATCTTCCAAATTCTCCGAGATCATACCTGCCTCTCTTTTCATAATCTTTAGCTAACAAATTATGAAAAGATTCATAAAATAATGTCAACCCATCAGTTGTTGTGTTATTATTATTCTGGTAAAAATAATTTGTTGAAACATGGGACGTAGTGTATTCTTTTTTATTGTATGGAATATAAAAGGGTGATTTATTAAAATAATTATTATATAAAATTTTTAATTTGTACAAATTAAGCGATTGTTTTTCTACGATTTCATTTGTGCTTTTTTCTGAAGTGTCAATTTTTACAGGATTTATTTCATTAGTAGTTTGTGCAAAATTTATTTGAATTAAAATTGCACTAATAATAATTGTCCCCTTAAATATTATCATTCCCACAAGACTTATAATAAGTTTGTTTAAGATAAAATATTATAGTCCCGCCAATATACTTATGTTCCGTTATTATTAGAGATAACAGAAACCAATTATCTTCTGAAGGGAAGAGTTAACTAGTTTTATTTTATAAAATTGTAAAGCGAAACGTTTACTCCGGCTATAGATGAGCCTGTTTCTCTTAATGGAATAAGGGTGATCTAATATTAAATTAAGAACGAGCAACCTGCTCGCTCTACAAAATTTTATGATTTTTTTAACAACTTTACAATTTCAGCTTTGAAAATAGATTTTTCGTGGAACCCAATAAAACTGTTAACAATATTACCTTCTTGATCAATAACAAAAGTAGTAGGTATGGATTGAATATCTCCGTAATCACGAACAACTTCCATCGTTCCAAATAGAACAGGATAATTCATTTTATATTTCTTTATAAAAGGTTTAACATCCGCCTTGGTGTCAGTATCCAAAGAGACACCTAAAATCTGTAAATCAAATGCATATTCTTTTTGCAACTCTACAAAATCCGGTATTTCCTCTCTACAAGGAGGACACCAGGTAGCCCAAAAATCAAGGATAACTACCTTTCCTCTATAATCGGATAGTTTAATTTGTTTTCCATCTGTATTAACTAAAGCAAAATCCGGTGCTTTGTTTTCATCTTTTTTCACTTCTTTATCAACAGATTTATATTGCTTTACCGGTTCAACATTAGGTACTTTGTTACCGCATCCGGTAAAAATTAATGTAGTAAAAAACAAAGCGGTTAAAATAACTTTAAATTTCATTTATTTCTCCTGTTCAATTGGAATTGTTGATTGTATTAGTAGTATGGGCTTTATAATCGGGTGGATAAGGCCCTTGGTCTGGTTCCTTCTTTGTATTATTAATAATAAAAAATATTACCAATATTATTATAACAATTGTTGTCCAAAAAGTATTTTGATATTTCGGGTTTATTAAATGTTTCTTCTGTTGAACATTTTTACCTATTTGACGCTTTTTCTTATTTTTCTTCGACATAACTTCCTATTTCTATTTTGTTTAGATGAATTATATAATAAATAGATTCTAAAATAATAAAATATTTTTAATTGATAAGTTTATTAAATAATTAAACAATACGAAATGTAAAAAGGTTCAAATAGAGGAGGATAATTTTAAAAGTGTAAATAAGCAGACAATTTTAGGTCGATTGAATTTTCGGTGCATTAATAATATCTAACAGATTGATTTTTAGTTTTACTTTTTAATCTGTATAAAACATATGATGCTGTAATCACCACTCCCACGAACCCAAAAAAAATGCCTACTGCCATAAATACAAGTGATGATAAATTCATTTTGTTAGTGCCCCGATAAAATAGTTAATAAAACATAGAACCGGTAAAATTTCTTATTTCGGTATATTTTTTTATTTTCAAAATGAACTTAACAAATTGACATGCTGTTGTAAATTAGAATAGAACAAGCGTTAATATAACTCGTCAAAAGTACTATTTTTATCGACAAAAGGTAAAAGAATAATAATGAAAAATTTATTGTTTTTATTGGTTACGCTGTAGCGCCCCCACAGCTTGAACCGGCACCTGCAGTACACCCGAAGCAATGATTTCCTACAATTATTTTCCTTCCTTCAAGAGCCTTATTATTGAAATTTTTTATGTTTTGGGGAAGTCCTTTTTCCAGTCCAATTTCGAGCATTTGATTAAAATCACAATCATATAAACTACCTTCCCAACCGATTGAAACCATATTTCTGCACATAACTTGTTGGGCTGCAACAGGATTGAAAGCAGTTATTAATTTATTCATATATCCCAAATAATTTCCGGATTCAACCAAATAATCTAAAAATCTGCTTATCGGCAAATTAGTGATTACAAAAAGATTATTAAACTCCAGTCCAAATTTATTTTTTAGTTCCCTTTTATAATCTTTTTCCAAAGCTTCCTGACCCGGAGGAAGAAATGCACCAATGGGGTTATAAACAAGATTTAAAATTAAACCGCTTTCTGCTTTGCCGTAACCTAAATTGTTTAATTTTTCTATTGCCTTTATCGATTGCTCAAAGACACCTTTCCCCCTTTGCTTATCGGTTGTAGAAGCCGAGTAAAAAGGTAATGAAGAGATAATTTCAATTTCATTTAGTGACATAAATTCTGCATAATCCTCAAATCCGTTTGCAACAAGTATTGTAAGATTTGATCTTACAATTATGTGTTTGTTAAGTTTTTTTAACTCTGTTACAAACCATTTAAAATTTGGATTTAATTCCGGTGCGCCTCCTGTTAAATCCACAGCTTTTATTTCGGAACTTCTCAACGCATTAAGGCAATATTCCATTGTTTCCTTTGTCATTATTTCTTTTCTATCGGGACCGGCATCTACGTGACAGTGTTTGCAAACCTGATTACACATTTTACCTACATTTATTTGCATAACTTCAACTTCTGTTGCAGTAAGCTCTCCCACTTTCATTTCTTTTAACTTTTCTTCAAATGTAACAAACTCATTGGGTTGATTGATTATTTTCAATTGTTCATTTGCGATTGCCAATTCTTCGCCGAAAGCTTTCATGCTTTTATGTCTGTGTTCCAATTTTTTACTCCGTTTCAGTCACATTGATAATTTAGAATTTACGTTTTTCATTTGCACACCGTGTACTAAAGATGCACCGCCTCTAATCGCACTTGCAACGTGCACTGCTTCTGTCATCTGTTCAAGGTTGGAGCCTTTCTCCAAGCAGGATTCCGTATAAGCATCAATACAGTAAGGGCATTGCACGGCGTGTGCAACAGCAAGTGCGATTAATGCTTTTTCCCTTTCGCTTAAAGCACCTTCTTTAAAAACTTCACCGTACCAAGCAGAAAATTTTTCCCAAAGTTTTGGGCTTCCTTCTTTCATGCTGTCAAATTTTTTTAGGTCTTCCGGATTATAATACGTTTCCATATAGAAATTCCTTTTTATAAGTTAAATTGTGTAAAATGAATTATGTCTTTAAGGTTTTTATATATGAAGCGGGGGAGAGGACAAAGAGGTGAAAGTCTTAAAAGAATTTTTATACTTTATAAACAACGTTAAATAATATTCAATAATTAAATAATTGAATAATATATTTTGCATTCCTGTAAGTGAGTTTTCAATCTGTACTCTAAATAAATAATAGATTTGAAGTGAACTCAACTCATCAAAATCAGATTTCTTTTTTAATAAATATTGAAATATTGAAAAATCATTTAATAAAGAGATTAGTTCAAAAGCTGCCTTTGATTGCTGATAATTTATTGACTTAAATCTAATGGGATCAATTTTACTAAAGTCGTTTTTATTAAGTGATAGTAAATAAAAACCGCCGTCCTTAGAGGGACCAATAACCGAATTATTTTTTGAAGTGTGTTCTGCCGCATATTTAATATCGCGAAGCTTTAACGAAGGAGTATCATTCCCTAAAACAATAACATTATCAAAACCTTTATCAAAAACATATTTAATTGATTCATAAAACTTTTTACCAAAGGATTTTTGGGATTGAATTATCAAAGGGCAATTGAATTTAGAAAAATACTCTTCCCCTCTTTCTTTTGTAGTTGATACAAAAAAAACTAATCGAGAATTAGAGATTACATCAAAAATGCTGGATAATGATTTTTCAAAACAATAGTTAGAACGTTGACGAAAATTCCCACTGCTTTTTATCTCGGCATCTTCTGACGGATCGCGTGAAAATAACAATATTGCTGTTTGATTATTCATTTAACTATAATATTAATTCTTCTTTATTTTATTTAAGTCCCAATCGTAAGATTTAAAATCAATTTCCCATTTAATAATTTTATCATTTATTGATTCAGCAATTTGTTTAGGTAAATAATTTTTTATCCTATCCAAAATTTGCGAATCATTTTCACCAAAGTCACTTCCATACCAATCTAAAATTTTTGACAGGTGAGCAACACGGTTTTTTCCGTCGAAGGTATTTTTTGAAGGATCCGCAAAAAATTTTCTTGCCTGGTCATCGAGCTGCTCATTAAGTTTTGATCCGACAAAAGCTTCATTCCTTAAAGGAGGACAGCTTATAGCGCCGCAAACCAAAGCAAAGTGAATTCTAGGGTCTTTAAATTTAGCCCTTATTATTTCGTGTTCAATATGATTTAAGGTCATTTTTTTATTGTTTATAACAACAAAATCTTTATCCCACACTGTTTTTTTTAGGATATGTGCAATTATTTTTCCGCCTGTATGTAATTCATTAATACTTGAAATCGGATAATTATCTACAATTACTTTAAGTGTATAAGCATTGTATGCGTTAATCCAGAATGCAAGTCTTGTTTTTTTATCATTCAAAGTATTCGGATTAAAATTTGAAAGTGCCTCAATATATTTATCCAGGTTTTTATCTTTTGATAGATTGTCATAGTCAACAAGTCCATTAAACACATATTTTTTTAGCAAGTTATCATAAATATTTACATTTGAAGAATCCTGTGAAAAGCCCGAAATATTTGTTAAAAAAACAGTTAACACAATTAATAATATTATTTTAAATTTTCTCATTTAATTTTTATCTAATTATTGAACAATGCTGTTTGTACAAAAGATTTAATTTCTCCTGCCTTTAATTTAGTTTCCTTATTTATCCAATTATTCAAATCATTTTCTGTATCTATGTCTGACAACTCCGGTAAAATAGATAAATTTAAATTGAGTTCATTTATTATCTTTAATGTTTGTTCGAATAATTTATCTGTACTCCAAGGTAAATTAAGAAACAGTTTTTCATAAATCTTTTTCATACCTAACAAATAATATCCGCCGTCAGTTGCAGGTCCGATTACTACATCACAATCGTCAAGTAAATTAAAAGATTTTTCAATTATATCAGAAGATATATCTGGAAGATCCGTTCCAATAATAATTGTTTTTGATACATCATTTTTAAAGACAGATTGAAATGCATTTAACATTTTTTTCCCAAGGTCTTCCCCCTGTTGATGGAAAAGTAAAAACTTAGATTGTGTCCATTTCTTTATTTTTTTTCTGTCATTTTCGTCGGAATAAAAAAGGAAATGACGAGTGTTATTATTGTTTGTTTTTAGTATTTCATTAAAAGTATGTTCAGCACAAACTTTATAAAAATCTTTTGCAAACCGATCACCTAGCGTTGAAGCTAATCGTGTTTTAACTTTTCCTTTTTCCGGAAATTTTGCAAAAACAATAACGGCTTTTTTATTAAAGTTTTTCATTTTATTATATTTTGAATAAAGATATTCAGGTTTTTTGTTCATTAAATATTGGATAATATAAACAAAATTTCTTATTTGTGTTTTTACAAAACCGTTTTGTAAAAATCTTCTTGCAGAGGTTGTCACAAATCCAGGAATGGTAAAAACATCTACTTCCTTTCGGGCTGTTCTTAAAAAATGAACGTCTTCAAAAAGTTTCCATTCTGGAAAAAGATTACCTCTTTCAAAATAATTTTTTCTTACAACAATTCCACAGTCACCAAAACGGGTAAAAATAGAATCAAATTTTGTGAACCACGAATAAAAATTTAATATCCAGTTATCAATATCAAAATTCATCTTAAAAGTTGCTACTTGTACTTTTTCGTCTGTAAAAGTTTTATCAATTAATAAATCTGATTTTTCAGGTAATACCGTATCAGCGTGTAAAAAAATTAAAAATTCACCCATAGCTCTTTCCGCACCTACATTTAGCTGATTGCCTCTGCTTTTTAAGGAAGACAAAATCAGTGCACCATTATCAGTAGCTATTTTCAAAGTTTTATCTTTGCTTCCTCCGTCCGAAACAATAATCTCAGCATTAGGCAAACATCTATTGATATTAAAAATGCAACTTGCAATATGTTTTTCCTCATTTAGAGTCGGTATTATTACTGAATATTTTTTATTCTTTTGCATAACACAATAATATAGTTAAAGAAGAGGAAAAAATGTCAAGATAATTACATTTCTGTTTCATTTTTTGAATAGTTCGGCAAAGATAGTTTTTAAAATTATTAAGCTTGCCAGAAAAGTTCCTTTAATTGTTCCTGTCACTTTTGACTTACCAATCCTCTTTCTATAGCTAACGGGAACTTCCTTAATAGCATAAGATTTTTTAGCAGCTTTTATCTGCATTTCAACAGTCCAACCGTACCATTTATCACTCATATTTAGAGCAAGTAGTTTATCTTTTTTAATGGCACGAAAAGGACCTAAATCAGTATATTTAACACCCCAAAAAAAATTTATTAAAAAGCCGGCAATGATACTTCCTAATCTTGATTGAATTGGTAAAGCACCTTTTTCACTTTTTCCCAAAGTTCTGCTTCCAATTACCATATCAATGTTATCATTTATAATAGGTTTTATTAATTCAGATATTTCGCCAGGGTAATCACTGTAATCACCGTCTAAAAAGATAATAATATCAAAATCTTTATCCTTTAAATAATCAATTCCCTTTAAGCAAGCTGCACCGTATCCTAGATATTCTTCAAGCAGAACTGTAGCACCTTCAGCTGAAGCAACACCTGCAGTAGAATCTGTTGAATTATTATTTACAACAACTATTTCGCCAACCAAATCTTTTGGAATTTCATTGATTACTTTTCCAATAGAGCTTTCTTCATTGTAAGCCGGTATTATTACTACAACTTTCATTTCCTTCCCTTTTTCACTCATTCAATCAAACGTCCATACACTCGTTAATATTTTATTTCAATTATCCTACTTTGGTACCCTTTTAAATTAACTACAAATCCTTCATCCGATAATTTTTTTGATGTAATTTTTAAATTAGCTTTTGTCAGCAAGTCTTTTAACTCAACTATTGATGGTAAATTGTTTACCGAAAACTTTATTTTCCCTTTTGCGTGTTTGGGCGAATAATTTACAATTGTAATCCTTATTACATTATAATACTGCCAATACCAGACTAATATATTATTATATGATTCGTCTTTTTTATTATACACGTTTGGTTGAATTAAGTTGAACGTTCCCTTTTGATATGTTTCATTATTTATCACCGGTAAAATTTTAAGATAAAAATCTTTCAAATTTTTTAGTCCTTTATCATCTGATGGTTTTCCAATTTGAACAGGGCATCTTATTCTTTTTCCATCAAGCTGACCGTTATAAAGTAATTTCATCCCTGGTAATGTTAAAAAGATTACTGAGGAAGCTATTGATTTTTTTATGCCCAAAGATTTAACGGCTCTTTCTTCGTCGTGATTTTCAAGAAAGAACACCAATTTTTTTAAGTAATTTAAGTCACTATTTAAATTGTGTTTAATCCCAGGTATATCATCATTTATCAACATGTCTAAAAAATGTTTATAGTAAGCGTAGTCAAATCCTAAATCTATTAACTCGGATTCTAAATCCCAGTAAACTTCAGCAATTAAAATAAAATTAGGCTTTACTTTTTTAACTTTTTTAATTGCATCTGTCCAAAATTCCGTTTGAGGTTTTTCAAGATTAAATTTTGTAATTGGGCCGGACCAAGTGTTCTGAAAAACATTATTCATACTTAACATAGCCATATCACATCTTAGACCATCACAATAATTAGTAAGCTGCAGCAATTGTTCTGTCATAAAAGTACGTGTTTCAGCAGAAAAATAATTTAGTTGAGCAGTATCGGACCAAGCCAGGAAAAAAGGGTCCCTACCGTGAGCAAGAATAATGTTCTCATTTGTTTCTAATCTAAAATATGTTGAGAAATCATCTTTTAAAAGCTGTTCATCGCCTTTAAGAAATAATTGAGTTGAATTGTTTACAACTGATGAATGAGCACCAAAATGATTGGGAATAAAATCGAGTATTACTTTTAAGCCAAGTTGATTTACTTTTTCTTTTAGTTGTATTAAATCTTCAAAAGTACCCAACAAAGGATTGAGTTGATACGAATCTATTGCATAAGGTGAGCCGATAACATCTTCGGGTTTCCAATCAGGAAAACATTTTTTATATCGTTTAATTAGTTCCGGAGAAAGTGCATATTTTATATTTTCAGCAGGAGTTTTCCACACGCCCATAAGCCAAATATAACTGAAACCCAATTGTCTTAGATTTTTAAAATAATCATTCGGTATTTCAGACAGTTTTATGTTTTTACCGAATTGTTTTATCCATACTCGCGTATTAATTTCGTAAAGCTTAGGATTATCATTCATATAAGGCAGGTGTAATAAATATTAAAATAATTTTACATTTTTGCAATTTTATAATTTTTAAATGCAAAATAAATTTCCTGTGATGCCGTTTTTATTACTGATGCAACAGGAATTGCTAAAAACACACCAATCAATCCGAAAAGCTGACCTCCGGCAATAATTAAAAGTATAATTGCTATCGGATGCATATCAACACTTTTTGAATACACAAATGGCTGAAATATTCCATTATCAACTGCATAAATAATTAGGATTAAAATTATTATTGCAGGCACGTGTGATAAATCTCCATATTGAATAATTGAAATAATTATTGCAGGTACACCTCCTATTACAGGGCCAAAATAAGGTACAAGATGTCCAATACCGGCAATTACCCCTAAAGGTAAAGCATTTTTAATACCGAGGACAAACAATCCAAACCCTAAAAATAGCCCAACGAACATTGCATCAAAAATCCAACCTCTTACATATCTTCCTAATTGGGTACTTATACTTTTGAAAATCCAGTAAGACATTTCAAAATATTTATTAGGCATTATATATACAATTGCTTTCATTACTGAACTTCTATCCTTTAGAAGCATAAAAGTTATAAACGGAACAATTACTACAATAGAAATAATAGAAACAATACTGGAAAGTATAGTTGATACTTCTTCGAATGAATTGATAATTCCCGTTTTTATAAAATTCTCAATTTTATCAGAAAGTTCACCAGGAGTAAAAAACGGTAAAAATTTATGAATTTCATTTTCTACAGCCACAATTTGATCGTGTATAGAATAAATTTGAAGTGCTTCGCGCAACTGATTCATTTGAAAGATAAATTTAGGAACAAACATTGAGAACGAGAATACTAATAAGAAACCAACAACAACATATACGGTTATTACAGATAAAAATCGGTTGAAGCCTTGCTTTTCTAATGCCTTGGCAAAAGGTTCAAATATAAATGCCAAAAGAATAGAAATAATTAAAATTACAATCAATTCAGCAAGGAGATATGCAATATAAATTATAACAGCAGTTAATATTAACCACAATATTATTTTTAACGTTTTCTTTTGGGTATGTTCATTCATAATTCTATATTGCTATTAATTGCATTATATAAATAAACATTTTCATTTATATTTCAAAAAAAATATTTTATTGTGCGACTGCTTCAATTCTTTTTATCTCCGGGATATCATTTATTAATGTTCTTTCAATTCCGGCTCTCAAAGTCATAATACTTAAGGGACATTCTTTACAGGCACCTGTTAGTTTCACTTCCACAATACCGTCATCAGAAAATCTAACTAATTCTACATCTCCCCCGTCAGCTTGCAAGAAAGGTCTAATTGATTTTAATGATTTTAATATTTTATTTTTATTTAGCATTTAAAGAAATACTTTATTACTAATTATTTAAAATAATTTCAATATCGTTATCGGAATTCAAATTCTTTCTATCAACTTCTTTTGATAGATTCCTTGAAATTTCTAGTATTGTTTTTTCTTGAATAATGTTATCTTTATCATAAACAATTGGTTTACCTTCATCGCCGCCTTTTCTTATTTGCGGATCAATAGGTACACCACCTAAAAATGGTACATTCAATTTTTCTGATAAGTTTGCACCACCGCCTGTTCCAAATATATCATATTTATTACCAGTATCCGGTGCAATAAAATAACTCATATTTTCAACAATGCCTAAAACCGGAACATTGACTCGTTCAAACATTTTTAATGCTTTACGAGCATCAATAAGAGATACTTCCTGAGGCGTAGTAACAATAATAGATCCGGAAAGAGGTACAGTTTGCACTAGTGTAAGTTGAATATCGCCTGTTCCGGGAGGCATATCAAAAATAAGATAATCTAATTCTCCCCACTCAACGTCAGTCATAAATTGCTTAACGGCACCGCTTGCCATAGGACCTCGCCAAATAACCGGGGCACTATCATCAACAAGTAAGCCTATAGAAATTACTTTTACACCAAAATTTTCAAGGGGAATAATTTTCATTGAATTACCGGTTTTGTATACTTTCGGCTTTTCGGTTATTCCCATCATCATCGGTACACTCGGACCATAAATGTCGGCGTCTATTAATCCTACTTTAGCTCCGTCTTTTGCCAAAGCTACGGCAATATTTACGGCAATAGTACTTTTGCCTACTCCACCTTTTCCGCTTGCTACGGCAATTGTGTTTTTTACTCCGGGTAACAATGATTCCTTTTCTTCATTTTGATGAGTCGAAACTGTACCCTGTAAATGAAGATCAATTTTTTCTAATTGAGGAAAATCGGTTTGTAGTATAGTTTTAAATTTTGTCTGTAATTCACTACTTATTTCAGAAACTGCTTGTGGAATTGAAATAGCAATTGATAAGGTATTATCTTCAGTTTTCAATTCTTTAATAGAATTAAGCGTCAGTAAATTCTTATTAAGTTTTTCATCTTCAATTTTTTTAATTGAATTAAGTATATCAGATTTTGTTACATCGTTCATTCTTTCTTCCGTTTTATTTAAAATTAATTGAATAATAAATTTACATAAATTATATGTCAATTTATATATAGAATCTGCCTCAGAAAATAAAAGAAACAAAATATGAATCCGTATTTATTAGCTAAAGCCGAACTTTGCTCGTAAAAAAAAGATGTTTTTTAGAACAATTTAGAAATACATTTAAAATAATTAATTATTTCAAAAATTGAACGGTGTGTTCCTCTAACTTACACTATCTTTTTTTTCATAAACAATTTTTGATATTCTTTCGGTTCTCTGTTTTTCCAATTTCCTTTATGGTAAGCATATCCTGCAATTAAGGGCATAGCAATAGTTGCCTCGGAATAAACCATCTGCTCAAAAGTAGTTTCAACTTTACCCCATGAACTTGCTTCTTTTAATGTAGAGCTTGAAAGCGCTCCGTCTCTTACATCTGCTACTGTTATCTGCACTGCATATTTGTGCATCGGAGCTTCTTCCGTAAGAATATCAGCAGCAATAACAATATCCTGTGTAAAGTTTTTGGGTACCCCTCCGCCAATCATAAAAATTCCAGTTTCTTTACTGTTAAGTTTTATTTGAGTTAGTTCTAAAAAGTCTTTCCCTGAATCAAAGGAAACTTGCTTATCAGGATTTTTAGTTTGATGCATTATAATTCCGAATCCGGCAGAACAGTCAGAGAAAGCAGGAACGAAAACAGGTACATTTTTTTTATACGCAGCATAAATAATTGAATCATCAACTTTTGCTTCGCCGTTATCTTCTAAATATTTTCCAAAATGCCAAAGCAGTTCTCTTGATGAATATGGTTTTGGTTCAAGATTGTTAAAAATTTCTTCGGTTGTATCATCACATACCCTTAATTCATCTTCATCAATGTAAGTATCGTAAATTCTATCAATATGTAGCTCTCTAAGTTCATTATCATCACTAAATGGCGTTCCTATATAATGTTTAAAACCGAGAGCTTCAAAAAAATCCTGGTCAACCATAAGTGCACCGGTTGAAACAATTGCATCAACCATATTATTATTAACAAGGTCGAAAACAACTTTTTTAAGACCGGCGCTGAACAGACTTCCGGCAAGTGTTAAAATTACACTACAGTCTTTGTCTTTCTGCATCATATCAAAAATCCTGGCGCCTCTGTTCAAATCTCTTGCGGAGAAAGCCATTTTTTCCATAGCATCAACTATTGGTACAACATTATTTGTTTTTATATCAAAATGCTGAATAGTTTCTTTTAAATAATCTTGCTTGGTACGCATCTTTTACTCCTTTTGAAATTAGGCAAACAAAAATAAATGTTTTTAATCTAATTTTGTAGTTGAAAGTTTATATATTTAAAATATATCCAACTGCAGTAATTACAATAAATAATCCGCCGTATATAAATTCCCAAATGCCAAATGCTCTTATTTTTACTTTATTTTTAGAAACATAAAGTCCATAATATGCTCTGATTAAAAGAATAAAAGAAGCCACTGCAGCTAAATACGGGTTATAATCTAAAGCTGCGGTAATAAGGAGGATTATTGAAAATAATAACCCCAGTAATATTGGCAAGAAATTTTTGGCAGATAGTTTCTTTATTAATAATAATTTTGAACGTACATAAAACGTAGTAGGAACAGAACGAGCCAAGAGAATAATCCAAAATGCCAGTACAAAATCAATATGCCAATTATTAAAAAGAAGGATACTTAATGCAACCAAAGAGATCGAAAAAGGAGCTGACAGTTCGAATATTAGTTCACGATTTTTTTGTTTGTAAAGAATAATAAGATAATTTAACATTATAATTAATGACAGTACAAAAGGTATAAGAGTATTTATATCTACCATTGATAAAATAACGGCAAAAAGAATTATAATTGCAGTAGAATAAATTATAAGAAATTGAATAGATATTTTTTTATAAGGATTATTCTTTTTCTTTTTAAACAATTGTTTTATAGGCTGATGAGAAAGAAACATAAAAAAAGTACAGAATGCCAGCAGTAATCCCGGCAATGAATAAGCGACAATCAAAGATAAAATTAATGGTTCAAGTACAAAACCCCAAGAGCCATGTTCGTTTGGTAAAGCGGCTTGACGAATATTTGTTTTAAAGTTATTCAAAATAAAGAAATATTAAAAGAATTTGTAAAGAGTTGAAATCTACAATGCTTCAAGTGATCGTAGAGTTCAAATTGTTAGCATTTCAGGCAGACCCTTATTTTTTACCGCGACCTACAATATTAAGTACAACTTAATAAACCTCTCATATTGTTGTGTCATTTATTGCAGCACTAATGCTGAATGTATCATTTACAATATTTTCATCTTTTACTAAATTACTAATAACTAAGAATTAAAATTTTTAATATTTTTTTTTGCTATTAAATTTATTCCTGAACCAATTTTATTATTTTTCTTATAATCTAGAAACATCATTACGAATGTAAAAGGAAATGTTATTAAAAAATAAAACGGAAGTAATAGGAAAAAAAGTTTTGAAAAATTTAATAACTTCATAGGTGTTTTAATTCCTAAGCGCCAGGCTTTATCACCCCAAAAGCCATAAGTAAATCTTATATTTTGAATTTTAAAACCCAATGGCTCTAATTTATCTTTTAAATCTTTGGGTGAATAACCATCTCTAGCATGCTCTCCTATAAAACTCTCGCCAACATCATCGTGTACGTCACTTCCCCCGTATAATGAAGGTGTGTTAATCAGTAAATATCCACCATCTTTTAGTGAGTTATAGAAATTTTGAAAAACTTTTCTATCGTCTTCAATATGTTCCATTACATCAACGCTTAGAATTAAATCAAATTTATTCTGATGTTTTATTTGCGTTAGGTCTTCAAAACCAAATGTTACATCATTTATTTTTTGAGACTTAAAAAACTCCTTACAATCATTTATCCATTCCTTTTTTACATCTATACTGTAAATTAAACAAGGTTGCAGTTTCTTGTGTATAAAATATGTATACTGCCCAAAGCCCGAACCAGCATCATAAATATTTAAATTTTTATTTGTTTGTTTTCGAATATTTTTTAACTCTCTTCTAACATACCAGGAACGAAGAAAAAACAAGTCTAGTAGCTTGTAAAAGAATATACGTAGTTCAGGTATTTTTTTTATAGTACCGGCAAATATGTCTTTAATAGGATCGTAGTTCATTTATGAGTTAGCAAATTTTAATAATTGATTTGAAAAATTACTCCAACTATATTTTTCTTTTTCCAGTTTAATATTTTCATAAAAAATGTCTTCAAGTTTGTCTCTATAAAATCTTACTATTGCATCTGCCAAAGCTCTAGGATTATCTTTTTCAACAAGCAACCCTGTCTTTTCATTTATAACCACTTCAGATAAACCACCAACATTAGTTGCAATTACCGGTTTATTAAAATTCATTGCAATTTGAGCAATCCCACTTTGTGAAGCATTTTTATAGGGTAATACTACAACATTACAAGAAGAAAAATAATATTTTACTTCGGAAGAGGGAATAAAATCTGTTTTTAGAAGTAATGATTCTTCAATTTTAAGCTCATTGATTAATCTTTTGTATTTGTGTTCATTAGAATAATATTCACCGGCTACAAGTAATTTTATCTTTTCATTTTCATCAATAAGAGATAAAGCTTTTAAAAGTACATCTAATCCTTTGTAGTCACGTATAAATCCGAAAAAGAGAATTACTCTTTTATCTTGAAAATTCAAAAAAGATTTAGCTTTAACTTTATCAACAGGTTCGCCGAATTTAGAATAAATAGGGTGGGGAATAACTGTATTTATTGATTCTTTTTTTATTGATAATAACTCGTCTTTTACTTTGTTGGACAATAAAATAAATTTATCCACATATTTAAAAAATAATTTTGTTAAGAAAACATCTCTCGGCCTTTTTTCGTGCGGGATTATATTGTGACAAATAGCTATTATTTGAGTATTCTTGTTCTGTTTTACAATTTTAGATATTGTTTTTAAACAAGGAGCAAAAAAAGGAAGCCAAAATTGTATTATCAGTAAATCGGGATTATCATACTTTATTTTTCTGCCGACTTTCCTCCAATTATACGGGTTTGTAGAATCAACCAAATTTTCTGCGTTAATATTTACGGCTGTTTCATCGTCTTCTTCCTGTGTTTTACCAGGAAATAAAAATGTAGGATACTGTTTTTTATAAGAAATTACACTTACATCATTTTCTTTAATAAGTTCATTATATAATGAACCGGCAAAATTTGCTACCCCCCCCCGCAATGGGTAAGCTGGTGAAAGAATTGTGATCTTCATTTTGAAAATAGCTCTTCAATTGTAGAATAAACTGTTTCAGGCAATAAATGCTCCATGCATTTGTATTCTTCGTTTGTACAGGTGGAACTAAAAAAACACTTACACTCTTTTTCGGGCTGCAATATTTTCCCAAGTCCGAAGAGTTCAAATTCATTTGAATTAAAAATGTTATTAAATAAAACTATTTTTTTGTTCAGACCTATTGTTATATGCATTGCCATAGTTACACCTGTTACAATCAAATTACATTGGTCCATTAGATTAACAAATGTAGCTAAGTCGTAATGTCCCAAATATTTTCCTCCGGATGATTTAGAATAATGTTTGTTTTTCTCATCCTCTTGTTCACCGCCTAAAAAAACTACTTCGTAATTATTTTTAACTAATTGTTTAGCAAGATTTATCCAATATTCATCAGGCCATAAACGTGATATCCATCTGCCGCCACACCCGGTGTTAAGTCCAATCACTTTTTTAGAATGATCTAAATTCCATTTTTCATCGGAAGTAAATTCAGGTAGAATATATTTCTCACCCGAATATTTAAAACCACAAATTTCAAAAATTTCTTCGAGATAATTTTTTGTATTTGCTTTATTTATATCATCAAATAAACCTGTCATAAATTTTGATTCTGCATCTTTATCAGTTGGAAAAGGCAAGCTTTCTTTTAAAATAAATCCTTTTTTTATCTTTGATTTAATCTCTAATGCTAATGCACAGGCTTGTTTATCTTTATCTAAATTAAACAGATAATCGAATTTAACCGAACGCAAAAATGAAATAGATGATTCGTTAAATTTTAATATATCATCAACCAGGTTAGGAACAATTTTAGGAGAATGTGTCAACCAAAATATTTTTGCATTGGGGAATTCGTTTTTTAATTTTGTAAGTAGGGGAGTAGTTCTAATTACATCACCGGTAGCACCAAGTTTAATTATTAGTATCTTTTCTCTAATTTCATCAAAATAACTGCATTCATTACCGTTATCATCAATACACTTGACATTATATTTTTTGTGGGGTTTGCAAGGAATATCACCCTTAAAAAATCTGCAGTTGATTTTTACGTTCTCAATTTTCATAATAAATTAAAAGGAAATATAAATATCAATTTATCCTTTATCTTTTATTAGATATTCTTTTTCATCCATTGAATTGTGTACTAATATTTCTCCGAGTAAACCGATAGAGAAAAACTGAACGCCAACTATAATTAGCAACATACCCAAAAACAACATTGGGCGGTTACTCAATGGAATGCCAATTATCCACTGATAAGTTAAATAACCGTTAACAATCAAACCAATTATGAAAGAGAACGCACCTAAAAATCCAAAGAAATGCATTGGTCGTTTTATATAGCGGGTTGCAAAAAGCACAGTAATTAAATCAATAAAACCTTTAAAAAATCTTGATATACCGAACTTAGTTTTTCCGTATCTGCGAGGATGATGTTTGACAACAATTTCAGAAATTTTGTATCCATGCCATTTTGCAAGTACCGGCACATATCGGTGAAGTTCTCCATAAACTTTTATGTTTTTTACAACGTCTTTTCTGTAAGCTTTTAATCCGCAGTTGAAATCGTGAATTTTTATTCCGGTCATTACTCTTGTAATAAAATTAAAAAATCTTGATGAGATTTTTTTAATAAAGGGGTCCTGTCTCTTTTTCTTCCAGCCGGAAACAAGATCGTATCCTTCATCTAATTTTTTTAACAGATTAATTATCTCAGAAGGATCATCTTGCAGGTCTGCATCCATTGTAATAACTGCATCTCCAGTAGCATTATTAAAACCAATTTGCAATGCAGCAGATTTACCGTAATTTTTTTGGAAGCTAAAATATTTAATCTTTTTGTTTTGTGCATTTAATTCTTTAATTATTTTCAATGAATTATCATTACTTCCATCGTCAATAAATAAAACATCATATTGAATTCCTCTATTTAAAAGAGACTTATTTATTTCATTAATTAAAGGTTTTATAGATTCATCTTCATTTAGTAAAGGAACAATAATAGATAATTTTTTAAATGAAATTTTTTCAGCAGATTTATACGGTCTTCTGTATTTATAATACCTTCTTCTTCTGTTATAATACGGTTTCTTTTTCTGATACTCATTACCCTTTGAAGGTTCCGGTGGTTTTTTGTTTTGGCTTTCGTTCAATTCTTTCTCTTTAATAATTTAAGTTATAATTTTTCAGAAATCTCTATTTATTTATTTGATTCATATTTATTAAGTTCGTTCATCATCTTCCAAATTGATTTAGCAATAATAATATTGTAGCAAGACTACCTATAATTGAAAAATAAAGAGTTGTTTGTGTAAGATAATAGCTGAAAGATCTGTGAGCATTTTTCGGAACCCATATAAAATCTCCGGGTTCAATTTTAACAGCTTTATCTATGGGTGAAATCCATTCTCTTGTTTGACCTTTAATTACAAAAACATTATCGTCAGAGTATTCAGAAAATCCCCCTGCTTTATTAATATAGTACATATAATCTGCGCTGTCTTTAAAAGCTATTTTCCCGGTTTCAGCCACTTGTCCAAAAACATAAACGGTATTATCTTTTTGAGGTATAATAATTACATCACCGTCTTTTACCAAAAAATTTGCCGCTTTTGAACCTTTGTCCATTACAGTTGTGAAATCAATATTATTGCCGTCCAACAATAATCTAATTTGGTTTTCAGCTAAAAAATATGATGTGTCTTGTTCAGTTAAATTTGACATCCTTGACATTAACAAATCTTCAAGTTTTAAATAACGATTATTAATTTCTTTACTCATCCACTTATCATCATTTTTAAATTTTAATCCATATTTATTAAATAAAATAAATGATGCAATATTACCACTTAACAGTCTTGCACGTCTTAATGAGCCGGTTGGTTTAATTCCGCCGGCTCTTTTTAATACTTCGTACAAGTTTGTGCTGTCTTTTGTAATAGATATGTAACCCGGCATTTCAACTTCACCAATTACAATAGCTCTATAGTCTTCACGTTTTGGTTCAACAGCAAGTATCCTTATTTGGTCTCCTCGTTGTAAAGGGATATTGCTGTCTATACTTGTTTTAATCAATTTAATTTTATTTCCGTTGTAATTAAGACGGCTAATTTCCGCTCCTTGAATATTTTCATAAGCTTTATTTATTCCCTGTGCTAATACTATAGCATCTGAAAGTTTATCTCCTTCAACAAAATAAAATTTTCCCGGCTTATTAACAGCACCATATATAGTAAAAAAATTTTTATATTTATCAAACGGCGGAAAAATAAGTACATCATCATTTTTAAGGTAAGGATTATATTTAAAATCTCCTGTTAGCCTAAATTTTAATAAATCTATATTTAATATTTTACCTGAAACCCTTTTTAGTTTTATTCCTCTTATAGGATATTTCTTAAATTGTTCGTTGATTTTAGCAATTAAGCCTGGATCTCTTATATTACCGAGTGCTTTTGAATATGCTTGGTTATAAATTCTAGTAATAAATTCATCAACTCTCTCTGAGATAGTTGAGGGGAATGAACCCGTTATTGCAAAGTCACCACCGACTGTAACTGAAATTATATTTGATGTTACAATAGGGTTATTTTTTAAGTCTTCTTTAGTTTGAGCGTGTAAAACATTTACAATTAATATTAAAGTTAAAAGGGGGAAAATCCTTTTCATCATAAAATCCTTTAAATTTTATATTGTTTTTTATAGTAATCCATATATTCTCCGGAGATTATTCTATTCCACCAATCTTGATTGTTAATATACCAATCTATTGTTTTTATTGTGGCATCTTCAAAAGAAAATTTTGGGCTCCATCCAAGAGCGTTTTTAATTTTTGAAGAATCTATAGCGTAACGCCTGTCGTGCCCTAATCTGTCTTGCACATATTCAATTAGAGAATCTGATTTTTTTAGATAATTTAAAATAAGCTTTACAATTTCAATATTCTGCATTTCAGTAGATACACCTATATTATATACTTCGCCATTTTCTCCTTTTTCAAAAACCAATTCGATAGCTCGGCAATGGTCTAAAACATAAATCCAATCACGTATATTTTTACCGTCTCCGTAAACCGGAAGTTTTTTATCGTGCAAGGCATTGATAATAATAAGCGGGATTAACTTTTCCGGAAATTGATATGGGCCGTAGTTATTTGAGCAACGTGTAATTATAACAGGTAAACCATATGTTCTAAAATTTGCTAATGCCAACATATCAGCACTTGCTTTACTTGAGGAATAAGGACTGTTTGGTGAAAGAGGAGTATCTTCTGTAAATAAACCGTCTTTCCCTAAACTGCCGTAAACTTCATCTGTTGAAATTTGAATAAATTTTTTAACTTTAAATTTTCTTGCAACATCTAGTAAAGTGTTTGTACCCAAAACATTGGTAGTTACAAATTCCTTTGAACTTAATATGCTTCTGTCTACATGGGACTCAGCAGCAAAATTTATAACATATCCCAATTCATATTTTTCAAATAGATAATTAATAAGCTCAGAATTAGTTATATCACCGTGAATAAACTTATAATTTTTTTTGTCTTTTGAAGAAATTAAATTTTCAAGATTTCCTGCATAAGTAAGTTTATCAAGGTTTACAATATTGTAGTCGTTGTGTTTATCTAAAATATAGTTGATAAAATTACTTCCTATAAATCCTGCACCACCAGTTATTAAAATATTCTTCATTTTTTTAAAAAGAGAAAAATCCTATATAAATTCCGGTTTGTATAAAATATGAATTTGCATCTAACCCAGATGGAACACCTGTAACATCAATGTCGTTATCAACAGTCCAATTATCACCGAATGTTATTTGATAACCTGCGCCGACTCTAAAAGTTATAAATCTATTTAGCGGAATATCTACATTTATTGTAGGAATTATAAACCAGTATGAGTTTTTCAGACTTCTGTTTATATTTTGAGATTTAAGAAGAGTAGTTGGGTTAGCGTTTAGCTCGCTCCAAATATTACTCCAGCTCATACTTCCTCTATTTTGAAAAAGTTCTAATTCCATACTTCCTCTTCCTAATGTTGTTCCGACTGAAATACCCCAATCTCTAACGTAAGGTAGAGTATATTCTATTGAAATACCTCCACCGCTTAAAGAATAAATTGCTTCTTTATTTATTCCAGCAATTGAAATATTTCTTGAAGTTGAACCTCCGAATCCGATGCCGCCCAATCTTATATGTTTTAAAAATCCCAAATACATAAAACCACTAATTCCCGAAGTATAAAAACCGCTGTTTGATAATTCCGGAATGCCGAGAGATTTTAATTGAGAATTGATAATATCCAAATTAGGAATAATCCACCCAGGATTATAACCGATTCCTCCCCCAAAGGGAGCATCAAAATATTCATCGGTCTGTGAATAAATACTTATGAGACTAAAAAATATTATAATTGTGATAAAGTGGATTTTTTTCATAAACATAAATTAAAATATAGGAATAAAATTTAAGAATTCGGATTTAAAATATTTTTTTTACTTACTGTTGTAAGTAATAATTAAATCGGCTAACTCCCTAAATGCACCTTGACCTCCGGGTTTGCTGCTTATAAAATTTACAGAATCTTTTACCTGTCTAATCGCATCACTCGGGCAAGCGCTTAGTCCTATGTTTTTTAATACGTCCAAATCAATTTCATCGTCACCCATATATGCTATTTCTTCCTTGCTAATATTTTGAGAGTTACAAATTTTTTCAATTACATCCAATTTATTTTCAACTCCGTAATAAACAAAATCAAGCTTCAGCTTATCTGCTCTTGCCTCAGCAATAGGCGATTTATCGGAAGAAATAATTCCGACCTTATATCCTTTTTCTTTAAGCATAACTGCGCCCATTCCATCTTTTACGTTGAATTTTTTCATTTGCAAACCCTCTGTGGAATAATACAGACCGCCGTCTGTTAAAACTCCGTCAATGTCAGCAAGTACAACTTTAATTTTAGCCAGTTTCTGATTTAAATTCAATTATAATTTCCATTATTTTTAATATATGCAATATATCAATATGTGAAATTAAAGTTAAATTTATTATCATTTAAAAAAGATTTATAAAATTATTATGAAAATCTTAATAACCGGCGGAGGAGGTTTTTACGGAGAATTCTTAAATAGAATTTTAGCGGAGAATAATGAAATGCTTACCTTATATCATAAAAATATTGGAAACACTAATTTTTATAATTCCATTCAAACCGATATAACAAATTATAAAAATTTGGACAATTTATATTATGAGTTTAAACCTAAAATAGTTGTTCACGCTGCTGCAATTGCAGAACCAATTTTGTGTAATAAATTAAAAAGTAAGTTTGTGTACGATGTAAATGTTAATGCTACTAAGCACATTGCTGAACTTTGTGATTTGAATAATGCTAAGCTTATTTATATTTCTACGGATTTAGTTTATGCCGGCTACCGCGGTTCTATGCTTGATGAAAATTCAAAGTTAATTCCTGCTTCGCTTTACGCGGAAACTAAATTAATGGGTGAAGAAAAAATAAAAGAAACATTTAATAACTATATAATTTTAAGGCAAGCATTATTATACGGACTTTCAAAAATAAACAAGAACAATTATTTTCAATTTACTTTTGAGTCGCTTAAAAAAGGAAATGAAGTAAAAGTTTTTACTGATCAATACAGAACTCCGATTTCCGTTTTTGAATCTGCAAGAGTAATTAATAAAATAATTTCAAAAGAAATAAAAAAAGAAACCATAAATTTGGGCGGGACAGAAAGAGTAAACAGAGCGGAATTTGGAGAATTGCTTTGTGAAATAGCAGGATTTGATAAAAGTCTTCTGAGAAAAATTAAAATGGACGATATTCCGGATTATGCGGGAGTGAAAGATGTATCGTTAAATACAAACAAGTTAAAAACTTTGGGAATAAATATAATGGGTTTGGAGGAATTGACAAGCGAAGTAGTACAAAATTATATAAGTGATGATTAAATTTACTTTGGTTCCAAAGCCCTTGCAACCATAATCCCGGTTTGTAATTTATTCCCTGCCAGATAACCGGCTAAAGGTTTTTTGGTGATTTTTACTTTTTGTCCAACATTAGGAGCGTGCAGATAATGTATCCTTCCGTCATCCATTTTAATTGCAATTCCAACGTGAGATATGTCTAATCCTTTTATGTTTGTAGTGATTGCAATTAAGTCACCGGTTCTAATTTTGTTTTCAATCTTACTGATTTTTTCTTTTGGGATATAGTAGTATTTTCTTTTGTTGATCTCTTTTTCAACCTGCTCAATATCTTTTAAGAATTTATTGTTACTCAATTGTTTATAAAATTTTTTATTCTTTGACATAAAGAATATTTTCTTTTTATAAATCTCCCCGCCTATTTCTTTAGATGTGTTTTTTATCAATCCTCTTTTTTCTGCATCGTAAAGCCAGTCGGAAAAATAATGAAGTCTTGAAGGATACTGATTAAGTTTTCCGTTTCTATATCTTTCTTTTGTTAGTTCTTTTGTATAATCTGAAAAAGAAGTATTGTTTTGTTTTACAAGTCTTGCAAGTACTAATGAGTTATCTAAAAAAGTAGTGCAGTCAAATTTGCGAAGGTTTACAACTAAAGATTCTTTTGAGCCTACCTCTAATGTATGTGCAACATAATCGGTACCGATAAATTGTTTTCCTATTTCAACTATTATCTTTCCTATCGATTTTTTCTGCAGACTGTCTATCTTTGAATTTTTTATTATCTTTTTAAATATTTCAACGTCTTTTGGTGTGTAGATTTGAGCTTGCACAGAAAAATTAAAAAGTAAAAACAGAATTGTAATGATCGGAGTTTTCATTAAACTCCTTAGATTATATCTTCGCTAATTTCTTCGGGAAAACTTTCTTCAATTTGTCTTTTGTGTTCGAGATTTTCAAAACGTGCGTACTCTTTTATAAATGCCATTTTTACATTGCCTATAGGTCCGTTTCGTTGTTTACCGATAATAATTTCTGCAATTCCTTCCCAAGAATTTCCATCATTATCGTTTTTAATGCCGTAATATTCCGGTCTGTTTAAGAAAATTACAACATCTGCATCTTGTTCAATAGAGCCTGATTCCCTTAAATCAGATAGCTGCGGTCTTTTATCGGTTCTTGATTCAACGGCACGGTTAAGCTGTGAAAGAGCAATAATAGGAATATCTAATTCTTTTGCCAATGCTTTTAAAGAACGGGAAATATGGGAAATTTCTCTTTCCCTACTTTCCATTCTTGCTTGTCCCTGCATTAGCTGAAGATAATCAATAATAATTAACCCGATATCTTTTTCTGCTTTCAGTCTTCTTGCTTTTGCCCTTATTTCAAGAACGGTTTGAGCAGGAGTATCATCAACATAAATAGGTGCTTCCGTAAGTTTGTGTGCGTTTTTACTAAGTTTAACACCCTGACTTGCAGGCAATTTTCCGGTTCTAACTTGATGTGCATTTAATTTACCCTCTGCACAAAGCAACCGAATAATTAATTGCATTGTTGACATTTCTAAACTGAAAATACCTACAGGAACATTAAAATCAATTGCAGCATTTCTAGCCGCAGAAAGGGCAAACGCTGTCTTACCCATAGAGGGTCTTGCGGCAATTATTATTAAATCGGATTTTTGGAAACCGCCGAGTAGTTCGTCCAATTCGTAAAATCCGGTTGGGACAGAAAAATCTTTATTGGCATTTGAGTGAATAGCTTCAATATATTCCAAAGCATTTTTTACTGCGTGATCCATTCCTAAAAAAGATCTCTTCAGATGATTTTCAGTTATTTCAAAAATCTTGCGTTCAGCGTCATCCAAAATATCAAAAGCATCTTCGGTTCCTTCGTATGCAGATTTTGCAATTTTATGTGAACTTGAAATAAATCCCCGTAATATTTCTTTTTCAATTATAATCTTTGCGTGGTATTCAATATTAGCAGCTGAAGATATATTCTGTGAAAGTTTACTCAAGTAAACAGCTCCACCTACTTCCTCTGTCTGCTCTCGTTTTTTTAATTCTTCATAAAGAGTAACTGTGTCTATAGGTTCACCTGCTTCAAACAATGAAACTATCGCTTCAAAAATTAATTTATGTTCTTTTAAATAAAAACTATTTTGGGTAAGGAGTTCAATTGCTTTTGGAACGGCTTCTTTTTCAATTAACATTGCACCGAGTACAGAGGCTTCTACTTCAGGTGCGTACGGAGGTTTAACATCGGCTGGCACCAAGTTTTCTAATTCAATATTATTATGTTTTTTCGTTTTTGCCATTGTTTATTTTTCTTTCAATTCATCGTAAAGAGCTCTGAATTTTTGTACATCTTCCCATGCAGGTTTTTTCCAATTAGGATTTCTTAATAATGCTGCCGGATGATATGTTACCATAACTTTTGTCCGACGGCTGCCGGATTCAAAATCAAAAAACTTACCCCGCATATTACCAAGACTTGAGTTCATTTTCAATATCCCTACTGCAGCAGTTTTACCCAAACATAAAATTAATTTAGGTTTAATTATTTCAATTTGCTTTTTAAGATATGGAATGCAAGTGTCCATTTCCAAGGGCAGAGGTGTTCTGTTACTCGGAGGTCTGCATTTTACAACATTTGCTATAAATACTTCATCGCGAGTAAAATGTATAGCTTTTAAAATATCGGTTAATAATTTTCCGGCACGTCCAACAAATGGTAGACCTTGTTTATCCTCTTCTGCACCCGGCCCTTCGCCTATTATCATAACATCGGCCTTTGGATTACCGGAGCCGAAAACAAAATTATTTCTATTTTTTGCCAGCGAACATTTTTGACATATATTAATTAAAGATTCTAATTGTTCTAAGGTTCTAGAATTTTCCCAATCATCAATATTATTGATAGGTATATTTGTTTTTTTTTCTGCCTGTGATGCCTGTAGCTTTTCTAATTTAATATTTACCTCTTCAAGTAATTCATCTCCAAAAATTTCTTTTTGGTTAATTAATGCTTCAATAATTCTATTTTTTAAAGAATCAGACAAGTTGAATTATTATTTATTTTTTAAAATTTCAGAAAGAATATTATTTGCTACAGAAAATTTGGATTGTAATGGAAAATCTTTTTTATTACCGGATTTATAAACTATCTTTATTTTATTCATATCGGAATCAATGCTGCTTTCGTTTGTCTTAATAACATTCAGAACTATCATATCTAAATTTTTATTTTTTAATTTTTTCTTTGCATTTGTTAATCCGTTTTCTGTTTCCAATGCAAAACCAACAACAAATTTTGTTTTCTTATCCAAAGATGCTAGAATATCAATATTCTCTTTTAACTGAATTGACTTGAGTTGGTTTTCTTTTTTAATTTTGCTATTAGATTTTTTAACAGGGCTGTAATCAGCAACAGCGGCTGACATAATTAAAACATCATTCTTTTTTAAATTCTGTTTAACAGCCTTTTCCATTTCAGAAGCGGATCTTACCGACTTCAAATTTATTTCCGGATAAATAGATTCTGACGAAGGACCTGAAATTAAAGTTACATTTGCTCCCCGTAAATATGCAGCTTTGGCAAGCCAGTAACCCATTTTACCTGATGAACGATTTCCGATAAATCTTACAGGGTCAATATCTTCAAAGGTAGGACCTGCTGTAATAAGAATTTTTCGATTTTCTAAATCACGATTAAAGCCGCTTAAAATTAATGCAGCTGAATCAATAATTTTATCTATCTCAGGCATTCTTCCTTTTCCGGTAAGTCCACTTGCAAGTTCACCTTCTTCAGCTTCAATTATATTTATTCCAAATTCTTTTAATGTTTGTATATTTTTCTGTGTTATTTTGTTCTGATACATATCAACATCTGCAGCAGGAGTAATTAAAAGGGGTGAACGTAAAGCAGTTACAATAGTTGTTAAAGCGTTATCGGCGAAACCGTGTGCAATTTTTGCAACAGTATTAATAGTGCAGGGCGCAACAATCATAAGATCAGCCCAAATTGCTGTATCAATATGCCAAGTTCCTAATCCGGTATTTTCAGTTTGTGAGTAGGGAAAAGTATTTACGATAACAGAATTTTCAGATAAAGTTGAAAGTGTAAGCGGTGAAATAAATTCTGTAGCTGAAGTTGTCATAATTATTTTAACTTCAGCTCCTAATTTTTTTAATTCTCTAGTAAGTATAGCTGCTTTATAAGCGGCTATACATCCTGTTACTCCGAGAAGTATTTTTTTATTTTTAAATATTTTTTTGTGCATCACGAACCTTTATAAGGTTAAAAATGATGAAATAAAATAACATTAAATCATAAAGACTTATTGTTCTTTATATTTATACTCGATTTTTCCATCTAAAAATTCTTGAAATGCTTGAATATGTGGTTTCTCTCGTTTTTCAAACTCTAATGAGATTTTTAATTGTGCAGGATTTTCAAATTCTTCAACATCATCTTCAGTGGCGGATTCGGGGATTGTACTTAACAGTGCATTATATTCAATTTTGTTTTCATCATTTATTAGGCGTGCTTTTTTTGCACAAACAACAATTGCTTCATAAATATTTGATGCGTGTTTTTCAATTTCCCTTAAATCAATCGGTTCGATATTCATCGTTTATATCTCCTTTTTTATTATTTTTTCTATTAAAATCTTTGTTTGTTCAAGTGCCTTTTTTAAATCTTTATTTTCTACAAGATAATCAAATTTATCCTTTAAACTCAATTCCATTGTAGAACGCTTTATTCTTTTTTCCAAATCTTCTTTGCATTCAGTATTTCTATTTTTAAGTCTCCTTGTTAATTCGTCAATACTTGGTGGAACAATATAAATAAGGACAGCATCGGGATACAGCTTTTTTAAATTTAAAGCTCCGTTAACATCAATTTCAAGAAGAATTGATTTACCATTATTTATTACATTTTCAACAAATGATTTATAAGTGCCGTAATAATAACCGTAAAATTTTTCCCATTCAATAAATTCTTTATTTTCTATTTTCTTTTTGAATTCTTCTTCAGTGATAAAAAAATAATGTTTCCCATCTACTTCATTTTTTCTTTTAGTTCTTGTAGTTGCAGACACAGAAAATACAATCTCCGGAAAATATTTTAAAACCTTCCTTGTAATTGTTGTTTTCCCTGTACCGCTCGGAGCGGAGATTGCTATGAGTTTCCCTTTTTCCAAAATTACTTATCACTCTATATTTTGAATTTGTTCTTGAATCTTTTCTATTTCTTCTTTTATAAAAATAGATTTATGCGATATTTCGGATGATAATGTTTTTGAAGCTATTGTATTTGCTTCCCTGTTTATTTCCTGGCAAAGAAAATTTAATCTTCTTCCGTTTGATTCTTCACCGTTTAAACAATCATTAAAAAATTTTAAATGACTTTTTAATCTTATACATTCTTCTGTAATATCTGCCTTATCAGCTAAGATTGCTAATTCAGTTTCTAATCTATCTTCGTTTATATTAACATCTTCTAATAAATTCTTTATTCTTTTTTTTAATATTGAATGATACTCAACCACAGAATTTCTTGCCTGCATATTAATTTCTTCAACTTTGGTTTCAATTTCATTTGTTCTATTTTGAAGGTCTTTAGAAAGTTGTGAGCCTTCATTTGTTTTCATTACAATTAGTTCGTCTACAGCTTTATTAAGTGTGTTTTTTATGAATTCAAAATCTTTGTCGTTTATTTCTATTTTATTACCTGAAAATAAATCTTTGTTTAACAGCAGATGATTTAATTTTAATTCATCATTAACTTTGCTTTGCTTTTTTATCTCATCTACTGTAAGAAGAAAATCATTTAACTTATCGGTATTTATACCCCAAGGAGAATCTTTTGGACTTTTAAAATTTACTTGTAAGGAGACACTAATTTTGCCCCTATTTATCCTTTTTTTAATTACATCTTTTAGTTCAAATTCTTTTATACTTAAGAAGTTAGGGAGACGAAAAAAAGCATCTAAAAAACGACTGTTAACGCTTTTTAGCTCAATATCAACAGAAATATTTTCATTTTCTGCTGAAGCTTTACCGAACCCCGTCATACTTTTTAGCATAAAAAAACCTTTTAAAGAATATAAAAATAACTATTTTCTAACTGTTAACCAATGGAAAAAATGGGAAAACATTTAATTTACAAATTAATAACTTCTATAAATTTATTAGGAATATAATTGAAGTGATAGACAACATCTAAAACTAATTTTTTTAATTTATTCTTTAATCAGAATGCTTCCCCGATTCCAAATTGCAGAACAAAATTTTTCCAAACACTTTTATCAAAGATAAATCCTTTATCATTTGGATCGTAAAACTTAAATCCAAAATCAATTCTGAGTGGTGCAACAAGAGTATAATACCTGAAACCAAACCCAACAGCAACAGCTACATCGTCCCATCTAAATTGTTTATATCCAAGCCAAGAATTTCCGGCATCAGCAAAAAGTGTAATACCATAATTATGGAGAAATCTGTATCTGAATTCGAAAGATGTTTCCAATAAAAATGTTCCGCCCTTTACATTTGGGCCTTGTCTTATACCTGCTCTTAAAACAGGTGTACCTTTTGGAACAAGTTCATTTGCCCTCCATCCTCTTATTGAGTTACTCCCGCCCGCATAAAATGTTCTGTTTATTGGAATGCCTGCATAATCTCCGACAAAAGCCTGAACATAGCCTACTTTTGTTTTAAAAGCTAATATGGAATTCCTCTTAGGGGTAAGATTAAAATACATTGAATTTGTAATTAAAATTTTATAAAAAAGAGCGCCATCGTATTTATTCCCTCTAATTTTTGTAATTAGATAAGGAAGAGAATTTGCTTCTTCTAATTGAAAAGAAAGATTGTGTCCTCTTGTTGGAAAAAGCAAGCTGTCAATTGTAGTTGATCCAAAATTTACGCCTATAGAAGACAAAGTTTTAATAGATAAACTATCATTATATGTCCTATAAATTTCATTCGACTGTTCGAGGTTGTAAAAAGTACTTAGGAAATTAACAAATGTAAATCTTGGTAATTCAAATTCTAATGTTAGTTTAGTGCCGTATATAGTGTTGTTATATGTTTTTTGTTTATTGATTGTGGCATAATTTTCCCAAGTACCAAATATATTTTTACCAAATAGATACGGTTGTTCAAATTTTATTCGAGCATCAACATAACCTAAAAGAGTTGTGTCTCTAAAAGAAAATTTCTTAAAGATATCCCCAAATTTTACCTGGAAAATATCCTGTACACCAAATGATGTACTAATAGTCATTTTCCTTGCTTCACCAAAAAAGTTTTTTCTTATGTAGGTAGCACCAAGTCCAAGATTAAAAGCATTCTGTTGGTTGTTAATAATTATTTCAGGGGAAAGTTCATTCATTAAGCCAATATTACCCTGAAGTTTTAACGGCACGTAATTACCTGTTGTGTCTTGCTTTACTCCTGAAAGAGAAACAGTGTTAAATAATCCAGTTCGGAATAGTCTTACCTGGTTTAATCTTATTTTTTCAAGGTCGTAAAAATCACCCGGTTTAAAACCACTTATCTTTTTAAGTAATTTATTTTCTACAAGTTCAGCCCCGGTCCCTCTTTTTTCAATTAAAACTGAATCAATTTTGTAGCGTTTACCTGTTGTAAAATATATGTTGATATTTGCTTTATTTTTTAATGTATCTAGATAAATTGATGTGCTGTCAAATGAAGCAAACATATAACCTATATTAAGTAAAGTACTGAAAGCTCTATCAATTTTATTGGCCAGCAAGCCTTGTGAATAGATTTTTGAAGAATCTAATTTTATATCATTTGTGATAGATTGTCTTATTTCTGTTGGTAATTTATTAATCCCAAATATTTTTAAATTACCAGGATAAGCCGGTTTCTTTTCATTTATAATATATGTAATTCTAACTTCTTTGCTTGAAGTATCAATTTCTATATTACTTTTTACTTTAACCTTAAAAAAACCATTTGAAAAATAATAACCTTTAAGTGCATTTATATCTTTTTGTACATTTGTGGAATCGTAATACGATGCTCCTCTAGAAAAACCAGTTACAGAATGTATAAATTTCCAAAACCATCCAGGACTTTCTTGTGAGTATATAACGTAATTAAGTTCCGAAGATGAGTATTTTTGATTTCCCTCAAAGTCAATTGACTTTAATTCATATTTTTCCGCTTTTTGAGCATTAATATTAATACTAAAAAAAATGAATAATGATAATATTATGTAAAATATCTTTTTCATTTTTAGTAGGAACAGCAATAATAATTAAAGAATATTTTCATCTAATTTTAGATCTGTTGTACTAAGCTTAATATTTGGAAAATCTCTTTTTGCATTACCTAAGAAGAAATTTTTAATCCCATTCTTTTTAATATTTTTAGAAATATATATTTGTTCTATCTTATTAGTTACCGAAATTATATGTGAATAATAAGTTTTATCTTCCTTAAAATTAATAATATATGAGAACTGTTCTCCGCCTTTGCTGCCTAAATAATAATCATTAGAGTTATAATATAGAAGTTCATAATTAAAGAAAGGAAATTTTATTTTATTTGTTAGAGACTTTGTTAATGAACCTTTTAATATTTTAGTCTTTGATATAATTACAAGTTTAGTGTTCTTTAGTTCTAATAAAAAAAATTGTATACCTGCAGAATCGGTATTGTTAGTTTCATTTACTGCTGCTATTTCTAAATTATTATCGTTTTTAAAATTACCTTTTACTGCAAATTTTACATCTTTGCCTAAAACACTATGAACCTTTTTCAATAAAAACTTTTTGGAGTTATACTTTTTCAAGAGATCATCTTTAGACTCTTTCTCAGATCTTTTATTACAACCATTAATTAGGAATAATGGAATAAAAAATAATAGGATTAAATATTTATTATTTAATGACAACTTTTGTTCCCTTTTTTATTACTGAATAAAGTTCATCTATATCATTGTCGCTAATTGCAATTGAACCATTAGTCCAATTAAATACAAATGGAAGGTTCTTAAAAATAAAATTGAGTTTCCCAATACCATGAATGCCTATATTTCCTCCAAGATTTGTATTCAGTTTTGGACAATTATTATAATAAAACTCATATTTTAATTTATCAAACTGTTGCTGAGATATTATCCCTTTATTAAGTCCTGTCATAGCGTCGGATATATTCGGATAATTTAATCTAAAAAATTTATGATACTTACTTACAGTATCAATAGCGCATATTTTATATTCACCAACAGGTGTAGCTAAATCACCCTTTTTAGTTTTTGCCTGTTTAACATTCTGGCCAAATACAGCCCTGTAAGATTTTATTAAAAGGGTATCATCAAAAAGAGATAAAGAGTAATTATGTCTTTCAATAATAATATTTGGAGAATTGATTTTTTCTATTCCTTTATTTTTCATAACTTCTTTAAGCGGTGTTTCTCTCATATTTATGATTATACCATATAAGATAATTCCTACAAAAAAAAGAACTATGCCACCGCTTAACAGAAATACATTACCCCATATATTTCTATTAAAGTAATTTGAATAAGGTTCAGAAGTACTATCAGTATTATTTTGCGACATCTTATACAGCTAATCAATTTGTTCTAATTTATTTTATCTAAAAAATTACAAATAAAGGAATTAAAATGTTTTCATAATTAATTTCCAAAAAAAAACCCAATTTCAATATTAAGAAACCGGGTTTATTCAAAATAAAAGAGAAAATTTAAACTTCCATAATTTCTTCTTCTTTTTTCTTAAGAATTTCATCAACTTTCTTAGTGTGTTCATCTGTATGTTTTTGAACCTCTTCCTCAGCATCTTTCAGCTGATCTTCTGATATTTTCTTTTCTTTTTCTATTTTTTTAAGATGATCATTGGCATCTCTACGAATATTTCTAACTGCTATTTTTGTATCTTCACCAAAATTTTTTACAAGTTTTACAAGTTCTATTCTTCGTTCTTCATTTAATGCTGGAATAGGTATTCTAAGATTAGTACCGTCACTTACAGGATTTAGCCCAAGATTTGCCTCCAAAATAGCTTTATCTATTGCTTGAACCATGCTTTTGTCCCATGGTGTAATAGAAAGATTATGCGCATCTAATACAGAAATATTACCGACTTGACTTAATGGTGTTAAATTACCGTAATAATCAACTTTAATTCCGTCTAATAATGTAGTGGTTGCTTTACCAGTTCTTATTTTAGCAATGTCATTTCTTAAAGCCTCAATTGATTTATCCATCCTGGATTTTGCATCTTTTATAATTGACTTCATAAATGCCTCGTAATATTTTATAAAAAAAGTAGTTTAAATTAATGTTTTACTAAAGTTCCTACTTGATTACCCATTACCAATTTAAGCAAATTATCAGGTTTATCCATATTAAAAACAACAATAGGCAAACTATTTTCCTGGCACAAACTAATTGCAGTTAAATCCATTACCCTTAAATTATTTTTTAAAATATCTAAATATGATATTTTATTATACTTAGATGCTTCCGGATTTTTTTCAGGGTCTGAGTTGTAAATACCGTCAACCCTAGTACCTTTTATAATTACCTCTGCTTCTATTTCCACAGCTCTTAAAGAAGCAGCCGTATCAGTGCTAAAATAAGGATGACCTGTACCGGCCCCAAAAATTACTACTCTACCTTTTTCCAAATGTCTAATTGCACGTCTTCTAATATAAGGTTCCGCAATTTCTTCCATATGAATAGCACTCATTAGACGTGAATAAACTCCTTGATGCTCTATTGCATTTTGTAAGGCAAGTGAATTTATTACCGTTGCAAGCATCCCCATTTGATCGCCTGTTACTCTGTCAATTCCCTGATCAGTTGCACTCAAGCCTCTGTAGATATTTCCGCCACCGATTACAATTCCAAGCTCAACACCGGCATCGTGTACTTTTTTAATTTCTTGGGCAAAAAATTCAACAATTTTATGATCTATACCGAACTCTTTTTTGCCCATTAAAGATTCGCCGCTAAGTTTGAGAAGAACTCTTTTATATTTAGGATTTTCCATTAATAATTTCTTTTTACTTGTTTAAATATAAAAAAAGGTCTTAAAAGAATTAAGACCTTTTATAAAAGATTATTTGTTTTCATCACTTAGATGCAAGCGATGAAAATGTACAATATTTATGTCACTTTTGTTTCGTTCGTTATATTCATTAATAAGTTTATCAACAGTCTTTGTATTATCTTTTATGTAGGTTTGTTCAATAAGACAATTTTCCTGATAGTATTTATTCAATTTACCCTGCGATATTTTTTCTAAAATTTGTTCGGGTTTACCTTCTTTTCGTGACATCTCTTTGTAAATTTCAATTTCTTTATTAACAACTTCTTGTGGTACTTCCTCGCGTCTAACACAAATAGGCTTCATTGCTGCAATCTGCATTGCTATATCTCTTCCTAAGTTAACTAATTCATCTGTCGCTTTAGCAACATTGCCAATTTTTACAATTACTCCTAATTTAGAACCCATATGCACGTAATCAATAAATATTGCATTATCATCATTCTCATTTACAAAGCGAGATATTTCAACTTTTTCTCCAACTTTTCCCATAAGATCTGTTAATGAATTCTTAAGTTGTTCATCTTTTAAAAGAGCATCTAAATTTACCGGTTTATTTTTATGAATATTTTCTAAAACATAATTTGCAAATGAGTTAAAATCATTTCCTTTAGCAACAAAATCCGTTTCACAATTTACTTCAACTATTGTTGCTGATTTTTTATCAGCGGAAACTTTTGTAAGTACTAACCCTTCACTAGCAGATTTCTCAGCTCTTTTAGCCGCTACTGATGCTCCTTTTTTTCTTAATATTTCAATTGCTTTTTCCATGTTACCATCAGCTTCAGTAAGAGCTTTCTTACAGTCCATCATACCGGCACCGGTTTTTTTTCTTAATTCGTTTACTTGAGATGCTGTAATACTCATAATTTTTATTCCCCTTCTTCTTTTTCGGTTTCTTTTGTTTCAGATTTCTCGTCTTTGTTTTCTACTTGTTTTTCTATTGTTTCAGTTATTTCTTTTTTGGTTTTGGATACTTTTTCTTTTGTGTTTTCTTCGTTACTTTTTTTATTTTTTTCATCTACTCTTTTTGCTTTAGAAGCAGCAACTGACTTTTTTAATTTTTTTACTTTAGGTTTTTCTTCAGAAGTATTTTTTTTAGCAACTTCATTTGTTTCTTTCTTCCCTTCCGATGTTTTTCCAGTATCTTTTAGCTTTTCAAGATCTTCTTTTTCTTTAGCAGCCTTTTTAGCAGCTTCTCTTGCTTTCTTTTCTGCTGCTTTTTTCACTTCTCTCTCTCTTTTTAGTCTTTCCTGTTCTGCAGCTTCTTCAGCTTTCCTTTCTTTTGCTATATTATTTCCTTCCATTACAGCTTCGGCAACATATGAGACAATTAATTCAACAGTTTTTACAGCATCATCGTTAGCTGGTATAACATAATCAACTTCATCCGGATCGCAATTAGTATCAACTATAGCAAAAACAGGGATATGTAATCTCTGAGCTTCTTTAATGGCAATAGATTCCTTTCTGATGTCAACAACAAAAATAGCCCCAGGCATTCCGTTCATTGTTTCAACCCCCTCTAGAACTTTTTTTAATTTATCTCTTTCTCTAGTTCTAAAGAGTCTTTCTTTTTTTGTTATTTTATCAAACGTTCCGTCTGTTTCTTGTTTCTCAATAATATTTAATCTTTTAACACTTTTTCTAATTGTAGAAAAATTTGTGAGCATACCACCCAGCCATCTTTCACTTACCCAATTTGCTTCGCATTTCCTAGCTTCGTTTTCAATAACTTTTTTAGCTTGTTTTTTTGTACCAACAAAAAGAATGGTTTTACCTTCAGACGCAGTTTTAAAGAGATTTTCAGCAGCTTCAGTTAATTTTATCTGTGTTTTTTTTAGATCAATAATGTGAATCCCGTTTCTTTCCATAAAAATATATGGTTTCATTTTAGGGTTCCAACGGCGAGTTAAGTGACCGAAATGTGCCCCAGCCTCAATAAGCTGAGATAGTTCTAACTTTTCCATATGTGTTCCTGTTTAGCTTCTACTTTCTTCATCTTTACTTTTCATCCCGACTCGTCGGGACACAGGAAGTAAATCTGAAAGTATGAATAGTTAATAAATAAATTATCTTTTAGAAAATTGAAATCTTTTTCTTGCTTTCGGCTGTCCGTATTTTTTACGTTCAACCATTCTCGGATCTCTTGTTAATAGTCCATCTGGTTTTAAGTTTGTTCTGTATTCAGGATTTATATTTACAAGTGCACGAGCAATTCCTAGTCTAATTGCCTGAGCTTGACCAGTTGGTCCTCCACCTCTTACGTTTACCTTAACATCGTAAGTTCCTTCAGTTTCGGTTGCTTTTAAAGGACTTGTAATATCTTGTCTGTAATATAATTGTGGAAAAGCATCTTCAAATTTTTTTCCGTTAACAGTAATTTCTCCACTACCGGTTCTTAATATTACTCTTGCAACAGATGTTTTTCTTCTTCCTACAAATATCTGGTCTGCCATTATTTCTCCGTTAAACTAATTGTTTCCGGTTTCTGTGCTTGATGAGGATGCTCTTCACCGGTATAAACTTTTAATTTCTTAATTAATTGATTTCCTAGTCTATTTTTAGGTAACATTCCTTTTACAGCGTTGGTTATAATAAACTCAGGTTTTTTTCCCTTCATTTCAAGATAACTTAATGTTTTCCTTCCACCTGGATGACCTGTATGCCAACTATATGTTTTCAATTCCTCTCTTTTGCCAGTAATTTTTATCTTATCCGCATTAATTACTACAACAAAATCTCCGGTATCTGCGTTAGGACTAAATGTTGGTTTGTTCTTTCCTCTAATAATAGTAGCTATTTTTGTTGCCAATCTTCCTAACACCTGATCCTTTGCATCAACTACGTACCAACTCCTGTCAGCCGAATCTGTATTTATAAATCTTGTCATTTTTTCCTGTTTCAAAATATTTCCTCCGGAAACCTTAAATCATTTCAAATAAAGAATATAAAAATAACTTTACTTGTTAATAAAGTCAAGAAATAAAAGAATTATAAAAATTGGGTAGATTCTATCACCAAGTACAATTTTTTAAGGAAAGGATTTCACATTATTGACATTACAAAAACAAAGGACTTAAAACCTAAAAATAAATTTACAAGTACAACAAATAAAATATGGATATTGAAAAATCTGAATTATGTTAACATTGATTTCCGTGTAATCAGGTGCTATGTTGTTGTGTATTTTAAAAATAAGTTTATATTTTATCAAGTTAAATCTTTAATTATAATCATAGTGATAAAGGAAATTATACGGTCTTTTATTAAAACGGGATTATTTATCTCAAAAGTCAAGGTATTAGAAATAAATAAGAATTTTAGAAATAAATATGTCTAAATTAAAAAAAACAAACAAAGATAAAGCGAAAGTTAAACCTAATTTCTTCAATTCATTTAACATTGAAAAATTTATCCCTAAGAGATATCATGTTTTAGCTGTTATTTTAATTATAATAATTTTGTTTTTGATTTTTTTGAATCCGCTTTATTTCGGGGGTAAAACATTTCAATCAGGTGACATAGTTGCAAGTAAAAGTCTTCATACTTATGTTGAACACCATACAGGTGGATTTACACTTTGGAATCCCTACATATTCTGCGGAATTCCGGCTTACGCGACAAGTACCGGTGCTCCGTGGTTCAATCTTTTTTTCGATGGAATAACAGCCGCACGAAGTGCCTTTTCTGCCTTCTTTGAAGTCCAATATGCAATGTGGAGTTTCTACTTAATCATACTTGCAATTACTTCATTCCTTTTAATGAACTATCTAACTAAGAATACAATGGTAAGTTTATTTACTGCAGTTTCTACTTCGTTTAGCACAGGTCTAATTGTCTTTTTATTTATTGGACATGTTACTAAACTTACTTCAATTGCTTGGTATCCCCTCATCTTTCTAATGATTATCCGTTTACAAAAAAAAATAACTTTAATAGACATCTTAATTTTAATAATTACCTTACAAGTCTTTATTCAAGGTTTTCATGTACAGATAATCTTTTATTCACTTTTAGCAGTAGCAATATATTTCATTTATTATTTTTTAAGAAGTTTAGTTAAAAAGAATAGTGAACTAAAAAAGAAAACTCTTAAAACAACCGGTGTATTT
>Ga0114931_10000457_pt1 | contig 49254 bp, 39 predicted proteins | sample 2SBtaG_FD_89579 | JGI IMG/M metagenome (GOLD analysis project Ga0114931, IMG submission 89579) | Deep subsurface microbial communities from Kolumbo volcano to uncover new lineages of life (NeLLi) - 2SBTROV14_V59a metaG | ecosystem: Environmental > Aquatic > Marine > Volcanic | place: Kolumbo... | reverse complement strand
GAGCTACTCCATCTTCCGCATCGCCGAGACCATCCGCATCATCCTGTTCATGACCCTGTCCATCGTGGTGTTCAATTTCTATCCGGTCACCGCGTTGATGATCATCATCCTGGCCCTGCTCAACGACATCCCCATCCTCGCCATCGCCTACGACCACACCAAGATCATGAAGAAGCCGGTGCGCTGGAACATGCCGGAGCTGCTCACCGTGGCCAGCACCCTGGGGGTGGCCGGGGTGCTGTCCTCGTTCCTGCTCTTCTTCATCCTGATGGAGCTGGGATTGTCCACCGAGATGATCCAGTCACTCATGTTCGCGAAGCTGGTCGTCGCCGGCCATGGGACCATCTACAACACCCGTACCGACGACTGGTTCTGGCGCCCGCCCTATCCGTCGTGGATCCTGTTCGGGGCCACCTTATCGACCCGTATCCTGGGCACCCTGATCGCCGTCTATGGATTCCTGATCACGCCGATCGGCTGGGAGTACGCCCTGTATATGTGGGCCTATGCCCTGGCCTGGTTCGTCTTCAACGACGTCATCAAGATGATCAGCTACAGGCTGCTGCGCAAGCGCGGCTTCTATGCCTGATCCGGCCCCTCCGGGCGGTCTTTCCCGGTCTCGTCCGCCGCGGGCGGGACGAGCCCGATCACGGACCACCCCGGGGCCGGTTCGAGCGGGTGTTCCACGGTGAATATGCGCAGCCGACCCCGAGGATCCAGGGCGAACAGGGGGATGGTGCCCTCCCCATGCCGGGCCCGGTAGGCGGCGAAGTCGAAGTCCTCGCTCAAGGGGGTCACCTTGAGCCCCGCACCCTGGCTGAGCAGGCTCGCCAGCTTGGCATAGGTGGCGTCCTCCCGGAACAGGGTCAGGGCCCCCTGCTCCGGCCCGGGGGCGCGCTTCTCCCGCTGCTCCTTGGGAAGCGGCAGCACATAGACCGCGTTGCGCCCGAACTCACCGCGATAACGCACCGCGGCCAGGGCGTTGAGCTCCGGGCGGACCGACAGGCCCAGCATACGCCCCAGTCCCACCAGGTCCAGGTGGCGGTCTGCATGTTCGGAGACCGGATTGCCGAAATAGGTCCGCAGCCCCAGCATGCGCGCCTCACGCACGTGGTCCCAGCTGGTGTCCGTGAGCAGGCTGTCGAAGCCCTGCCCCTTCAGGGTCTGCGCGATGGCGCGGGCCACCGGGTTGGCGCCGACGAGCAGCAGCCCCCGGGGCTCGGGCTCGGCCACCCCGAGGGCCATGGCCAGGGGGCGGGCGGTGAGACTCTGCAGCACCACCGTGCCGATGATGACCACGAAGGTGAGGGGGACGATCAGCCCGGCCTGCGGGATACCCATCTCCTCCAGGCGGATGGAGAAGATCGCCGAGACCGCCGCGGCGACGATCCCGCGGGGCGCGACCCAGGCGATCATGGCGCGTTCGCGCCCGGTCAGGTCGCTCCCGAGGCTGGAGACCACCACCTTGAGTGGGCGGGCGACGAACTGGATGACCGCCAGCACGCCCAGTCCCGCCCAGCCCAGGGCGGTGAACTGGCCGAACTCCATGCGCGCCGCCAGGATGATGAACAGTCCCGAGATCAGGAGCAGGCTCAGAGACTCCTTGAAGTCCAGGATCTCGTCGGTATGGACATCCTTCATATTGGCCAGCCACATGCCAAACACGGTCACGGCCACCAGCCCCGACTCCTCGGCCAGCAGATTGGCCACCGTGAAGGCGGCCAGGACCAGCACCAGGGCCACCATGTTGTGCAGGAACTCCGGCACCCAGTAGCGGCGCAGGGCCACGCCCAGCCCATAGCCGCACGAGACGCCGACGACGGTCCCCGCCCCGAGGGTCTGGACGAAGGTCCCCAGCACATGATGCCAGGCCCCGCCCGTCGCCTGCGAGATGATGAACTCGTAGACCAGCACCGCAAGGAGGACCCCCAGAGGGTCGATCACGATCCCCTCCCAGCGCAGCACGTTGGCCACCCGGGCCGTCGGGCGCACGGTGCGCAACATGGGGATGATCACCGTCGGCCCGGTGACCACGACCAGGGCCCCGAACAGCCAGGCCAGTGGCCAGGGGAAGCCCATCAGGAACCGGGTCGCCAGGGCGATCACCACCCAGGTCACCCCCAGGCCGACGGTCACCAGGTTGCGTACGATGCGCTCCAGGCCCCGGATCTCCTCGATACGCAGGGTCAGTCCGCCCTCGAAGAGGATCACCGCCACCGCCAGCGAGATGAACGGGAACAGCAGCTCCCCGAACAGGGTGTCCGGGTCCATCCACCCCAGGACCGGACCTGCCGCGATGCCCGCCAGGAGCAGAAAGAGGATCGCGGGGACCTTCAGCCGCCAGGCCAGCCACTGACAGGCGAAGCCCGTCAGTCCGATCCCTGCCAGCGCAATCAAGGCAGTACCTTCCAAGTCCTCTCCCCCCGGTGATGGCCCAGCCCGGAGTATCGCCTTTTTCCCCCTGGCTCACCAGGGATGGCCGGCGCCGGCACGGGCTGGCATACTTAGCCCTCCCCGTCACGGAGTACAGCCCATGGACCGCGATCGTTCCCTGCCCCCCCACCCGCCTGGCTCGCAGCGCACCGAGCCGCTGCCGTGGCAGGAACCCAAGCCCCATGAGGAGGACCCGCAGGCCCTGGCGCGGGTCAGGCGGATCATGGACAGCCCGAGCTATCGTCAGGCCGATCAGGACGTGGCCTTCCTCAATCGCTACGAGACCCGCGGCCTGCGCCTGCAGCTCGACTACAGCAAGCCCGAACTGCTCCTGGAGGAGCACGGGGTCCAGCACACCATCGTGGTCTTCGGCAGCACCCGGATCAAGGAGCCGGCGGCGGCCCGCCGGCGGGTCGCCGCACTGCGCAGGGCCGTGGAGGCGGACCCCGACGACCGCCAGGCCCGGCACCGCCTGGCCGTCGCGGAGCGGATCCTCTCCAAGAGCCGGTACTACGACGAGGCCCGTGAGTTCGGGCACCTGGTGGGTCGCTCGGGGCAGGGCCCCAGTGACTGCCGGCTGGTGGTCATGACCGGAGGCGGACCGGGGATGATGGAGGCCGCCAACCGTGGGGCCTACGACGTGGGGGCGAAGACCGTGGGGCTCAACGTCACCCTGCCCCACGAACAGTACCCCAACCCCTATATCACGCCCGAGCTGTGTTTCCGTTTCCACTACTTCGCCATACGCAAGCTCCATTTTCTGTTGCGGGCCAAGGCCCTGGTGGCCTTCCCCGGGGGATACGGGACCCTGGACGAGCTGTTCGAGACCCTGACCCTGATCCAGACCCGCAAGATTCACCCGGTTCCGGTGGTACTGGTCGGTGAGCAATTCTGGCGCAAGGCCCTCGACGTGGACTTCCTGGTGGACGAGGGGGTCATCGACCCGGAGGACCGCGAGCTGTTCTGGTACGCCGAGACCGCCGAGCAGGCCTGGAACGACATCCTGCGCTGGCACGAGCTCAACGGGGGACCGCTGTTCGAGGTCTGAGATGCTATCGCTCGAGGGCGTCCTGAGACCGACTTCCAACGGTCGAGGAGCCTGTCCGAGCCATGTGGACCGTAGCGAGAAAATGGCACAGGGAGGCCAGTTTCTCGATCGGACAGCCCCCCAGGAGGAGGCCATGCAGATCTCTTTTCACGGTGCCGATCGAGGCGTCACCGGTTCGTGTCACCTGCTCGAGTGCGCCGGGCTTAAGATCCCGGTCGACTGCGGAATGTATCGGGGGGCGCGAGATCGCCGAGGAGAATGCCAGACCCTTCGGCCTCGACCCGGCGGAGATCGACTTCCTGCTCCTGACCCACGCCCACCTCGACCACTGTGGCCGGATCCCGCTGCTGGTCAGGGCGGGCTTCAAGGGCGAGATCATCACCACCGGCGCCGGGCGGGGCATGGCCGGATCGCTGACTGACCAGGCGTGGCTTCAATGTCCTGCATCCCCGCCTCCACGAGGCGGTGAAGCTCAAGTGAGATCTACGGCTCTAGCTCTCTGGGCTCGAGGGGGTGCGGGGCCTGCGCCTCCTCACGGGTAAACAGGCAGGTCCCGGGATGTGCGGCAGTGGCGCTCCCACACACGACGCCCAGGCGGAGCATTTCCTTGGGTGCGAGACCGCGCTGTAACGCGCTCACCATGGCGGCGACCATGGCGTCGCCGGAACCGACCGTCGAGCGCACATGTACCCTAGGGGCGCTGCAATAGTAACTGTGTCCGGGCATCGACAGGATCGCCCCGTCGGCCCCCAGGGAGATGCACACGAATTCGATCCCGTTGTCCCTGCGCAGCTCCCCTGCCGCCGCCGCCACCTCCTCCAGCTCATCCATACGCCGCTTGAAGGTCATCTCCAGGACATATCGGTTGAGCCGCACCATGAAGGGGTGGGCCTCCAGTGCCTCGCGCAGTACCGGCCCGTGGGCATCGACGATCGCCCGACCGCCCTGCCCCTGGATCTGTTCGGTCAGCCGGCGGTAGATGTCGTCGGGGACCCCAGGGGGAGTGGAGCCGGTCAACACGGCGATACCGTCACCGCAGGCCTCCAGGAAACAGCGGGTGACCCGCTTGAGCACTGGGACCGGCACCGTGGGTCCCACGCTGTCGACCTCGTACTGACTGGGGGGGTTCTTCTGGAGCAGGATCGCATTCAGTCGGGTCTCCCCCTCCACCTGGAAGTAGCGGTGGTCGTCGCCCAGCGACTCCCCGAGCAGGCGGAGCAACAGCTTCCCGCTCTCGCCGCCGACGATGCTGCAGCAGTGCATCGGGGTGTCCAGTTCGCGCAGCGCTCGGGCGACGTTGACACCGTTGCCACCCGGACTGTAGAGCGTCTTGGCCGAGCGCACCTTCTGTTCGGGGATGAGCTGCGGCACCTCATAGCTGATGTCAACCGCCGGGTTGAGTGCCAGCACGGTGATGCGAGTGTCTTTCGGTTTGGACATAGGGGGCCTCGAGTGCGATGGACGTCCTAGCCTCCTACAGCAGGCCGCCCCTCTTGATCAGGCTTCGGCCGGTCATCACCGGGGGACGGGGGAGACCCAGGAGGTCGAGTACAGTGGGTGCAATGTCGGCAAGTCCGCCACCGGTTCGGAGTCGTATGCCGTCTTCACCCATGATCAGGAATGGGACGGGATATTCGGTATGCTGCGTGTGGGGTTCGCCGGTGACCGGATCCACCATCTCGTCACAGTTGCCGTGGTCAGCGGTCAGGATGACCCGCCAGCCGTGCTCCAGGGCTACCCGAAACACCCGGTGGCTCTGCAGATCCAGGGTCTCCACAGCCCGTATCACCGCCTCACGCCGCGCCGTATGCCCGACCATGTCGCCATTGGCGAAATTGACCAATGCGAAGTCGTAGCGGCTGCTGCGGATGGCCTCGATCAGGGTATCCGCGACCTTGGGCGCGCTCATCTCGGGCTGCAGGTCGTAGGTGGCGACCTTGGGCGAGGGGACGATGACCCGCTCCTCGCCCGGATAGACGGGTTCGCGCCCACCGTTGAAGAAATAGGTGACGTGGGGGTATTTCTCCGTCTCGGAACAGTGGAACTGGGCCTTGCCCGCCTCGCTGAGGACCTCGGCCAGGACCTGCTCGGGGATCTGCGGCTCGAAGAGCACGGGAAACGGGAACTCGGGGCTGTACTCCGTCATGCAGGTCAGCTGCCTGACCCCCGCGCCACGCCGGTCGAAGGCATCGAAATCCTCGAGGCCGAAGGCCGCGGCGAGCTGTCGGGCGCGGTCGCTGCGAAAGTTGAGGAACAGGACGGGCTCGTCGCGGGGGATACCCCCGTGACCCGCGATCACGGTGGGTTGGATGAACTCGTCCCCCTCGCCGCGGGCATAGGCCGACTCGATGGCCTGGCGCGGACTATCTGCGGTCATACCCTGGCCCAGCACCATCGCCAACCACGCCCGCTCGGTACGATCCCAGTTCTTGGCGCGGTCCATGGCGCAATAGCGCCCGTTCACCGTCGCAATGGTCCCCGTGCCCAATTCGGACAGGGCCCTCTCCACGACGGCGAGATACCTCAACGCGGCCATCGGCGCGGTATCGCGGCCATCGGTGATCATGTGCACGACGGGTTCGATTCCGGCCTCGGCCAGCAGGGGCAGGATGCCGGTGAGGTGCTCGATGTGCGAGTGCACACCGCCGTCCGACACCAACCCCACCAGATGCAGCCGGCCCGTCTGCTGAAGCATGGCCTGCCAGGCCGGCATCTGCGCCAGCGACCCATCGTAGATCGCGCCGGCGATCCGCACCAGGTCCTGCTCGAGCACGCGCCCGGCCCCCAGGGTGAGGTGCCCCACCTCCGAGTTGCCGAACTGCCCGTCCGGGAGCCCCACTGCCAGCCCCGAGGCCTGGAGCACGGTATGGGGGTTGGAGGAGAAATAGTGGTCCAGGTGGGGCGTGCGCGCCAGGGCCCAGGCGTTGTGGGCGCGACTGGGGTTGACCCCAACCCCGTCAAAGACCGTCAGCAGCACCGGTGTATTCTTCACATCGAGTTCCCGTCAAGGTGATCACTGTCGTGCCCGGACCTGCCACAGGCCCGGGCTGAGGCCCCCGCCAGCGGCAGGCCTGCCGGAGCTGGTGCCCCGGGTCGCAGGGGCGGGACAGGGCGGAAGCGGGCAGGCATGTCATTCATGGGGCAGATTACCACAGCCATGCGGCGGGCCGAAGGCCCGGGTGTGGGTGCGATCCATCACGCCGGCGGCCCCGAATCCGGGTCCTTGCCGCCGCCCGCCCCCCGCAGTTCGCGGAAGGCCCGGGGGATGATCTCGATCCCGAAGTGGTGGCCGACCTTGACCATCGCCGGGAGGGTGACCGGCGCAAAGGGGAGCGTGGCCAGGGCCCCGAGGCCCGTGAGCTTCAGCAGCTCCCGGAACTGCTCGTTGGCCACCTCCATCTCCGCCTCACTGGCCTCGCCACGCACATAGCGACGGTAGGTGGCGAGCATCTGCCGGGTCTCGGCCCGCTCCTCGGCCAGCACGGGGCGGATGCGTTCCAGCATCTCGACGGCCTGGTCTCGCAGCCGCCTGCTGTCTTCGTGGTCGCGGTAGTGGGACTCGATCCTCCGGCGCAGCCTCTCGTGGAGTTCCGCCACCCGCCTGCGGGCCCGCTCCAGATGCGCCCGATCTGCACCGGCCGGTCCCAAGCTACACCGACCCGGCAGCAGCGGGCGAACGCTGCCGCCCCCCGGCGCTTGCGCTCCCGCCGACCGATCTGGTGCTCGCGGGCCTCACTCGCCGCCACCTGTACCCCTCGCACTTGGGTTTCCGGTCTTCAGGGCGCGTGGCTCCGGGGCCAGGACAAGGCGGACACGGCGGGCATGTCTACTCATATGGCAAGTGTCTCCAACGCGGTCATGCGCCCCCACACGCGGGACCTGGAGGCCGACAATCCGGGTGCGAGGTATCGTGCGCGGCCGCGGGCGGGGGGAGTCTGCGGCGCCCACCCCCTCAGGCCTTGTCCGCACGCGGGGCGCGCCCCAGGCGCTTCTCCACCTCCAGGACGTGCATGGTGGTCTTGAGGACGGTATCCGGATTGAGGCTCATGGAGTCTATACCGAGTTCCACCAGGTATTCGGCCATCTCCGGGTAATCGGAGGGGGCCTGCCCACAGATGCCGGAGTGCCGACCGCCCCGCTTCGCCCCCTCCACCGCCAGGCGAATGGCCGTCTTGACGCCGGGGTCGCGCTCGTCGAAATCGAAGGCGACGATCTCCGAGTCCCGGTCGACTCCGAGAGTGAGCTGGGTCAGGTCGTTGGAACCGATGGAGAAACCGTCGAAGAGCCTGGCAAAGGCGTCGATCTGGAGGACGTTGTTGGGGATCTCGCACATCACATAGATCTGCAGCCCGTCCTCCCCCTGCTTCAGGCCGTTGTCGGCCATGGTGTCCAGGACCCGCTGCCCCTCTTCCACGCGGCGGCAGAAGGGGATCATGAGGCGGACATTGGTCAGACCCATGGTGTCGCGTACCCGCTTCATGGCCGCGCACTCCAGGGCGAAACCCTCGGCATAGTGGGATGGGTATAGCGCGAGGCGCCCCGGAAGCCAATCATGGGGTTCTCCTCATGGGGCTCGAATCCGCGCCCGCCCAGCAGGCTGGCGTATTCGTTGCTCTTGAAGTCGGACATGCGCACGACCACCGGTTTGGGGTAGAAGGCCGCCGCAATGGTGCCCACGCCCTCGGAGAGGCGCTGGATGAAGAAGTCCCCGGGCCGGTCGAAGTGCCGGGTCAGGCGCTCGAGCGCTGTCCGCTCCTGCGCATCCTCCACCTTCTCGGGGTGGAGCAGGGCCATGGGATGGGCCTTGATGTACTCATTGATGATGAACTCCATCCGCGCCAGCCCCACCCCGTCACAGGGCAGGAAGCTGGTCTTGAAGGCGACGTCCGGATTGCCGAGATTGATCATGATGTCGGTGGCCGGGCGCGGCAGCGCAGACAGGTCGGTCTCCAGGACCTCGAAGGGGATTTCCCCCTCATAGACCTTGCCCTCGTCTCCCTTGGCACAGGAAACGGTCACCGTCTGGCCGTCCTTGATCGCGGTGGTGGCGTCCCCGCAGCCCACCACCGCCGGGATCCCCAGCTCGCGGGAGATGATGGCGGCATGGCAGGTTCGCCCGCCCCGGTTGGTGACAATGGCCGCCGCGGTCTTCATCACCGGCTCCCAGTCCGGGGTGGTGGTGTCGGAGACCAGGACCTCACCGGGCTGGAACGCGCTGAGGTGGTACACATCCGCGATCACCCGGGCCTTGCCCACGGCGATCTTGGTACCGACCGCCCGCCCGGTGGTGAGCACCCTGCCGGTCCCCTTGAGGACATACTGCTCCAGGACCTGGCCTACCTTCTGGGAGGCCACCGTCTCGGGGCGGGCCTGGACCATGTAGAGCTCCCCGTCGAGACCGTCCTTGGCCCACTCCATGTCCATGGGCCGGTTCTGACCGGCACGGGCGCTGTAGTGCTTCTCCACCTTGATCGCATAGTCGGCCAGGATCAGCACCTCCTGGTCCGTGATGCAGAAGCGTCCACGCTCCTCGCGCGAGGTGGGCACGTTGCGGGTCTGTTCCCGGGTGCGCCCATGGGCATAGATCATCTTGATCTTCTTGGCGCCCAGGTGACGGCGCAACACGGCCCGGTACCCCTGCTCGAAGGTCGGTTTGTGCACATAGAACTCGTCCGGGTCCACCGCCCCCTGCACCACGTTCTCGCCCAGCCCGTAGGCCCCGGTGACGAAGACCACATCGCGAAACCCGGTCTCGGTGTCCAGGGAGAACATCACCCCGCTGGAGGCGAGATCGGAACGCACCATCTTCATCACGCCGATGGACAGGGCGACCTTGAAGTGATCGAAGCCCTGGTCCACACGGTAGTGGATCGCCCGGTCGGTGAACAGACTGGCGAAGCAACTCTGGCAGGACTCCAGGAGCTGCTCGTCCCCGCGGATGTTCAGATAGGTATCCTGCTGGCCGGCGAAGCTGGCCGTGGGCAGGTCCTCGGCCGTCGCCGAGGAACGCACCGCCACGCTCAGGGTCTCCCCATACTCGGCCTCGAGCTCGTGATAGGCGTCCAGTATCTGCTGGCGCAGGTCTGGCGGGATCCCGGCCCCGTAGACGATGTCCCGCGCCCGTGCCCCGCGACGGGCCAGATCCTGCACATCGTCCGGGTCCAGATCGTCCAGTGCCTCGTGCAGCGGCCCCCAGGCTCCGGCCTCGTCCAGCACGTGGCGGTAGGCCCCGGCGGTGACCGCAAAACCATTGGGCACCTTCACACCCTGCGGAGTCAGCTCCCGGTACATCTCGCCCAGGGAGGCGTTCTTGCCACCCACCAGGGGCACGTCGTCGATAGAGAGTTCCTTGAAGAAACGGATATAGCGTTCACGCTCAGTCATGTCTCCGGGCTCCTTGGGTAGCGGCTGTCGGTGGGGCGCTATCCTGCCCTATTGCGGGGCACATCTCAACGTCCACACGTGCCGTGCCCCGGGAACCTGTCCGACTGATGTGGATCGCAGCGGGAAATTGGCGCAGGGAGGCCGGTTCCTCGATCCTGTGAGGCGCAGGGCGGATATCCGGTGACGAAAGGCATGGGGAATATGGACCGCTGTGGTGCCTCCGCAGTCGGTTCATCGCGACGCGGACAGCCCCTGGCCCAGACCACGAGAGGGGCCGGCCGGCGGCTCACCCGATCGCAGCTCAGAGCCGGGTCTTCAGCAGGACAACGGCGTGGGCCGCGATCCCCTCCTCTCGCCCCACAAAGCCCAGGTGCTCGGTGGTGGTCGCCTTGATGCTGACCCGCGCGGTCTCGACCTCTAGGTCCCCGGCCAGGTGGCCGCGCATGGCCGGGATATGCGGGCCCAGCCGGGGGGCCTGCGCCACAGCCGTGAGATCGGCGTTGTTGACGGCATAGCCCGCCTCCCTCACCCGCCGGATCACGTCCCGCAGCAGGATGCGGCTGTCCACGCCGCCCAGCCCGGGGTCCGAATCCGGGAAGTGGGTACCGATATCCCCGAGCGCCAGGGCCCCCAGCAGGGCATCACACAGGGCATGGATGAGTACGTCCCCGTCGGAGTGAGCCACCAGGCCCCTGTCGTGGGCGATCCTGACGCCGCCCAGAATCACCTCGGTGCCCTCGCCGAAGGCGTGCACATCGTAACCGTGTCCGATGCGATAATCGCTCATCCTGCCGTGCCCTGCACACGCCTGAGAAGCAGCTCGGCCACAGCCAGGTCCTCCGGGTGGGTGATCTTGATATTGTCTGCCCGCCCCGTCACCAGCCGGGGCCTTGCGCCCATATGCTCCATGGCCGAGGCCTCGTCGGTCACCTGCGCCCCCTGGGCCAGACTGTGCTCCAGGGCATGGGTGAGTTCGCCCAAGTGAAACATCTGCGGAGTCAGTGCGTGCCAGACATGGGAACGATCCAGGGTCTCCAGGACCCGGTCCCGCTCATCCCCGCGCTTCAGGGTGTCCCGCACCGGGGTGGCCAGGATCCCGCCGACGGGATCGTCGCGCAGGACCGCGATCAGACGGTCGAGATCGCCCCGGGACAGGCAGGGCCGGGCGGCATCGTGGACCAGGACCCAGTCGCGGGGCGCCGCCTGCACAGCGAGTCGGCGCAGGCCGTTGAGCACCGACTCACAGCGCTCCGGCCCTCCGGCGGCGGTCACCACCCGGGAATCACGGGAAACGGTCAGCTCCTGCCACCGGGTGTCGGGGCGATCGACCACCACCACGATCCCGTGGACCAGGGGGTGATCCAGGAATGGGTCCAGAGTGTGCTCGATGACCGTACGTCCGGCCAGGCGGAGATACTGCTTGGGTCGGTCGGCACCCATGCGACGGCCCGCCCCGGCCGCAGGGATCAACACCCAGAACCTCTCCATCAGGGCCCTTGCGCCCCATCCGCACGCGGCGGGATCACCCGATAGAAGGTCTCGCCGTCACGGATCATGCCCAGCTCCACCCGGGCCCGTTCCTCCACGGCATCCAGCCCGTTCTTGAGGTCGCGGACCTCGGCCTCGAGGGCCCGGTTGCGTTCGGTCAGGGTCCCGTTCCGGGCCTCCTGGCGCTGGATGTCCCCCCGTAGCCCACGAAGCTCCATGATGCCCCCGTCCCCGACCCACAGACGGTACTGGAGCAGGATCAGCAGCAGCGCCAGGCAGGCCAGCAGGAGTCTCAACGGGAGAGCTGTCTGAAGGCGGAGCGACCGGCGTACGAGGCGTGGCTGCCCAGGGCCTCCTCGATCCGCATCAGCTGGTTGTACTTGGCGACCCGGTCGGTACGGGACAGGGAGCCGGTCTTGATCTGTCCCACTCCGGTCGCCACCGCCAGATCGGCAATGGTGACATCCTCGGTCTCCCCGGAACGGTGGGATATGATCGAGGTATATCCGGCATCCCGTGCCAGCGTGATCGCCGACAGGGTCTCTGTCAGGGTCCCGATCTGGTTGAGCTTGATCAGGATCGAGTTGGCCACGCCCCTGTCGATGCCCTTTTGGAGTATGGCGGGGTTGGTCACGAACAGGTCGTCGCCCACCAGCTGGATCCTGGTTCCCAGGCGCTCGGTCAGCAACTGCCATCCGGCCCAGTCGTCCTCCGCCAGGCCGTCCTCGATACTGATGATCGGATAGTGCGCCACCCAGCCCTCGAGATAGTCGACAAAGCCCTGGGCATCGTAGGAGCTGCCCTCGGAGCGCAGCATGTAGCGGCCATCGGCGTAGAATTCCGAGCTCGCGGCATCCAGGGCGATCCAGATATCCTCACCCGCCGCGTAACCGGCCGCCTGAATCGCCTCCAGGATCATGTCGATGGCGGCCTGGTTGGAGGACAGCTCCGGGGCGAACCCCCCCTCATCGCCTACCGCGGTGGACAGGCCCTGTCGTTTGAGCACCTGGCGCAAGGCGTGAAAGACCTCCGCCCCGTAGCGGACCGCGTCCGCCAGTGTGGCGGCACCCACCGGGACGATCATTAATTCCTGGATATCGACCCTGTTGTCTGCATGCGCGCCGCCGTTGATGATATTCATCATCGGCACCGGCAGCTCCGTGGATCCCGGTTCCGCCAGATGGCGGTAGAGGGGGAGATTGGCCTCCCTGGCGGCGGCCTTGGCCGTCGCCAGGGAGACCGCGAGGATGGCGTTGGCCCCCAGCCGGGACTTGTTGTCCGTGCCATCGAGTTCGATCATCCGCTGGTCGATCCGCTGTTGACCCCCGGCCTCCATGCCCAGCAGGGCCTCCCTGATCTCACCCTTGACGTGCTCGACCGCCTTGAGGACACCCCTGCCCCCGTAGCGTCGGCCGTCCCCATCGCGCAGCTCCACCGCCTCCAGGGTACCGGTGGACGCCCCTGAGGGTACGGCCGCACGCCCCCAGTCCCCGGACTCCAGCCTCACATCGGCCTCCACGGTAGGATTGCCCCTGGAGTCCAGGATCTCCCGCGCGGTGATATCGACGATCTCAGACATATCCGTGCGCTCAGCCCAGGAGCCGTGCCTCAGGGAACGGCCTCGATTTGACCAGGGTATCCAGTTCCTTGAGCATCTCCAGCAGTGAGCGCATCCCATCCAGGGGCCAGGCATTCGGCCCGTCACTCAGCGCCTCTGCCGGATTGGGATGGGTCTCCATGAAGACCCCGGATACCCCGGCCGCCACGGCCGCCCTGGCCAGCACGGGCACGAACTCGCGCTGCCCCCCCGATCGGCTCCCCTGCCCCCCGGGCAGCTGCACCGAATGGGTGGCGTCGAAGACCACAGGGCAACCCGTGGCCCGCATCACCGCCAGGGCCCGCATATCCGAGACCAGGTTGTTGTAACCGAAGCACACCCCCCGCTCGCACACCATGATCTGCTCGTTCCCCGTCGCTCGGGCCTTGTCTACCACGTTCTGCATGTCCCAGGGGGCGAGAAACTGGCCCTTTTTGATATTGACCGGCCGGCCCTGCGCCGCCACCCGCTGGATGAAATTGGTCTGCCTGCACAGGAACGCCGGGGTCTGCAGTACATCGACCACGGCCGCCACTTCTTCCAGCGGGGTGTCCTCGTGGACGTCCGTCAGCACCGGCACACCGACCTGCGTGCGCACGGTCTCCAGGATCTGCAGCCCCTCCTCCAGGCCGGGGCCGCGAAAGCTCTGTGCGGAGGAGCGATTGGCCTTGTCGAAGGAGGACTTGTAGATAAACGGAATGCCCAGTGCCTCGGTGACCTCCTTGAGCGTGCCCGCCGTATCGAGTGCCAGCTCCAGGCCCTCGATGACACAGGGCCCCGCGATCAGGAACAGGGGCTGGTCGATACCGACCTCAAATCCACATAACTTCATACGACCTCCAGGTCCGGCCCACCGGCCTCCACCGCCGCCCCGTTGCTCGCGGTGGCGGCAGGCCGCCTGTACGAAGCCACTGAACAGCGGATGGCCGTCCCGGGGGGTGGACGTAAATTCGGGATGAAACTGGCATCCCAGAAACCAGGGATGATCCCCGAGCTCGACCACCTCGACGAGGGCGTCGTCGGCCGATTTTCCCGAGACGACCAGGCCGGCCTCCTGCAGGATCTCGAGGTATCGGTTGTTGAACTCGTAGCGATGGCGGTGCCGCTCCATGACCAGGTCCTGACCATAGGTCCGGTGGGCCAGGGTACCGGGGATCAGACGGCAGGGCTGTGCCCCGAGGCGCATGGTGCCGCCCAGATCGGAACGCTCATCGCGCCGCTCGACGCGCCCGTCCTGGGTCTGCCACTCAGTGATCAGGGCAATGACGGGATGGGGGGTTCGGGGATCGAACTCGGTACTGTTGGCACCTTCCAGATGGGCGATGTTACGGGCAAACTCTATGACAGCGACCTGCATCCCGAGGCAGATCCCCAGATAGGGGATCCCATGCTCCCGGGCCACACGGACCGCCGAGATCTTGCCCTCCACCCCCCGCGATCCGAAGCCACCGGGCACCAGGATGGCATCGACCTGCTTGAGTGCCTCGAGCTCCGCGGGCCCCACCTTCTCCGAATCCAGGTACTCGATATTGACCTTGGTACGGGTGTGTATGCCGGCGTGGACCAGGGCCTCGTTCAAGGACTTGTAGGACTCCGTCAGGTCCACATACTTGCCCACCATGGCGACCGTGACTTCCGCCTTAGGGTTCTTCTTGGCATGCACCACCGCCTTCCAGTCGTTGAGATCGGCCGGCGGCCGCACCAGGCGAAACTTGGTAACCACCAGCTCATCGAGCATCTGGCTGTGCAGCCACAGGGGGATCTCGTAGATGTCCCCCACGTCCACGGCCGTGATGACGGCCTGCTCCTCCACATTGGTGAACAGGGCGATCTTGCGCCGCTCGTTGTCCGGCAGCGGGCGATCGGCGCGGCACAGCAGGATATCGGGCTGGATTCCGATGGAGCGCAGCTCCTTGACCGAGTGCTGGGTGGGCTTGGTCTTGATCTCCCCGGCGGCCGGGAGGTAGGGCACCAGGGTCAGATGGATGAAGATCGCGCGCTCCCGGCCCAGTTCGACGCCCATCTGGCGAATCGCCTCCATAAAGGGCAGGAACTCGATGTCCCCGACCGTGCCTCCGATCTCCACCAGGGTCACGTCGGCGTCGCCTGCGCCGCGCAGGATAGAGGCCTTGATCTCGTCGGTGATATGGGGGATGACCTGGACTGTGCCGCCGAGGTAGTCGCCCCGGCGCTCCTTGCGGATCACGCTCTCGTAGATCTGGCCGGCCGTGAAATTGTTCTCCTTGGAGGCCTGGAAGCGCACGAAACGCTCATAGTGCCCGAGATCCAGATCCGTCTCGGCACCATCCGCCGTGACGTAGACCTCGCCATGCTGAAAGGGGCTCATGGTCCCTGGATCCACATTGATGTAGGGATCCAGCTTGATCATGTTGATCTTGAGACCGCGGGCCTCCAGGATGGCCCCCAGCGAGGCGGCGGCGATGCCCTTGCCCAGGGAGGACACGACCCCGCCGGTGATAAATACGAATCGGTTCATGGATCCAGTCGGACAGGCGAAGAGGGACTTAAGGATAGAAGAGCGAAGGATAAAGGATAAAGGACAAAGGATAAAGGACACGACGAACGACGCCGAGCGCACCGACACACGGGAGGTCGCCCCCCCGGTCAACCCCGTCGCACCGGGGCTGCACCCCACGCCGGTGCAGGGCGCCGGAGTACCGGCTGCCACGGCCACAGCCTCAGCCGGGTCTGTGGTGCGCCTCACAGGCCCACAGCCCCGCCACGGCGACCAACCCCTCCCGGGCATAGACCAGGGGGATGCGATCGCGCTCCCAGGGCGGGATACCGGCATCCTGGAACAGGACCTTCAGCGCGCGCTGATGGGCGTGCCCCGGCAGTCGGCAGCGCTCCCCTCCGCGCCGAAACCCGACCCGCAGTGGTGGGGCCCACTGCGTGGGGTCCACACCGATCGCCTCCAGGTCCCGACGCCTCAGTTCGATGCCCAGATGGGGAATGACCAGCGCTCGCGCAGGATCCCACAGGTAGACCCGCGCCGGGTCGTGTTCGGGCAGCGGTGGCATGACGTACAGGGCATCGCGATAGCGGCGCAGCTCCGCCCCCTCCCAGCGCACCAGGGGCATGGCATCGCGGCGGGCCCTCAGGACCCGGTCCAGGACCTCGTCGAGGCGGCGACCGGGCGGGGGAGGCAGGCCCTGGGCCCGGACCCACTCCCGGATCAGATTGGCCTGGCGCAGCCTGGGGAGCCGCCGCAGGGTGTCCACACCGAGTGTATCCGGCCGCCGGTCCGTGCCTCCGTCGCGATCCAGCCGGGCCAGGTCCTCGAGCAGGGTGGCGGCGGCGCGCTGGAGACGGGCGGTGCGCGCCAGCCCACCCGCCGCACCGGGCCAGCGCCCCTGGAGGCGGGGCAGGATCTCGTGACGCAGAAAATTACGGTCGAAGTCTGGTGCCTGATTACTCGGATCCTCGACCCAGCTCAGGGCGTGGGCCAGGGCGTAGTCATGCAGTGCCTCGCGCCCAAAATCCAACAGCGGGCGGGCGTGCCAGATCCCGTGCCAGGCACGGCACGGGGCCATGGCTGCCAGGCCGTGGGGGCCAGAGCCCCGGAGCAGGTGCAGCAGTAGGGTTTCCGCCTGGTCGTCCCGGTGGTGCGCGGTCAACAGGCAATCGCCCTCCCGGCAGACCTCCGCCAGCGCCCGATATCGTGCCTGGCGGGCTGCCGCCTCCGGCCCCTCCCCCCGCCGGGCACGGGCATCAACGCGGCGCGAGATCAGGGTCACCCCGTGACGCGCACAGAAGCCCGCGCAGAACGCCTGCCAGGCATCGGCCTGCGGATGGAGCCCATGGTGCACATGTACTGCGACCAGGGAGGCCGCCACGGGCGGGCGCACATGAACGAGGGCATGGAGCAGGACGGTGGAATCCATTCCCCCGCTGAAGGCCACGACATAGCGGCGGCACTCGGGCAGCCCCTCGAGGACCCTCAGGAGCCGGGCGGAATCGAATGCCCTGCCCGACCCCACGTCCTGCCCTGCGCGGGCCTCAACGGGCCGCAGCCTCGGGACGGCCATAGTCCATCAGCCGCTGGTACCGCGCCTCCACGACCCTGTCTATGGGCTGGGCACGGAGGTGATCGAGGGCGCCCTTGATGGCCCGGCGCACCCCCTCCATGACGAGCTTGGGGTTGCGGTGTGCCCCGCCGAGCGGCTCCGGAACGATCTCGTTGATCAGTCCCAGTTCATGCAGGCGCCGGGAGGTGATCCCCATGGCCTCGGCGGCCTCCGGGGCCTTGTCCGCGCTCTTCCACAGGATCGAGGCGCATCCCTCGGGGGAGATGACCGAATAGGTGCTGTACTCGAGCATCATGACCTTGTCGGCGACCCCGATGGCCAGGGCGCCACCCGACCCTCCCTCGCCGATGACGGTGGCGATGATGGGTGTGCGCAGGCCTGACATCACGAACAGATTCCGGGCGATGGCCTCACTCTGCCCGCGCTCCTCGGCATCCACTCCGGGATAGGCCCCCGGGGTGTCGATGAAGCTCAGGACGGGGAGGCCGAAGCGCTCCGCCAGCTGCATCAGGCGCAGGGCCTTTCGATAGCCCTCCGGGCGCGGCATCCCGAAATTGCGTTTCAGCTTGTCGCTGGTGGTGCGGCCCTTCTGGTGGCCGATCACGACCACCGGGATATCCTCGAAGCGCGCCACGCCGCCGACGATGGCCGGATAGTCGGCAAAGGTGCGGTCCCCATGGAGCTCGCTGAACTCGGTGCACAGGGCATCGATATAGTCCTGGGTATAGGGCCGGCGCGGGTGGCGGGCCAGCTGGGCGATCTGCCACGGTGAGAGGCTGGAAAAGATCGACTCGGTCAGGCTCTTGCACTTGGTCTCGAGCTTGGACAGCTCCTCGCTCAGATTGACCTCGGTGTCGTTGCCCACATTGCGCAGCTCCTCGATCTTGGCCTCGAGCTCGGCGATGGGTTGTTCGAATTCCAGGTAGTCGGGGTTCATGAATGATATGAATCTGTTAGGCCATATCGCATTCTAGCCGACGCGGCTCCTTTCGACTACCGCGCCCGAACACCAGTTCCGCGCGCTCCACCCCCTCCAGGGCCTGAAGGCGGCTCAACAGCGCCCCCTCCGGGCGTATCCACCACTCGGTGCCCAGGTCCAGCCTCGCCGTGGCCCGCTCGTTGGTGTAGGTGATGCGCACCGTGCACGCTCCCGGCCGGTAGGGCGCCAGCGCCTCGTGTATCGCCCGAACCACCGACCCATGCCCCTGCCCGCCGCCGATCGAGAGTTCGAGGCGCCGCGCATAGGCCATCCGGGCCTGGTCCACATCCATGACCTCGGTGGCACGTACCCGCAGGTTGCCGGTGTAGTCGTCGACCCCCAGCTGCCCCTCGATCACCAGGATCTGATCCCTGGCCAGCAGATGGGCGAAGCGCTGGTGGTCCTCCCCGAAGACACCGACCTCGAGACGGCCACTGCCGTCGTCCAGGGTCAGAAAGGCGATGCGCCCTCTCTGGGTCACCCGGGTACGCAGGTCCACCACCAGGCCGGCCACGATGGCGAACTGGCGCGACCGTGGCCCGGGCCGCCCGCCCGGCCCATCGCGCTCGGCGCTCAGACCGGAGATGCGCGGGCCGGTCAGGCGCAGCAGCTCGGCCTCGTAACGCATGAAGGGGTGACCGGTGAGGTAGAGCCCGAGCGTCTCCTTTTCGGCACTGAGCCGAAGCTCATCGTCCCACTCGGGCAGGGTCTCCATGGGGACACCCGGCGTCCCCTCACCCGTGGTCAGGGTCCCGAACAGATCCTCCTGGCCCGCACTGCGGTCACGCTGGCGCTGTTCTGCACGGCGTATGGACTGGGGCAGGTGATGGATGAGGGTAGCCCGGTTGGGGCCCAGTCCGTCCAGGGCACCGGCACGGATCAGGGACTCCAGGACCCGTCGGTTGAGCTTCTGGGCCGCCCCGCGCAGACACAGCTCGTCCAGGTCCGCATAGGGGCCGCCCGCGCCCCGCTCGGTCAGCAGTCCCTCGATGGCGGCATGGCCAACCCCCTTGATCGCGCCCAGGCCGTAGAGGATGGTCTGTTCGTCGGGGACCGTAAAGCGGTATTGGGAGCGGTTGATGTCCGGTGGGCGGACCTCCAGGCCAATGGCCCGGCACTCCTCGATGAGGGTCACCACCTTGTCCGTGTTGTCCATGTCGGCAGAGAGCACGGCCGCCATGAAGGCGGCGGGCTCATGGGCCTTCAGCCAGGCGGTCTGATAGGACAGCAGGGCATAGGCCACCGAGTGCGACTTGTTGAATCCGTAGCCGGCGAACTTCTCCATGAGATCGAAGATGTAGTTCGCCGTGGCCTCCTCTACACCGCGTTCGGTCGCCCCCTTGAGGAAGATCTCACGCTGCTTGGCCATCTCCTCGACCTTCTTCTTGCCCATGGCGCGGCGCAGCAGATCGGCCCCCCCCAGGGTATAGCCCGCGAGCACCTGGGCGATCTGCATCACCTGCTCCTGGTACAGGATGACCCCATAGGTCGGCCTGAGGATGGGCTCGAGGTCCGGATGGGGATACTCCACCTTGGCCTGCCCGTGTTTGCGCAGGATGAAGTCGTCGACCATCCCCGACTGCAGCGGTCCGGGCCGGTAGAGGGCCACGAGGGCCACGATATCCTCGAAGTTGTCGGGCCTGAGGCGTTTGATGATCTCCTTGATGCCCCGTGACTCCAGCTGGAAGACCGCCGTGGTCTGTTGTTCCTGGAGCAGTTCGAAGGCCTGCGGGTCATCCAGGGGGATCTGATCCAGCACGATCGGAGGCCGGTCCTGCTGCGCTCTGCGCCGATTGGCGATGGCCACCGCCCAGTCGATGATCGTGAGTGTACGCAGGCCGAGGAAGTCGAACTTGACCAGCCCGATCGACTCCACATCGTCCTTGTCGAGCTGGGTGACCACGCTCTGCCCCCCCGCCTCACAGTAGAGCGGGGTGAAGTCGGTGAGCTGGGAGGGTGAGATCACCACCCCCCCGGCATGCTTGCCCGCGTTGCGCGCCAGCCCCTCCAGAGACCGGGCCATCTCGATCACGGCATGGACGTCTTCCTCTTCGTCGAAGGCCCGCTTCAGATCGGGCTCCTGGTGCAGGGCCTTGTCCAGGGTCATGCCGATCTCGAAGGGGATCAGTTTGGCGATCCGATCCACGAAACCATAGGGATGCCCGAGGACACGACCCACGTCACGCACGACGGCCTTGGCCGCCATGCTGCCATAGGTGATGATCTGGCTGACACGCTCGCGGCCATAGCGTTCGGCCACATACTCGATGACCCGATCCCGGCCCTCCATGCAGAAATCCACGTCGAAGTCCGGCATGGAGACCCGTTCCGGGTTCAGAAAGCGCTCGAACAGCAGTTCGTAGCGCAACGGATCCACGTCGGTGATCAGCAGGGCGTAGGCGACCAGGGAACCGGCACCCGAGCCACGTCCGGGCCCGACGGGGATCCCGTTCTCCTTCGCCCAGCGTATGAAGTCGGCCACGATCAGGAAGTAACCGGGGAAGCCCATCTGGGTGATGACCTCCAGCTCGGTCTCCAGTCGCTCCAGGTAACGCGTGCGGATCTGGTCGGCCGTCTCGCCGGCCGTCGGCACCAGGGCCGCCAGCCGTCTGTCCAGGCCCTCTCGCGCCTGTTCCCGGAAATAGCGCTCCTCGCTCAGCTCCGCAGGGATGGGGAAGGCGGGCAGGACATTCTTGCCGAAGCGCAGCGAGACATTGCACCGCTTGGCGATCTCCACGCTGTTCTCGATCGCCTCGGGGATGTCGGCGAACAACGCCTCCATCTCCTCAGGACTGCGCAGGGCCTGCTGCTCACTGTATCCGCGCGGCCGGCGCGGATCGTTCAGCACCCGTCCCTCGTGGATGCACACCCTGACCTCATGGGCCGCATGATCCTCCGGGCGCAGGAAGCGGACGTCGTTGGTGGCCACCACGGGCAGGCCCTCCGCCGCGGCCAGCTCCACAGCCGCGCGCAGGTGGTCCTCGTCTCCGGCGCGCCCGGTACGCCGCAGCTCGAGATAGTAGTGATCCGGAAAGTGGCGCCTCCAAAAGGCCAGGTACTGGGCGGTCCGTTCCTGATTGCCGTCCACCAGGGCCCGGCCCAGATCTCCATCCTGGGCTCCGGACAGGGCGATCAGACCGCCCCGGGCCTCGATCAGCCAGTCGCGTTCCAGCACCGGGCCGCTGCCGTGCTGACCTTCCAGATAGGCCCGGGTGATCAGTCGGGTGAGATTCCGATAGCCCTGTTCGTCTTTACAGAGGAGCACAACCCGGTAGGCGGGATCCTCGCGGCTCAGGCCCCTGAGCTCCGCATCCACGCCGATGATGGGCTTGATCCCCGCACCGATGGCGGCCCGGTAGAATTTCACCAGGGCGAAGAGATTGCAATAGTCCGTGAGGGCGACGGCCGGCATCCCGGCCGCCGCGACCGCCTTCATCAGCGGCTTGATCCGGATCAGGCCGTCGACCAGCGAGTACTCGGTATGCAGGTGAAGATGTACGAACTTGTCAGCCATCTAAGCGCCTTCTAAGAGCCTTCAGGACCGGTGGACGGTCGTCGTCCGGCGGCCCGCACCGGGGCAAAGCTGCGCCGGTGGATCGCGCAGGGCCCATGCCGGGACAGGGCCCGGATGTGTGCGCGGGTGGGATAGCCCTTGTGGCGGGCGAAGCCGTAGTCCGGATAGCTGCGATCCCATTCCACCATGATGCGGTCGCGGGTCACCTTGGCCAGGATTGAGGCCGCGCTGATCGCCGGCACCCGCTGATCCCCCTTGACCACAGCCGTGGAGGCGCAGGACAGGGGCGGACAGCGATTCCCATCCACCAGCACGTGATCGGGCCTACACGCGAGGGCATCGACCGCCCGCGCCATGGCGCACAGGGTCGCCTGGAGGATATTCAGGGTGTCGATCTCCGCCGCCGAGCTGGCGCCCACCGCCCAGGCCAGGGCATGGCGCTTGATCTCCGCGGCCAGCTGCTCACGGCGTGAGGCCGACAGGGTCTTGGAATCCCGGTTCCCGGCGATGGGTCGTTGTGGATCCAGGATCACGGCCCCGGCCACCACCGGACCCGCCAGCGGCCCGCGACCGGCCTCGTCCACACCCGCCACCAGCAGACCGGGCAGCGCTACGGCTTCCAGGAAGGGCGGATGTGGGTCCAACGGATCGCTCACCGCAGACGGCGCAACGGCGTCCCTCGGGGTCTCAGGCGTCCATGTGCTTCTCGACGCACATGATCTCCGCCGAGGCGGCGAGCGCGCCGTCCACCGTCGCCTCGCCCTTGAAGACCCAGACGGTGCGGCGTTTGTGCACAAAGGTCACCTTGATGGTCAGTTGATCCCCGGGTTCCACCTGGCGCTTGAAGCGGGCCTTGTCGATGCCCACGAACAGGAAGATGGTGTTCTCGCGCACCGATTCGGTGCTGCAATAGGCGAGCAGGCCCGTCGCCTGCGCCATGGCCTCCATGATCAGTACCCCGGGCATCAGCGGCAGGTCCGGGAAGTGACCCTGGAAGAAGGGCTCGTTGATGGTCAGATTCTTATATGCAGTCAAGCTCTCACCGGGCTCGCAGGCGACCACACGATCGATCATCAGAAAGGGATAGCGCTGGGGCAGGCGCCGCATGATCTCATCGATCTTCAAGACTTGGTCGTTCATACTTATTATCCACCGCCAGGGCAGCGGTTCAGGTCTACGAGCCGCCACCCAGGACCTTCCGCCCGCTGCAAATGTGAGTTGATCAGCCCCTTTCGGGGCCTGTCGTCGGGGGTCGAGTCCCCGGTTCGGGGTCTATCTGAGACTCTTGAGGCGGGCCAGGACCTTATTGGTGATATCCACCTTCGGGCTGGCATAGACGACGGCCTGGGTGACTATGAGGTCGTATTTCTCCTTCTTGGCGAGAGATACGATGACGTCGTAGATCTGTTTCTGCAGCTTGTTCAGTTCCTCGCTGCGCCTCAGATTGATGTCCTCGGCCAACTCGTCCTTCTTGCGATTGAACTCACGCTTGCGCTTGAGTATGTCCCGCTCCATCTTCGAACGCTTGCTCTCGCTCATCACGGGACCGTCGGTCTGCAGCTTCTTTTCCAGCCGCAGTATGGCATAGCGTTCCGCGGCCAGTGCCGCATCCCGTGCCGAGAATTCCTTTTTCAGCGCCCTGTTGGCCGCCTCGACCTGAGGCGCCTTCTCCATCAATGTGGCCACATTGACGAAACCCACCTTCAGCCCCTCCGCCGAGACCGGAAGGACGACCATCGCCATCAGGATGCAGGCACTACATACCAGCTGTTTCAAGGTTCGACTCCTTAAAGTTGTTTAGAAAACTGTGCCGATATTGAACTGGAAGGACTCCAGATCATCACCGTCTTTATCATTTAACGCCCTGGCAAGGCTGAATGTCAACGCGCCCAGGGGGGAGATCCAGGTGGTCGCAATCCCGGCCGAGGCGCGCAGATCGGAGGCCTTGAAATCCGAGAGCCCGTTGAAGACGTTACCCACATCGGCGAAGACGCTGAAGCGTATGTTCTTAGCCTGTTCGAAGAACGGGGCCGGGAAGATGAGCTCAGCACTGCCCACCGTCCTCAGCCGCCCTCCGAAGGGGTCTCCATTGGAGTCCCGGGGCCCCAGGGAATTGGTCTTGTACCCGCGCACACTGCGGATACCGCCAGTGAAGTAGCGCTCATAGAAGGCCAGCTCCGTGGTATCCCCATAGCCGTCTCCGTAGGCCAGGTCGGTACGGACCTTGCCCGTCAGCCAGTGGAAGACCGGGATGTACTGGGTATACCGGTACTGGGTCTTGTAGTACTGCAGATCGCTCCCGGGGACCGTGATCTCCAGGCTCAGGACCTGGGAGTTCCCCCTGTCCGGAAAGACCGAGCGATTGCGGGTATCGTGGCTGAAGCTGCCGAGCAGATGGAAGTCCAGGTACTTGTCACCATTGTCGTCGATGAAGTCGCGGATCTGGGTCGGACTGAGGCTCGAGGTGTTGATCTTTATGTGACTGAGCTCGGCCGTACCCTGCACCCTGTCGTCCTCGGTCAGGGGGATGCCGTAGGTCATGTTCACCCGGCCCTGGTCCGCGGTATAGCGGGAGATGTCCGCCTGCTGGGCGTCGGTCTCCGTGTAGCTCGCGCCGAACCCGCGGCTCACGCCATCGATGGTATAGAAGGGATTCAGGTAGGAAAAGCTGTAGATCCGGTTGACGCTGCTGTTGTCGATCCGGATGCTCACCCGGTTGCCCGTACCCATGAAATTCTCCTGGCTCAGCCCCAGGCTCAACAGGACCCCCTGGGCCTGGGAGAACCCGGCGCCGATGGTGAAGCTGCCCGACTGGCGTTCGGTGACCTTGAGGTCCAGATCGACGATGTCCTCCTCGCCGGGTACCGGGACCGTCTTGATGTCGACCGATTCGACGAAGGACAGACGTTGCAGGCGCCGCCGGGAGAGCTCAATGGCATTCAGGGAATACCAGCCCCCTTCCATTTGACGCAATTCGCGCCGGAAGACCTCGTTCCGGGTCTTCGTGTTACCGGAGATATTGATCCGCCGCACGTACACCCGCTGCCCCGGGTCGATGAAAAAGGTCAGGGAGACCTCCTTGGTCTTCGGGTCCACCTCCGGGATCGGATTGATCTTGGCAAAGGCATAGCCGTCGTCACTCAGGCGACGCGACAGATCGTCGGTGGTCTTCACCACCTTCTTTCGGGAGAAGCGGTCACCCGGCTTGATGGCGATCAGCTTGTCCAGCTTGCTCTTGGGGACCACGAAGGTACCGGCCAGTTTCACCTCCTTGACCCGGTACTTCTCACCCTCCTTGATGTTGATAGTGACATAGATGTCCTTGCGGTCCGGGGTGATCGAGACCTGGGTCGAGTCGATGTTGAACTTCAGGTAACCGCGATCCAGATAGAAGGTGCGCAGCCGCTCGAGGTCACCGGCCAGTTTCTGCTTGGAGTACTTGTCCGAGCTGGTCCAGAAGTTGTACCACGCCGGCACCCCCGACTCGAAGTCGTCCTCCAGCTTGTCATCGTCGTATTCGTGATTGCCGACGATGTTGATCTGTTTGATCTTGGCGACACCGCCCTCGGCGATCTTGATGTCTATGCCTACGCGATTGCGAGGCAGCTCGTTCACCTTCACGTCGATCCTGACGTTGTACTTGCCCCGGGCGAAATACTGCTGTCGGAGTTCGTTCTTCAGCCGCTCGAGCACGGAGCGGTTGAAGACCCGCCCCTTGGCGATACCCACCCCCTTGAGGGCCTTCTCCAGGTCTTCGCCCTTGATGTCCTCGTTGCCGTCGAACTTGATCTCCGAGATGGCCGGGCGCTCCTTGACCACCACGATCAGCACATCACCCCGCCGGCGCAGCTGCACATCGCTGAAAAAACCGGTCTTGAACAGGGCCCGGATGACCTCCGGGCTGCGCCGGGGGTCGAAGGTCTGTCCCACCTGGACCGGGAGGTAGTTGAATACCGTTCCGGCCTCTACGCGCTGCAGCCCCTCGACCTCGATGTCCTTCACGACAAAGGGGCCCGACGCGGCCGTCGCCTGTCCCCGCAGGAGGAGGACGAGCAGCACGATGACGCCCGACCAGACTAGAAACGAATGGCTCCGCATCTCAGTCGAGCAATCTGACAATATCGTTATACAGGGCCAGCGCCATCAGGGCCGCCAGCAGCGCCAGTCCGATGCGCTGCCCGAGCGCCTCGGTGGTCTCCGAGACCGGACTCCCCTTGATCCATTCGATGGTGTAGAAGAGCAGATGACCACCGTCGAGCACGGGCACGGGGAGCAGGTTGAGGATACCGATACTCACGCTGAACAGGGCCATGGCACCCAGGAACGCCGACACCCCGATGGCGGCCGACATCCCGGCGAACTCGGCGATGGTGACCGGTCCGCTGATATTGCTCAGGGAGGCCTCCCCGATGACGAGCTTCCACAGGACCCGCACGGTGAGCGCCGCCACGTCCCAGGTCTTCTCCAGGGCCCTGCCGAGACCCACCACGGGTCCATAGCGCACCGTCACCCGCAGCTGCGCCCACCGGGACTTGTCGATCTTCGGGTAGGCACCGATCCGCCCGATCACCTCCCCATCGTCGCGCTCTGCCGCCGGATGCAACACCAGCAGGCGCCGCGCCCCACCGCGCTCGACGGTCACCGTGAGGTCCTGGTCCGGGTGGGAACGGACCACGTCGACCCAGGCCGACCAGTCCTTGACCGGCTGTCCGTCCACCGCCACAATCCGGTCTCCAGGTTTCAGCCCGGCCTGCTCGGCGGAACCGCCGGCCACCACACCACCGATCACCGGCTCGATCTCGGGCCGCCAGGGCTTGATGCCCAGCTTCTCCAGGAGGTCCCCCTTGTCGAGCAGGTTCTGCCCCTCCCTGAGTACCAGCTCCGCGTGGCGGACCTGCTGACTGCGATCGGCCAGCTCCAGGCGCACGGTCCCACCCGAGAGGGCCTCGTCGAGCAGTGTGAGGCTCACCGACTGCCAGGTCGGCGTCTGTTCACCGTTGATGGACAGGATCTCGTCACCGGGCCGCACCCCGGCCTGGGCGGCCACCGAATCCGGGACGACCTCCCCAACCACGGGTCTGATCCCGTTCACGCCGATCAGATACATGGCCCAGAAGGCGAGCACCGCCAGCACAAAGTTGGCGATCGGGCCCGCGGCCACGATGGCCATGCGCTTCCACACCGGCTGGCGGTTGAAAGCCCGGGGACGTTCGTCCTCCGGCACGGGGCCTTCGCGTTCGTCGAGCATCTTCACGTACCCCCCCAGGGGGATCGCAGCAATCACATACTCGACCTGGTCCGCACCGGCGACCCGCCGCCACAGTGGACGCCCGAAGCCCACCGAGAAACGCAGGACCTTGACCCCAAGACGGCGGGCCACCCAGAAGTGGCCGTATTCATGGAAGGTCACCAGTATCCCGACGACGACCACGAAGGCGAGGAGATTCCCGAGCACGGACACCTCAGGCATGCCCTCGGCAGCGGCGGAGGAATTCGCCGGCGAGCGCCCTCGCCTGCCGGTCCGCAGCCAGCACGGTATCGAGGTCCCGGGCCGCCACGATGTCGGCCTGCCTCAGGGTGTACTCGATGGTCTCCGGGATCTGCATAAAACCGATCTCCTGCTCAAGAAAGGAACGGACCGCCTCCTCATTGGCGGCATTCAATGTGGCACTGGCCGTACCTCCGGCCTCCAGTGCCTGGCGGGCCAGCCGCAGGCAGGGGAAGCGCGACTCGTCGGGCGCCTCGAACGCCAGATGGGCCACCTCCACCAGATCCAGGGTGCGGACCCCGGATTCGATCCGTCTCGGCCAGCCCAGGGCATGGGCGATGGGCGTGCGCATGTCCGGATTCCCGAGCTGATCAAGGACCGAACCGTCGGTGTAGGACACCAGGGAATGGACGATGCTCTGCGGGTGAATGATCACCTCCACCTGATCCGGCGCCGCCCCGAACAGCCAGCAGGCCTCGATCACCTCCAGGCCCTTGTTCATCAGGGTGGCCGAGTCCACCGAGATCTTGCGCCCCATTTCCCAGTTGGGATGGGCACAGGCCTGCTCCGGTGTCACCCGCTCCAACTGGTCCGCACTCAACTGCCGGAAGGGCCCGCCCGAGGCCGTCAGCAGGATCCGGTCCACACCAACGGCCCTCAGGCCACACCCGAAATCGGGCGGAAGGCACTGAAACACCGCATTGTGCTCGCTGTCGATCGGCAACAACTCGGCGCCATGGGCCCGCACCTCGTCGATAAACAGCTCCCCGGACATGACCAGGGCCTCCTTATTCGCCAGCAGGACGCGTTTTCCGGCCCGGACCGCCGCCAGGGCCGGCATCAGTCCGGCCGCGCCTACGATCGCCGCCATGACCGCATCCACCTCGGGCAGGCTCGCCATGCGCTCCAACCCGGCCACTCCGCTGTCGACCTCGGTCTGGGAACCGGCCGCCTTCAGGCGTCTGGCCAGCGTCTCGGCGCTGCGCTCGTCGGCCATCGCCGCATAGGCCGGCCGCAGGCGCAGACACTGATCGAACAGGGTGTCCACGTCCTGGTTCGCCGTCAGGGCAACCAGCCTGAAGTCCTCGGGGTGGCGTTCAACCACATCCACGGTGCTCAGGCCTATCGAACCGGTAGAGCCCAGCACGGTGATGTCCTTGACCGAAGCCTCGTGCATGCTCAACCACCCGCCGTGGCGGACCAGTCTATCCAGTGCAACCCCAGGGCGAAGATCGGTGCCGCGGCCACTATACTATCGACCCGATCCAGGACGCCACCATGGCCGGGGAGCAGATGGCCGCTGTCCTTGACCCCGGCGCGGCGCTTGAGCATGCTCTCGAACAGGTCCCCTGCGACCGAAGACAGGGCGGTGAGCACGCACAGCTCCAGAAAGTAGACGGACATCAAGGGGGGCAGGCCCAGCCGGATGGCCCCCGCAAGGGCGAACAGGGCGGTTGCGAGCAAGGCCCCCAGCAGGCCTTCCCGGGTCTTCCCGGGACTCAGAGCGGGGGCCAGGGGCGTCTTCCCGAAGCGCCTCCCGGCGAAATAGGCGGCCGAGTCGGCCAGCCAGATCAGTACCAGGAAGAACAGCAGCAGGGTGGGCTCCAGGGCGTAGACATCCAACAGGGCGACCCAGGCCAGGACCAGCATGAGCAATCCGGCCGCCCCGAGCGCAAGCCCCCCCCTGCGCCCCTGGTAACGCCCGCTGCGGTAGAGGATCAGGGCCACCACCGCCCCGGCCCACAGAACCCCGGCCGTGGCCAGCAACCATCGGGGGTCCACCCGCGTCTCCAACCAGGCCGCCGCCCCGGCGAGGCCCGTGAGCCCGACCAGGTACAGTACCCGCCCCGTGCGGCTGGTGATCCCCACCAGCCCCGCCCACTCCCAGCCGGCCACCAGCATCACCAGGAGCAGGACCGCTGCCAGCCCGTTGCGGGGCAGCCACAGCACCGCCGCGACCACCAGTGTCGCGGCGATGAGACCGGTCACGATCCGGTCCCTGGTATCGTGTGGCGCCCTACCTTGCATCTTCGGAGCCGTCGTCCCCGCCCACCTGCTCGCCCGTCTTTCCGAACCGCCGCTGGCGTGTCGCAAAGGCGCTGAAGGCGGCCGCCAGCTCGGGCTCCCCGAAATCCGGCCACAGGGTGTCGGTGAAATAGAGTTCAGAGTAGGCGATCTGCCAGAGCAGAAAGTTACTGATCCTCTGCTCCCCCCCGGTCCTGATGAACAGATCGGGATCGGGAAGCCCGGCCGTGGACAACCGGCCTGCGATGGCCTCCGGGGTGACCTGCTCCGGGCTCAGGCAGCCCTGTGGGGCGGCCTCGATCAGACCCCGGACCGCCTGAGCGATGTCCCACTGGCCACCGTAGTTCGCGGCCACATTGAGGATCATGCGCTCTCCCCCGGCGGTCGTGTGCTCGGCGACGCGAATCTGTTCGCGCAGGCGTTCAGAAAAGCCGCTGCGATCACCGATGAAGCGCAGGCGTACCCCGTTGCCGGCCAGTTGCCTGGCCTCCCGCTGGAGCGTAGAGACAAAGAGCTCCATGAGGGCATTCACCTCCGGGGCCGGACGGCACCAGTTCTCGCTGCTGAACGCAAAGACCGTGAGCACCTCCACACTGTGCTGTACACAGGACTCGACGGTCCTGCGCGTGGCCACCACGCCCTGCCGATGACCCGCCGTACGCGGCAGAAACCGGGCCCGCGCCCAGCGGCCGTTGCCGTCCATGACAATGGCGACATGCCGGGGGCTGTTCTCCTGGGATCCGCTGGAGTGACTCATGGAGGGGTGGTCTATCGGCTGGTACGGTGGCAGGCGGGCTGGATGGGCCGCCCGAGGGACCGGATGCGAAAGGGGAAGACGGGCCTGCCAGGTCGGGCAGGCCTGCGGGCGGTCAGATCTCCATCAATTCCCGCTCCTTCTCGGCAAGGATCTGGTCCAGTTCGGCGATATAGCGATCGGTCAGCTTCTGGATGCGCTCCTCGGCCCGGCGTTCGTCGTCCTCGGAGATCTCATGCGCTTTGAGCAGTTCCTTGATCTGGTGATTGGCGTCACGGCGGATGTTGCGCACGGCCACCCGCGCGTTTTCGGCCTCGTGGCGAACCACCTTGACCAGATCCCGGCGTCGTTCTTCGGTCAGTGCCGGCATGGGCACCCGGATCACCGTGCCTGCCGTCACCGGGTTCAGGCCCAGATCGGACTCCATGACCGCCTTCTCCACCGGCTTCACCATGGTCTTTTCGTAAGGGGTGAGCACCAGCGTGCGGGCATCCTCGACATTGACCTTGGCCACCTGATTGATGGGGACCCGACTGCCGTAGTACTCCACCGAGATATGATCGAGCAGACTGGTGTGCGCGCGCCCGGTACGGACCTTGGCCAATTCGTGCCGGAAGGCCTCCACGCTCTTGCCCATCCGCTGTTCGGCGTCTTCGATAATCTCCTCGATCATGCGTCTTCAACCTCTTTCTCGACCAGAGTCCCGACGTCCTCGCCCATCACGATCCGGAGCAGGTCGCCCTCGTGGAACATATTGAATATGCGCAGGGGAATATTATTGTCACGACACATCACCAGAGCGGTCGCATCCATCACGCCCAGCCGCCTGGAGATCGCCGTATCGTAGCTGATCCGGTGATACCGTCTGGCACCGGGGTGCGTGACCGGGTCCGCGTCGTAGACCCCGTCCACCTTGGTCGCCTTGAGCAGGAGGTCCGCATTGATCTCGCTGGCCCTGAGACTCGCCGCCGAATCCGTGGTGAAAAACGGATTGCCCGTGCCGGCCGCAAAGGCGACTATACGCCCTTTTTCCAGGTGGCGAATCGCCCGGCGGCGTATATAGTCCTCGCAGACCTGATTGATCTGCAGCGCCGACATGACCCGGCAGTGCCCCCCGACCCGCTCGAGGGCGTCCTGCAGGGCCAGCGAATTGATCACCGTGGCCAGCATGCCCATGTGATCGCCCGTCACCCGATCGATGCCCGACTCGGCCAGGCCCGCGCCCCGGAAGATGTTCCCACCGCCAATGACCACGGCCATCTGCACGCCGCGTTGCGACAAGTCGATGATCTCCCTGGCCAGCCGGTCGATGATCTGCGGATCGATGCCGTAGTCCAGAGCGCCCATCAGGGCCTCGCCGCTGAGCTTGAGCAGGACCCTGTTATAGGCCGGGGTGTCGCTCATGTCGGGGTCCCGGCCGACCCGGAAGATCTCATCAACCGCCCTTGGCCTGGGCCATGACCTCCTCGACGAAATTGTCGGACCGCTTCTCAATACCTTCGCCGACCTCGTAGCGGACGAAACCGAGTACCTCCGCCCCGCCTTCCAAGAGGATCTTGCCCACGGTCTTGTCTGGGTCCTTGACAAAGGGCTGGCCGAGCAGAGTCACCTCACCCAGGTACTTCTTGAGACGTCCCTGCACCATCTTCTCGACGATATTGGCAGGCTTGCCACTGGCCTCGGCCTGCGCCGTGAAGATTTCTTGCTCCTTCTCGAGCACATCCCTGGGCACATCTGCCTCCGAGATACACAAGGGTCGGCTGGCCGCGATGTGCATGGCCACGTCCTTGGCCAGCTCCGGGGAGCCGCCCTTTATGTCCACCAGGACCCCGATACGGGTCCCGTGGAGGTACTGGCCCAGCACGTCCCCCTTGAGATCCAGGTGTTCAAACCGGCGGATCTGGATGTTCTCACCGATCTTGTTCACCAGCTCCTGGCGAGCCGTCTCAATCGTCTGTCCCCCCAGATCCGGGGAGCTCAGCGTACTCAGGCTGGCCACATCGGGCGGCGATGAGGCCAGCGCCTGGCGCGCCACCGCCTCGGCAAAGGCCTGAAACTGGGCGTCCTTGGCCACGAAATCGGTCTCACAGTTGATCTCAAGGATCACGGCATGACGCCGGTCATCGGAGACTGCAATCACAATGCGCCCATCGGCGGCCACGCAGCCGGCCTTCTTGTCGGCCTTGGCCTGCCCCGCCTTGCGCATCAACTCGACAGCGGCCTCCATATCGCCACCGACCTCGGTCAGGGCCTTCTTGCACTCCATCATCCCCGCACCGGTGCGCTCACGTAACTCTTTTACCATGGAAGCAGAGATCTGCATCGAATCACCTCTTAATCTGGGTCGTATCTCTTGGAACGGCGCCCGAATCCGCCGGAACGCCGCCATCTGGGCTCAAGGGCCCGGGGGCCTGATCGGATTCAGGACCCATCGCTGTGCCGGTGGGAGACGGGCTCAGGCCCCCCGGTCCGTGGCTGCACAGCACCACTGTGCACCTCGAAATCGGCTCGCCCGGGCCCCTGTCCCCGCCGCCCGCTAGCTCCCCGAGGATACCTTGCCGGGATCGGTCGCCGGGGCTGGGGCCTCGGTCCGGGTGGACGCCGCAGCCGCCTTCTCGGGGGCCGCGGCCTGTGCCTTGGGGGCCGCGGCCTGTGCCTCGGGGGCCGCGGCCTGTGCCTTGGGGGTCGCGGCCTGTGCCTCGGGGACCGCGGCCTGTGCCTCGGGGGCCGCGGCCTGTGCCTCGGGGGCCGCGGCCTGTGCCTCGGGGGCCGCCGCCTGTGCCTCGGGGGCCGCGGCCTGTGCCTCGGGGGCTGCGGCCTGTGCGCCCTCTTCCACCTCCACGAAATCGCCCTCGTTCATGCGGGCGGTCTGCACCAGCGCGCGGCCCTCCAGAATGGCGTCGGCGGCCCCCATGGTATAGAGCTGGATCGCCCGGATGGCATCGTCGTTGCCGGGTATGACATAGTCGATGCCATCGGGGGAGTTGTTGGTATCCACCACGGCCACGACCGGGATACCCAGCTTCACGGCCTCTTTGACGGCGATACGCTCATAGCCCACATCGATGACGAACAGGGCGTCGGGCAGCGCGTTCATGTCCTTGATACCGCCCAGACTGCGTTCCAGCTTGGCCAGTTCACGCTGCAGACCCAGGACCTCCTTCTTCCCGAGGCGCTCGAAGGTTTCGTCGGTGGACATCTTCTCCAGGTCCTTGAGACGCTTGATGGACTGCTTGACGGTCTGGAAGTTGGTCAACATCCCACCGAGCCAGCGGTGGTTGACATAGGGGGACTCGCAGCGAGTCGCCTGCTCCTTCACTGCCTCACGGGCCGCCCGCTTGGTGCCCACAAACAGGATCGTACCCCCATTGCCAGCCATTTTCCCTAGAAAATTCATGGCCTCGTAGAACAGAGGCAGGGTCTTTTCGAGGTTGATGATGTGGATCCCGTTCCGCTCACCGAAGATATACGGCGCCATCTTCGGATTCCAATAACGGGTCTGATGACCGAAATGCACGCCAGCCTCTAGCATCTGGCGCATGGTAATATTAGCCATTGTCCTGCTTACTCCTGTATCGGGTTGGACCTCCATACGCCCCATACCACAACCTGAACCCCGGTGAGATTCCCCTGTCCATACAACGATCAGGCGGAACCGGCAGGCCAGACACCCAGTGGCACGTGTCGACGCATGTGTGTATTTTCCCTCCCACGGTGACCTTGAGCGGTCGAAGTGGGAGGGTCGTGATTGCCTATGAGGCGCGCGCTTTATACCATAAAAGGCTTGCCTACAACAATTGTGGGGCCGCGGCGTTCAGCGCCGCCCGCCCCGGCCGATTCCCCGACCCCAGTACCCCCTAAATGAGCGTAACCATCAAGACCCCCGAAGAGATCCAAAAGATGCGCGTGGCCGGCCGTCTCGCCGCCGAGGTGCTGGAGATGATCGAGCCCCATGTCAGGCCCGGCGTCACGACCGAGGAGCTCGATACCCTGTGCCACGACTATATCGTGAACGAGCAGGGCGCGATCCCCGCACCCCTCAACTACCGGGGGTTCCCCAAGTCTATCTGTACCTCGGTCAACCATCAGGTCTGCCATGGAATCCCCGGCGCCCGCAAGCTCAAGAATGGCGATATCATCAATATCGACATCACCGTCATCAAAGAGGGTTACCACGGGGACACCAGCAAGATGTTCTACGTGGGGAAACCCTCCGTGATCGCCAGACGACTGGTGGAGACCACCTATGAGGCGATGCTGCGCGGTATCGAGGTCGTGCGCCCGGGCGCCCGGCTGGGCGATATCGGCTATGCCATCCAGCGCTTCGCCGAGTCCTGTCACTTCTCGGTGGTCCGCGAATACTGTGGCCACGGCATCGGTCGGACCTTCCATGAGGACCCTCAGGTCCTGCACTACGGGAAACCCGGGACCGGCCTCGAACTGCAGGCCGGCATGACCTTCACCATCGAGCCCATGATCAACACCGGCCGGCGCCACGTCAGGCTGCTGCCGGACCAGTGGACGGTGGTGACGAAGGACCACAGCCTCTCCGCACAGTGGGAACACACCATCCTGGTGACCCCCGATGGCCACGAGGTGCTGACCCGCCGCTCCGACGAGAACCTGGCGGACTGAGACCATGGCGGATCTGAGACTCCTCCCAGCGCAGATCTACCGCGCCTTTCCATGGCATCTGCTGGCCGAACTGCCGCGCGGCGGCCATCCGGACGTCTCCCTGTTCAAGACGGCCCTGAGACAGACCAACGAGGCCATGGAGGAGGCCTTCCGGGCCGGGGAGGACGCCTCCCGGCTGGTGCACGGGCGGGCGACCGTCATGGACTATCTCCTGAAGCGGGCATGGGAGGCCCACACCCTCGATCAGGACGACGCCCTGGCCCTGATCGCGGTCGGAGGCTATGGGCGGGGTGAACTGCACCCCTACTCCGACATCGATCTGCTCATCCTCACGGCACAATCCGGCCGTGATCGGGTGGAAGGGCGTATCGCAGAATTCATCACCTTCCTCTGGGACCTGGGGCTGAAGCTCGGCCACAGCGTGCGTACCGTCGAAGACAGCCTGGCCATGGCCCGTAGCGATGTGACGGTCGCGACCACGCTCATGGAGTCCCGCCTGCTGATCGGCTCGGCCGAGCTCTACTGCAGGCTGTCCGAGACCATGCGCTCGGAGCAGGTCTGGCCGGTACAGGAGTTCTTCACCGCCAAGCTCAAGGAACAGAAGGACCGTCACCACCGCTTCGGCGACACGGCCTACCGGCTCGAACCGAACGTCAAGGAGGGCCCTGGCGGATTGCGGGACATCCAGATGGTCGGCTGGATCGCCAAGCGGCACCTGGGTGCCGTGCGCCTGTGCGAGCTGGTGGACCACGGGTTTCTGACTCCGGATGAATACGCCGAGCTGGTCGAGGGCCAGGACTTCCTGTGGCGGGTCCGCCTGGCGCTGCACATCCTGGTCGGCCGGGCCGAGGACCGGCTGCTCTTCGACTACCAGATCTCGGTGGCGGAGCTGTTTGGTTACAGTGATCAGGACCACAATCTGGCCGTCGAGCAATTCATGCAGCGCTACTACCGAACCGTGATGGGGCTGGAACGACTGAACGAGATGCTGCTCCAGCACTACAAGGAGGCGATCCTGTATGGGGACGAAGACCCGGAGGCCACCCCCATCAATCGGCGTTTCCAGGTCAGGAGAGGTTTCCTGGAGGCGACCGGAGACCAGGTCTTCGAGCAGACCCCCTCGGCCCTGCTCGAGGTCTTTCTGATCCTTCAGCAACATCCGGAGATAGAGGGTATACGGGCCTCCACGATCCGCCTGATCCGCAAGCATCGCAATCTCATAGACGAGCGATTTCGCGATGACCTGCGCAACCGCACCCTGTTTATGGAGATCCTGCGCCAGCCCGAGGGCATCACGCGCGAATTCCGGCGCATGAGCCGCTATGGCATCCTGGAACGGTATTGGCCAAGCTTCGGCAGAATCGTCGGCCGCATGCAGTACGACCTGTTCCACATCTATACCGTGGACGAACACATCCTCCTGGTCCTGCATAACATACGGCGCATGCTGGCCCACAAATATGCCAAGGAGATGCCCTATTGCAGCAAGATCGTCCGCGAGATCCCCAAGCTGGAGATCCTCTATCTGGCCGCCCTGTTTCACGACATCGCCAAGGGCCGCAAGGGCGACCATTCGCAGCTCGGCGCCCAGGAGGCCGAGGTCTTCTGCCTCAGGCATGGGCTCAGCCAGTACGACGCCAACCTGGTGGCCTGGCTGGTTTGCAATCACCTGCTCATGTCCCTCACGGCACAACGCCAGGACCTCAGTGACCCAGAGGTCATCACGCGCTTTGCGACCCAGGTCGGCAACATGCAGCGCCTCAACCACCTCTACCTCTTGACCATTGCCGACATTCGCGGCACCAACCCGGCGCTGTGGAATTCGTGGCGGCATGCCCTCCTGCTGGAGCTCTACCACGCCACCCACCGGACTCTGCGCAGGGGCCTGGAGAATCCGCTCCAGCAAAAGGACGTCGTGCGTCAGATCCGGGCCGCCGCGGCAGAACTGCTCTTCCAGGCGGGAGTCGACCGCCCGGCCCTGGACCGCCTGTGGGCGGATCTGCCCGATGAGTACTTCCTGCGCCATACGGCCGAGGAGGTGGCCTGGCACTCGCGGGAGATCCTGGCCCTGCCGGACCGGGACACCCCCCTGCTGGCGATCCGTCCGATCTCTGCTCGTGGCAGCACGGAGATCTTCATCTATGCGCCCGTCCAGAATTTCCTCTTCGCCCGGGTCACCGCGGCATTCTCGCGTCTGGGCCTCAACGTGGTCAGTGCGCGGATCATGGCGACCCACGACGGCCGCACCCTGGACACCTTCTTCGTCCTGGACTCGAACAACGAGCCGGTCTCAGATGCCCACCGGATCGAGGAGATACGCGCCACCCTGTGCCAGGCCCTCCAGGAGCCCGAGCTGCCCCGATCGGACTCAGGACGTCGACAGTCACGCCAGGTGCGCCACTTCAATATCCCCACTGAGATCCATTTCGATAACCGTATGACTCCGGGCAAGACCTTCATGGAACTGGTGACCTCCGACCACCCGGGGCTGCTGGCCGAGATCGGCAAGGCGTTCCGGGAGCAGCGGGTGGCCGTGAGCAACGCCCGTATCGCCACCCTGGGGGCCCGCGTCGAGGACCTGTTCTACATCGGTGAACTGGACGGCACGCCGATCGAGGATCCCGAGCGCCTGGAGGGCATCAGACAGACCATCGCCACGCACCTGCAGGCGCTCACCAGCTGAGCGACCCGTCAGCCCTCGATCAGTTCCAGCGCATTGCCATCCGGATCCCGGCAGAACAGGGCCCGCCTTCCGGATCGGCTCATCTGGAGGGGTATCCCGACCGCCTCGAGGCGGGTCCGGAATTCATCGAGGTCATCCACCTGCAATGCCACATGGCGGTCGCGCCCCCCGTGCACGGGGCGTCCGGCCACGGGATCCGGGTTCGGGAGCTCGAGCAGGTGGATCTGCTGGCCCCCGAACTCCAGCCACGCCCCCGGGAAGCCCAGATCGGGCCGTGTGTCCGATGCCGCCAGCCCCAGCACGCCGCTGTAGAAGGCCAATGCGGTGGATGTATCGGAGACGATCAGACTGACGTGGTGGATGCCCTTGACCCACATCGCCACATTCAGCGCACGGCACCTACCGCCGACTGGGTCAGGGATTTCCTGCAGTTACTGAGCGAGAGCCGGGGGGGTTCGAGCGATACCATGAAGGGGGCGACCTTCTTCAGCGTCCCGAGTCCGAGGATGCATCGTGTCGCCCCGGGGAGTACCGCGACTTCCACGTCTTCGATCTCACACGAGCCACCGATCTCAAGCCTCTTGACCCGATAGATGGGGACCACCGTCCGGCTGCCGTTGGCCAGGGTTGCATTGATGTCGCGCACATGCTTTGCCAGGCCCTTCCGCCTCAACACCTTGAGCGTCTTCTGATTGATCGCGGTATAGCCGGCCCCGGTGTCCACTAGGAGATCGATTGCACCGGCACCATCGATGCGGCCCTGCACATAATAGGTGGCAATCCCCTTGTCGATCAATGGGATATGCGTATCGAGTTCCGCGGCGCACAGCTCCCAGGCGCCGAGCAGGGTGGGCATCAGCACCACATAGAGGGTCCACCTGCGTCCCCTTACCCTCATGTGCATGGTCGCATCCACCTCCGCTGAACCGCTTCAGCTACAGGATATGGCACCTGGGCCGCATCTCTCACCACCCGTGTATTCACAAACCGCAGTCGCAGCCCCGGTCAGTCTGCCAGCCGCACGCCTATTGCTGACTAAGACACTTATAGCACACCCGCGCCTGGCCTCAAAATTCCCCCATCCAGGGGCCTCCACTCGGGTGGCACACCCCCTCCGGTTGCCGTGGTCTATACTCAGAGTAACCCTTAACGAAGCCCTGATCTATTCTGGGTCGTGCTGATGGAGAGGCGCAATCGTTCACATCAAGGCGCGAATCGCCGCCCGTAGCCGTCACTCAGGGCCAAGTCTCGTAGCGCAGGGCAGTTGTGATCGCCAGCAGCCGGTCCATAACGGATCGGAGCCTCGTTAAGGAGATGTATATTTGTCGCACCCGGACCCTTGGCCATCGGTGTCCCCTGGTTGGGCCCGGGATGCGGTCGTTGGTGCGTAGACCCGGCACAGGACAAGGCAAGAATGAGCAACTCCACCACCTGTCTGAGCAATGTCTCAAGGGCTGCCGCACCTGGTTTGTGGTGTTCAGGCGCGGGGATCTGGATGCCGCGCAAGGCACAGGCAGGCAGGCGCAGCGTGGATATGACAGGTGCTCCGACACCGCGGTGCAGGCAGGGCCCGGGGCAGGAGATCCCGCTGGGACGGGTATGCGCACCGAGAGATCTGCGACTTGGAGGCCAGGGTCGGGAGCGACGGGGAGCCCGCTCGACTGTCCCGGACTCAAGGCCTCCGGCGCTGCGTCGAAACCTCAGCATCCGAATTGACCATGACTGACAGCCTATTGAAGACATTGCTTTTTGTTTCGACCCTGTCGTGGGGAGCGGCCCTCTTCGCAGGGTCCACGCTACCGAGCACCGCCGCACTGCAAGGTGTCGATGGCTTCACGGTAGACGCCCTCGTCCTGGGCGAAGAGGTCAGCATGCTGGTCACCGAGCCCGAGATCGTATCGACCATGACGGAACGGTTGCTGCAGGCCGGTGTCTTTGCCGACACAGAGTTCGACCCCGCATACGGAGGCGGCTTTCTCACCCTGACCTATGAGGCCTATTCGGTGGAACCCGCCATTCCTGAGGACTACGAGGCGCCGGTCAGAATCTATCCCATCTCCATCTACCTCACGGCCTCGCGCCCCCTGTACATCCAGAAGGGGGAGTCCAGAGAGCGGATCAATGCCCAGGTATGGTGGACCCACGTCCAGGCCTGGGCCCTGGAGGATGCCGTTCAGGAGATCACCTGCCTGGCGGTACACAAGGCCCTGGATCGGTTCGTCGAGGCCTATGCCAAGGCCCAGCCCGCAGCCAAGGACACAGGGCAGAGGCTGATGGACAGGACCTACTGAGCCCGCCGCACGTCCATCGCAACCGCTCGGCTCCTGCCCGCGAAACGCCCGTAGCGCCCAGGCCCCCCGCAGAGTGCCGAGGCTGCAACCGCGCTTCGAGACCCGTGCGAGGGGTATAATCGTCTCGCCCCTCGAAACCCGATCCCCAGCCTGCCCTCGCCCCATGAACCCCGACCTCGACAGACTCCAGCCCTACCCGTTCCAACGGCTTGCCGAGCTGACCGCCCCGCTGCATCCACCCCGCGAACTGCCCCACATCGCCCTGTCGATGGGAGAACCCAGACATCCCACGCCGGCCCTGATCAGCGAGGCCCTGCTCACCCACCTCCATGGTCTGTCGAGCTATCCCCTCACGCGCGGGTCCACGGCACTGCGCGAGGCCTGCGCGGCCTGGACGACCCACAGGTTCCACCTTCCAGACCCGGGTCTCGACCCGCAACGCCAGGTCCTGCCCGTGAACGGGACCCGTGAGGCCCTGTTCGCCTTCGCTCAGGCGGTCGTCGACCGCTCGCGGGAGGCCCTGGTGGTGATGCCCAACCCCTTCTATCAGATCTACGAGGGGGCCGCCCTGTTGGCCGGTGCCGAGCCGTGGTTCGCCAACTGTCGGCCACAGACCGGCAACCTGCCCGATCTCGAGGCCGTCCCCGACGCCGTGTGGGCGCGCTGCCAGCTGCTGTACCTGTGCACACCGGGCAATCCCACCGGTGCCGTGTTCTCGGAGGCCCAGCTCCAGGGGCTGATCGAGCGGGCGGAACGCCACGGCTTCATCATCGCAAGCGATGAGTGCTACAGCGAGATCTATGCCCGGGAGGACCAGCCGCCGCCCGGCCTGCTGGGTGCCGCGGCGCGGATGGGGAACACCGATTACCGGCGCTGTGTCTCATTCCACAGCCTGTCCAAGCGTTCCAACGCCCCCGGCCTGCGTTCGGGATTCGTGGCCGGTGACGGGGCCGTCCTCGAGGCCTTTCTGCGCTACCGCATCTATCATGGTTGTGCCATGGCGCCGCCCGCCCAGGCCGCGAGCATCGCCGCCTGGGGCGACGAGAGCCATGTGACCGAGAACCGTCGCCTGTACCGCGACAAGTTCCGGGCGGTGATCCAGGCCCTGTCGCCCTGGCTGGAGCTCGAGGCGCCCGCCGGAGGCTTCTATCTCTGGCCGCGGCTCCCGGTCGACGACGAGGTCTTTGCACGACGTCTCTATGCCGAACAGAACGTGAGCGTACTGCCGGGGAGCTACCTGTCGCGCACCGCCCATGGGGTGAACCCGGGCGCCGGGCATGTGCGCATGGCCCTGGTCGCCCCCCTGGACGAGTGCCTGGAGGCGGCCGAACGCATGGGGCGCCTGCTGGACGCGCTGCTGGTATAGAATACACGGTCCAGCGGGACCGGCAGACGGAGAACAGCCATGAGTGAACTCAGAGATACCATTGAACAGGCCTTCGAGCGACGGGCGCAGATCACCCCGGCGACCGTGGAACCCCAGGTCAAGGCTGCGGTACACGAGGCGATCGAGCTCCTCGACCGGGGAGCGGTCCGCGTCGCCGAGCACACGGCCCAGGGCTGGGTGGTCAATCAGTGGCTGAAGAAGGCGGTGCTGCTCTACTTCCGGATCGAGGACAACCGCGACCTCGAGGGGGGCTATACCCACTACTATGACAAGGTCCCCGCCAAATATGCAGACGCCAGCGCCGCCGACCTGGAGGCGGCCGGAGTGCGGATCGTGCCCCCGGCGACGGCCCGCAAGGGAGCCTATATCGCACCAGGCGTCATCCTCATGCCCTCCTATGTCAACATCGGCGCCTATGTGGACAGCGGGACCATGGTGGACACCTGGGCCACTGTCGGCTCCTGCGCCCAGATCGGCAGGAACGTCCACCTCTCCGGGGGCGTGGGGATCGGCGGGGTCCTCGAACCGGTGCAGGCCGGGCCCACGATCATCGAGGACGACTGCTTCATCGGCGCCCGCTCAGAGGTGGTGGAGGGGGTGGTCGTGGAGCGGGGCTCGGTGATCTCCATGGGGGTGTACATCGGCCAGAGTACCCGCATCTACGACCGCGAGAGCGGCGAGGTCCTATATAGCCGGGTCCCGGCCGGCTCGGTGGTGGTCTCCGGCAACCTCCCCTCCAAGGATGGCCGGTACAGCCTGTACTGCGCCGTGATCGTCAAGCGGGTAGACGAGAAGACCCGCAGCAAGGTCGGTATCAACGAACTGCTGCGCAGCTTCGATTGAGCACGCCCGACACAGCACCCGCGGACCGGATGGCCTCGCCGGTACTGACGCTTGCCTGTGAGCTGATCTCCAGGCCCTCGGTCACGCCCGAGGACGCCGGCTGCCAGGCACTGATCGCCCGGCGCCTGGGGTCCGCAGGCTTCCGTGCCGAGCCCATGCCCTTCGGCGAGGTCTCCAATCTGTGGGCGCGACGGGGCCACGAGGCCCCGCTGCTGGTCTTTGCGGGCCACACCGACGTGGTCCCCCCCGGGCCGTTGGAGGCCTGGACCCACCCCCCGTTCGAGCCGACCCTGCACGAGGGCATGCTGTATGGCCGGGGGGCGGCGGACATGAAGGGCAGCGTGGCGGCGATGGTGGTGGCCTGTGAGCGTTTCGTGGCACGCCACCCGGGGCACCGGGGCTCCATCGCCGTGCTCCTGACCAGCGACGAAGAGGGGCCGGCCGTGGATGGCACCGTCCGGGTGGTGCAGACCCTCGGCACGCGTGGGGAACACATCGACTGGGCGCTGGTGGGTGAGCCCTCGAGTAGCGAGCGACTGGGTGACGTGATCAAGAACGGGCGCCGGGGCTCCCTGTCGGGCGAGCTGCGGGTCCTGGGCCGCCAGGGCCACGTGGCCTACCCCCACCTGGCGGACAACCCCATCCACCGCATGGCCCCCGCACTGGCCGAGCTGGTCGCCCGCGAATGGGACCGGGGGAACGAGCACTTCCCGCCCACCACCTTCCAGGTCTCCAATATCCACGGCGGGACGGGGGCGGGCAATGTCATCCCCGGGGAGTTGCGCCTGCAGTTCAACTTCAGGTTCTCCACCGAGACCAGCGCACCGGCCCTGCGCGAGGCGGTCGAGTCGCTGCTCGACCGGCACCGACTGAACTATGCGCTCGACTGGACCCTGTCGGGGGAGCCCTTCCTCACCCCCGAGGGCGAACTGGTGGAGGCCTGCATCGAGGCCATTCGGGAGCTGACCGGCCTGAGGACGCAGCTGTCCACCGCCGGGGGCACCTCCGATGGGCGCTTCATCGCCCCGACCGGTGCCCAGGTGGTGGAGCTGGGACCGGTCAACGCCACCATCCACCAGGTCGACGAACACGTGCGCGCCGCCGATCTGGACCGGCTCAGCCAGATCTATGAGCGGATACTGGAACGCCTGCTGAGCTGAAGGCACCTCTCATCCTGTGGCCTTGCGAGTCGTGTGGATCGTCGCCGGAAACTGGTACCGGGAGGCCCGGGTTTCGATCGGTAGAGGCGCATGCGGGGGCATGCCAGGAAAAGGATCGCGACAATGGGCCGCAGCGGTGCCTTCGCAGTCGTTTCATCATGACTCGGGCAGGCCCCTGGCCCACGCCGCCGCGAATTGCTCCAGGTGCGGCCGGCCCGAGGCCTCCAGATGGTCGCGCACGATCTTGCACTCGGCCGCGTGCTGCTCGGGGTTGAGGTGACCGCGCATCAGCTCGAAGCGCAGATAGACCAGGTAGGTGTTCAGGACGTCGGTCTCGCAGTAATCGCGGATGGCGGCCAGCTCGCCCCCCAGATAGGCGTCCCATACCTTGGCACCGCTCATCCCCATCTTGCCGGGAAACCCCAGCAGGGTGGCCACCTCGTCCAGGGCGGCGAAACTGCGCGGCTGATAGCCCGCCAGCACGTCCATCAGGTCGGTATGCCGCCAGTGGAAGCGCGCCAGGTAATTGTTGTAGCGGAAGCTCTGGTCCTCCTCCCCCACCTCCCAGTAGCGGGGCGCCGAGATGCTGTGGCGCAGCGACCGGTAGTGGATCACCGGCAGGTCGAATCCGCTGCCGTTCCAGGAGACGAGGGTGGGATTGAAGCGCTCGATGCCGTCGTAGAAGCGCTGCAGGAGCTCGGCCTCGGAGGCAGTCTCCGAGCCGAGGGACCACACGTTGAAGCGGTCGCGGGTACGCAGCACCAGCGAGATGGCCACGATGCGATGCAGGTGGTGGGCCAGGAACTCGGTGCCGGACTTCTGCTGGCGCAGGTGGGTCATCGCCTTGGCCACGTCCTTGTCCGAGAGCCCCTCCAGGTCGTAGAGCCTGCGCCCGGCCTCGGTATCGGGCACGGTCTCGATGTCGAAGACCAGGACGTTCACTGCGCGGGAAACACGCCCGTGGAGAGATACCGGTCTCCGCGGTCACAGATGATCGCCACCACCACCCCCTCATCGAGCGTCCCGGCCAGCCGCAGTGCCGCAGCGACCGCCCCACCCGAGGAGACCCCGCAGAAGATCCCCTCGCGGGCGGCCAGCACACGGGTGGTCTCCTCCGCCTCGGCCTGACTCACCTCCAGAGTCCGGTCCACCTGTTCGGGTTCGAATATCCTGGGCAGGTAGGCCTGTGGCCAGCGCCTGATCCCCGGGATCCGCGAGCCCTCGGCGGGCTCGACCCCGACGATCTCGACCTGCGGGTTCTGCTCCTTCAGGTAGCGCCCGGTACCCATGATCGTCCCGGTGGTCCCCATGGCGCTGACGAAGTGGCTGATCCCGCCCCGGGTGTCACGCCAGATCTCCGGGCCCGTGCCCTCATAGTGGGCCAGGGGGTTGTCGGGATTGGAGAACTGATCCAGGACCCGTCCCCGACCCTGGGCGGCCATCTCCACGGCGAGGTCCCGCGCCCCCTCCATGCCCTGCCCCTCGCTCACCAGGACGATCTCCGCACCATAGGCCCGCATCGCCGCCCTGCGCTCCACGCTCATGTTCTCCGGCATGATCAGCACCATGCGGTAGCCCTTGATCGCCGCCACCATGGCCAGGGCGATCCCGGTATTGCCGCTGGTGGCCTCGATCAGGGTGTCCCCGAGACGGATCTCACCGCGGGACTCCGCCCCGCGGATCATGCTGTAGGCAGGCCGGTCCTTGACCGATCCGGCCGGATTATTGCCCTCCAGCTTGACCAGCACCGTGACCCGGGGCCGGTCCACGAGCCGCTGCAGACGCACCAGGGGCGTATTGCCGATACAGCTTTCCAGGGTGGGATAGTCCATTGGGTCCAGACTCGTTCACGATCGCTACTCGGCACATTCTATACCAGCTCCGCCGGACATGCCCGATCTGTCTACCGCCGGGCGGGCGGCTCGATGGATCTCGAGGCTAGGGGCCGTCGATCCCTCGCTCACGACACTGCCACCTTCCAATCGGGGCAGGATCGTGGTAACTGTTCACCACGCCCTGGAGTGGGTGCCGCGGCACCCGTGATCGGGTATACCCTCCCCCCACAATCCCTCCTGGTGCTGCGATGAAACTGCGTCTCAAGCTGATCCTGTTCATCATTGCGCCGCTGTTCGGCGTCTTTGCGGTCGTCCTCGCCGTCGGACTCAGTGCCTTCGAGGCGCATGCGCGTCAACAGACTGCCCGGGAGCTCTCCGAATCGGCCCAGCTGCAGGCCGCGCATATTGAAGGGCTGTTGAGGGAGGTCGCACAGATCGCGCGCAGCACGGCGGATCAGCTCGGCATCCGGCCCCTGTTCGAGCCGAAGATCCTGTACGCCATCCTGCGCCAGAACGTGTCCGGCAATCCGCTGGTCTTCGGTGCGGCGATCGCCTTCGAGCCGGACACATTCCCCGCAAGACACCTCTTCGCACCCTATGCCCATCGTGACGGAATCGGCTCCACCCATGTTCGGACCATGGAACTGGGCTACGACTACACCCGGCCTGAATGGGACTGGTGGCACCTGTCCAGGAAGGCCTCCACCGGAATCTGGACCGAGCCCTATTTCGACGAGGGGGGCGGCAACATCCTCATGACCACCTACTCCGTCCCCTCTTCCCACGAGGGGCGATTCCTGGGAGTGGCCACTGTGGACATCCCCCTGGCGCCCTTGAACCGGCTCCTGTCCCTGAAAGGGCAGCCGGGTCAGCGCTTCATGCTGCTCTCCCGGCAGCGGCAGATCCTGTACGCGCAGGACAAGGGCCTCATCGGCCGCCCCCTGCACGAGGTCCTGACCGAGCTGGGCCGCCGGGACCTCGAACCGCTCCTGGACTCGGCCATCGAGCACGGAGATCACCGAACGGTGCGCACCGATGGCTGGGACACCCCCGAGGCCCAATGGATCAGTCCGGCCACTGTCGCCTCGGCGGGCTGGACCCTGCTCTCGATTCAGGACGAAGGCCAGGCACTGGCCTTTCTCGCCCACCAAAGGCGCCGCGCGATGAAGGTCCTCGGCGTGGGCTTCGTCCTGAGCGTGGTGCTGGTCTGGGGTCTGCTGAGCTGGGTGACCCGCCCTCTGCGCAGCCTCACCCGGGCCGCGGACGAGGTCGGTCGAGGCAACATGGACGTGAATATCGAACGCCGGGGGAGCGATGAGATCGGTGACCTCGCGCAGCGTTTCGGCGACATGCTGCGCACCCTGTCGGCCCGGGAGACCGCGCTTCAGGAGCTCAACGAGTCCCTGGAGGCCCAGGTGGCCGCCCGTACCGAATCGCTGCGCAGGAGCGAGAATCTGATCCGCGCCGTGATGGATCATTCCCCTGCCGTGATCTACCTGAAGGACCTCGAGGGGCGCTATCTGATGGTCAACCGGGTCTGGAGCAAGGTGACCGGTGTGGCCCGGGAGCGCGCCATCGGGGCCACGGACTTCGACTTCCAGCCCCCTGAGGTCGCGCAGGCATTCGTGGCCAACGACCGGGCGGTGGCCGAGTCGAGGCGCCCGCTCCAGAGCGAGGAGCACCTCCCTCAGCCGGATGGCGTGGTCCATGTCTATCGGTCCTTCAAGTTTCCGGTCCGAGACCACACCGGGGCGGTGTTCGCCGTAGGCGGCGTATCCACGGACATCACCGATCTGAAGGCGATGCAGGCCGAAGTGGAGCAGGCCCGGGAGGCCGCAGAGCAGGCCAACAGGGCCAAGAGCGAGTTCCTCGCCAACATGAGCCACGAGATCCGCACCCCGATGAACGCCATCATCGGGCTCTCACACCTGGCCCTGAACACGGAACTGACGCCCCGTCAGCACGACTACCTGGACAAGGTCCACGCCTCGGCACAGTCCCTGTTGGGCATCATCAACGATATCCTGGACTTTTCGAAGATCGAGGCTGGCAAACTGGACATAGAGGCCATCGAATTCGATCTGGCCGAGGCCCTGGAGGGCCTGTCCAGCACGATCTCCGTGAAGACCCAAGAGAAGGGTCTGGAATTCCTGGTCGACTGCGCCGCGGACGTACCCCTGGGCCTGGTGGGTGACCCGCTGCGCCTGGGCCAGGTCCTGCTCAATCTGACCAACAATGCAGTGAAGTTCACCGCCGAGGGGGTGATCACCCTGCGGATCTCGCTGACCAGACGCAGCAACAGACAGGCCACGCTGCGTTTCGAGGTCCGGGACACCGGGATCGGTATCAGCGAGGAGCAGATCGCCCGGCTGTTTCGACCCTTCTCCCAGGCAGACTGCTCCACCACCCGTGAATATGGCGGCACCGGACTGGGCCTGGCCATATCCACACGACTGGTGAAAATGATGGGCGGTGAGATCGGTGTCGACTCCACCCCCGGGGAGGGATCGACCTTCTGGTTCACCGCCCGGCTGGGGCTGGCCCGGCATCTGCCGCAGCGCCCGCGGCTGAGCGCGACCCCGGATCTCGAGGGCCTGCGGGCCCTGGTCGTGGACGACAACCCTACGGCCAGGGAGATCCTGGTCCGCCTCCTGGGCCAACTCGGGTTCCGGGCCGGGGAGGCAGCCTCCGCGCGGGAGGGCATCGAGGCGATTCGCCGTGCCCAGGCGGACGACCCCTACCGCCTGATGCTCATGGACTGGAGCATGCCGGGCATGACCGGCCTGGAGGCGGCCCGGCGGATCAAGGACGACTCCGGAATCGCGCCCGAGCCCCACATCATCATGGTCTCGGCCTACAGTCGGGAGGACCTCATCCATCAGTCGCAGACACTCGGGCTCGACGGTTATCTGATCAAACCGATCAATGAGTCCACCCTCTTCGACGCCGTGATGCTGGCCTTCGGCAAGGACGCGGGAGGTCTCGCCGGCCCGGGGTCGGACCATGCGATCGCCCTCCCCGAACAGGTGCGCGGCGCCCGGCTGCTGCTGGTGGAGGACAACGAGATCAATCGGCAGGTGGCCTGCGAGATCCTCGAGCAGGCCGGTGCCCAGGTCCTCGTGGCCGGTGACGGCCGCCAGGCCCTGGAGATCCTGGAAGATACCGCAGTCGATGGGGTGCTCATGGATATGCAGATGCCGGTGATGGATGGCATCACTGCCACCCGCGAGATCCGGCGCCGGCCTCGATTCAAGCACCTGCCCATCATCGCCATGACCGCCAATGCCATGGCCCGCGATCGGGAGCGCTGCCTGGAGGCGGGCATGAATGACCACGTGGCCAAGCCCATCGACATCGGTGAGCTGTTCCAGACCCTGGGTCGATGGGTCCACGTGCCCGAGTCGCGCCGGAGCAAGGTCGTCTCCCCGGGCGCCACTTCACAGGAGGGTAGCGGAGCAGCCCGGTCGGACCGGGACACGCCCCCTCCACTACCCGGCATAGACACCCGGGCCGGGCTGGCCCGCGTCGGCCACGACTCGAGCCTCTATCACCGCATCCTGATCAAGTTCCGCGACACTCAGCTCGATACCCCCGCCCAGATCGCCCAGGCACTGGCCGCAGGCGATACCGGTACGGCCGAACGCCTGGCCCACACCCTCAAGGGGGTCGCCGGCAGCGTGGGGGCGGGCGGGGTCCAGGAGGCGGCCCGCGCCTTGGAGGCGGCGATTCGCGACGGCGAGACCGGCGTCGGCCCGCTGCTCGATGCGCTGCGCAGCGAACTGGGAGTCATACAGGAGGGGCTCTCCGGCCTGGACGAGGGGGCCCGGCCAGAGGCAACGCCGACCGGGAGCTGGGACCCCGAACGGGCCCGCCCCCTTCTCGACCGCCTGGAGGTGCTGCTCGCCGAGAACGACGCCGAGGCGACCGACCTCATCGACCCGCTGCGCGCCCTGCCCGCCGACGCCACAACCCAGGCGGCCCTCGAGCGGCTCGCCCGGGCCATCGACGACTACGAGTTCGAGACCGCCCTGGAGGTCCTCCACGATCTGGAGGCCCGGCTCGAGGGCCCGCCCTGAGCGGAGAGGCTCGCCAACAAGTCGCGGCACTGCCTCTGCACATTCATGCCATGCGGCCTACTCTATGAGGATCCCGGCAATCGAGCGGGCCAGATCCTTCTCCAGGATGGGCTCCGCCTCTGCGAAGTCGAGGTTGACCTTATTCGCGGTACTCAGCACACGCGTGCGATAGGTCTTCCATGTGGCCTTCCCACCGCTCACATTCTGGTACATCCCCGTAGAGCTGCCCTGCCGTATATTCGCCTGTTGCCCCTGGACAATAATTTCCCCCTTGCGAGGCCTTTCCTGGATCTGCAGGTCCGTGATCATCGCGTACAGAGTGTCGTCTACCAAGGCATCGGCAATCGTTGCCACGACCGAACCGATCACTCCGCCCGCAGCGGCAGACTGTCCTGACCCACCCGCGGCGTATACTCCGGCAGCACCCGCCAGCGCACCACCGAACCCGGACGCTAATGCCTGCCTAGGAGTCTGTCGGACTTAGGGCCAATCTACTGCGCCGGTGGGAGAAGGGCCCAAATATCCCCGATTTCTCGTTGCGTAGTCCCACTATGCGCCTCGAAATCGTGAATATTTTGCCTCCTT
>Ga0114931_10000456_pt1 | contig 49255 bp, 50 predicted proteins | sample 2SBtaG_FD_89579 | JGI IMG/M metagenome (GOLD analysis project Ga0114931, IMG submission 89579) | Deep subsurface microbial communities from Kolumbo volcano to uncover new lineages of life (NeLLi) - 2SBTROV14_V59a metaG | ecosystem: Environmental > Aquatic > Marine > Volcanic | place: Kolumbo... | reverse complement strand
GAAGAAGATTGGAGAGCGATACAAGAAACTCTTTACTTGGTTTCTATTCCGAAAATGAGAGAGTCAATAATGAAAGGTATGGAAACCCCTTTAGATAAATGTTTAGATAAACTTGAATGGTAAGTTGGAAAATTGTTTATACGAAACAAGCACAAAAGGATGCTTAGAAAATTAAAGCTTCTAGACTGAAATAAAAGACCTTAAGCATTTTGGTAATACTCAAAAAAACTCACTACAAAACTCCACCCCCTTATGAAAAATTAGTTGGTGATTTAACCGGTTCTTATTCACGTAGAATAAATATACAACATAGATTAGTGTATCAAATTTATGATGATATTAAAACAATTAAAGTTATAAGAATGTGGACACATTATGAATAAAGAATTAATGATTCCACAATTCCCTATCCAAACTTCTGTATTGAATTGCTTCGCTTATATGTTGAGGTAAAATATTTTCTGTTTTTTCCAGGTCTGCAATTGTGCGGCTTACTTTTAATATTCTGTCGTAAGCTCTAGCAGATAATCCTAACTTTGTCATTGCCATTTTTAATAGTTCGGCACCTGCAGAATCAAGCTGACAAAAATTTCTAACTTCTTTTGAACTCATACCTCCGTTGTTAAAAATATTGGTAATACTTTCAAACCGTTTGTATTGAATTTCTCTTGCAGCAATCACTCTTTCTCTTACCTTTTGAGAAGTTTCACCTTTTGCAGATGATGATAATTCTTTATACTTAACTGCTGGTACTTCAATATGAATATCAATTCTGTCAAGTAACGGTCCGGATATTTTTGACATATATTTTTGAATCTGTGGTGGTGAACAAGTGCATTCCTTATTTGGATCGGTAAAAAATCCGCAGGGACAGGGGTTCATTGCTGCAGAAAGCATAAAGTTAGCTGGAAAATCCAAAGACAACTTTGAGCGGCTCACAGTTACCCTTCTATCCTCAAGTGGCTGACGCATTAATTCCAATATGTTCTTTTTAAATTCCGGTAATTCGTCTAAAAATAAAACACCATGATTAGCAAAAGAAACTTCTCCGGGTTTGGGAAATGTACCTCCACCTATAAGTGCCGCATCCGATATTGTGTGGTGCGGACTTCTAAACGGTCTTTCTGTTACTAAAGCTCTTGCAGATGAAAGTATTCCGGCAACCGAATGAATTTTTGTTGTTTCAAGTGCTTCTTCAAAAGTCATTGGCGGAAGAATGGAAGGAAGTCTTTTTGCAAGCATTGTTTTTCCTGAACCTGGAGGTCCAATCATTAAAATGTTATGCGAACCGGAAGCAGCAACTTCCAATGCCCTCTTTACATTTTCCTGTCCCTTAACATCAGAAAAATCCAAATGGTATTTATTTATCTGTGAGAATATAGCTTTTGTATCTGCTTTGATGGGAGTTTTAGAAATTTCACCGTTTAGTATTTGAACTGTTTCTTTCAATGTTTCAACGCCGTAAACTTCGATTTCCTCAACAATAGAAGCTTCATAAGCGGTTTCTATAGGTAAAAATATTCTTTTTATTCCTTCTTTTTTTGCTTCTGCAGAAATTGAAAGTGCACCTTTAATTTTTCTAAGTCTTCCGTCCAAAGAAAGCTCACCCAGAAAAACTGAACCATCTAAACTTTCTTTTTTAATAACTTCATTTGCTGAAAGAATTCCAAGTGCAATCGGCAGATCAAATCCGCTGCCTTCTTTTTTTATATCTGCAGGAGCTAAGTTTATTGTTATTCTTTTTATGGGAAATTCATAACCGCTGTTTTTTATTGCAGCAGTTACTCTTTCTCTGCTTTCTTTAACTGCATTATCCGGCAAACCAACAATTATAAATGTGGGAACTTGACTTTGGAAATGTGTTTCAACTTCTACTAAATATGCATTTATTCCAAGGGTTGCACTCGAAAATAATTTTGAAAACATTTAATTTACCACGAAGTTATTTAAACAAGTTTGGATTGTAATTTACAAAAAGTAAGCCTATTTAAAAATTGTTTTCTAGGTTTTTATTAATTTTATAAAAAAATAATATCAATATTATAATGGCTAAATGTATTTTTTGTGGTAAAAAACCTGAATCTAAAACTAAAGAACATGTACTATCAGATTGGCTAATTAGGTTAACTGGTAATAAAGGCAAAATTGGAAACTTTGGTTTTGATTATAATGTTGATCCACCTAAACAAAGAAAATTTACATTCGATAGTTTTACTTTCCCTGCTTGTGATTCATGTAATCAAGATTTTAAATTACTAGAAAAAAGAGCTAGTGCTGTAATTAAAAAAATGATAATTAAAAGTAATATATCTGAATTAGAATTAAATACTTTATTGGATTGGCTGGATAAAATTAGAATAGGACTATTTTTAGCTTTTAATACTTTGGATAAAAATTATATCCATTTTATTATAGATAATTATATTAAACACAATATTGGTTTGTATGATAGAATGGTAATTATAAATCGAATTGATGAAGAATTAAAAATGTTATCGGTTCGTGGTTGTGATAGTATTGCTTTTAGATTAAAATCAAGTTGTTTTTCTTTAGTTATTAATAATTTATTCTTGTTTAGTTATGTCTCTCCTTTCTTATTTCCCAGAAGATTAGGTTTCCCTTTTTATTCAAAAGATAGTTCGGAAATGAGTTATGGAAAAAAAAGAATAATGTATCCATTAATTAGAAAGCCATTTATTTTTAAAGGTACCGAGATTTATCAGCCAATGTTTCCAACACATTCAGAAAATGGTTTAACAAAATACTACGATAGTGATTATGTAAAAGAAAAAACTTTAATATTTGATAAAGGTGTTGGCAAAATTTTTATTAAAAAAGAAAGAGAAATTAGTTTATATAAAAATGAAAATGATTGGATTCCAAAACCACCAGATAAAAATGACTATTTAGATTTAGCTAAAAACTTGGCTAAGCAAGTTTGTTTAACACAAAATGAAGCACTGAAAAATTCAAAACCAAACCTTGATTCATACACCGAAGAAAAGAAAAAAGAAATCATCAAAATAGGGAAGAAAGCTAGTAACGATAATAAGAGAATAATTCAAATGATTGATTCAAATAAGTCAATTTTATAAAAATATTGAAAAGATTTAATTAATTAAGTTAAAGACAATATTTTTTAGATATGATTTAATCTTAAGTTTCTACTTGTATCTCCTCAAAAACTCAATTCTATCTTTTAGTTGATCAACAGGAGTTAGTAATTTATCTTTACCATAAATTCCGTCTTCTCTGTTACTGAAGGCAAGTTCGTAATCTTTGCTCATAACAATTGCTTCTTCGGGACAGACTTCTTCACAGAATCCGCAGAAAATGCAGCGCAGCATATTTATCTCAAATTTTTCAGGGTATCTTTCTTTCTCTCTTTCGGTTTCAGCAGCTTGAACTTCAATTGCTAGTGCAGGACAAACTCTTGAACAAAGACCGCAGGCAACACATCTTTCAAAACCGTTTTTTTCTTCTACTAAAACAGGGCGTCCACGGTAAGAGCCGGGTGGATCAAATCTTTCTTCGGGGTATTTTAATGTAAATTTTGGTCCAAGTAAATTTTTAAATGTTAGAGCCAAGCCCTTTAATATGGCAGGGATATAAATCTTATCCCAAAATGTTAAATCTTTTAATCTCTTTTTTTCTGCCATTTATACTCCGATTAAAAATCTATCCCTTAATTTTTAATTTTGTTAAATATTGAAAACCATAATTAAAACCGCTACCCAAATTAAATTTATTAAAGACAACGGGAACATCACTTTCCATCCCAAACTCATAAGCTGATCGTATCTAAATCTCGGTATTGTCCACCTAACCCAAATAAAGAAAAATAGAAGAACTCCCATCTTAACCATAAATCCTAATATCTGAATTGCAATTACAACACCACCCGGCAAACCCAAAGAATCAATTACTGGAAGCTGCCAGCCTCCCAAATATAAAGTAACAATTAGAGCCGATGCAATAATCATATTAGCATATTCGGCCAAAAAGAAACCGGCAAATTTCATGCTGCTGTATTCTGTATGAAAACCGCCTACTAATTCAGGTTCTGCTTCGGGAAGGTCGAAGGGTAGTCTGTTTGTTTCTGCAAACGCAGCAACAAGAAATGTAATAAAACCTATTGGTTGAATAAATGCATTCCACATCCAACCTGATTGAGCAAGTACGATTTCAGTTGGTCTTAGCGATTGTGAAAGTAAAAGAACACCGCCGACTGAAAATCCCATTGAAACTTCATAAGAGATCATCTGAGCCGAAGAACGAATACCGCCGAGTAAAGAGTATTTGCTACCTGAAGACCATCCTGCTAATGTTATAGCATAAACCCCTATTGATGAAAGTGCAAGTACATACAAAATTCCAACATTAACATCTGCAACAACAAGTGGAACAGTATATCCAAATAATGTTACTGTTGGTCCGAAGGGAATAACTGCATAAGTGCTGAATGCTACAAATAAAGCGAGCATAGGAGCTAATGCGTGTATTTTATTATTTGCATTGTCGGGTACAATATCTTCTTTCAACAATAATTTTAATACATCTGCAAAAGGCTGTAAAACTCCCTCCCAGCCTACTCTATTGGGACCAAGTCTGTTTTGTATCCATGCACTTATTCTTCTTTCAAAGTAAACCAGGTATGAAACAGTTAAAAGAATAACAGTTAAAAGCACAACTATTTTTCCCAGTGTAAATAATATTGTTGTTAGGATACTCATAATCTCAAACTACCCTTTTATACGGTTTTAGTTACTTCATTTAATTTATCTTTAAGCGAAATACCTTTATCACCTATTGCATCATAATTCAAGCCTTTAAATGGCTCAACTGATTTTGCTATTTCATCAAATACATTTTCAGACATTTTATATTTTAATTTTTTTTCGAACAAAGCAGATAAACCTGAAATAATTTTCCAGCTTGCACGCGCATCCCTTTTATTTCCTTTTGCCCAACGGTCAAAATGAGTACCAAATTTATCTAACCTACTCATTGCCATTCCATCAAGACTTCTGTCAAGGTCTGTTGTTTCAACTGCAGGTTTTATTCTTTGAACTCTTCCTTCAAAATTAACATACGTTCCATTCTTTTCAGCAAATGTAGCTGAAGGAAAAACGAAATCGGCAAAAGCTGTAGTCTTGTTAAAATTAGAAGTGAGAACAATTAATAATTCAAGATTTGGAAGAGATTTTTCTATTTCAGGATAAATTTCCAATAGATCATCTTCCATTAGAAACAATCCTTTAATCTTCCCATATTTGATGCCTTCAATAATTTCATCGATATTTTTTCCGCCCTGTTTGGGAGAAACACCTATAAGTTCGGTTCCCATAGTATTTGGGGTTATATCGTTTTGTCTCAGTAATTCATCTCCAAAATCAGTATCAATGTGTCTTATAAAATCGATATTTTTTGTGCCGATAACTTCTTTGGCAAATTTTGTTAATAGATAATTATCTTCACATGTTGAATATGCCGAACCTATAAATGCTATTTCTTTACTTGAAATATTTTTTAACTCGGAGGATGCACTTGCAAAAACTTCGTCCCAGCCTGCTTCAACTAACTTACCGTTTTTTCTAATATGTGCTCCATCAACTCTATCTTTGGCATTAACGTATTTGAATGTATTAAGTCTGCCGTCATCGCACATCCAGTAGCTGTTTACCTCTAAGTTACATCTTGGTGTTAATCTTTTTACTTCGTTGTTTCTAACCCAAACATCAATGTTACACCCTCTTGCACATCCTGTACAAATTGACGGATTTGAAGAAAGGTCCCACACTCTTGATTTAAAACGAAAATCTCTGCTCGTTAATGCCCCAACCGGACAAATATCAACTGTATTCATAGAATATTTGTTTTCCATCTGCTTGCCGGGAAAGGTGGAGATTGTAACATTATTTCCTCGTTTTACAAATGTAAGTTCGGGTTTGCCGACTATCTCGTCGCAGAACCTTATGCAGCGTGAACAGGAAATACACCTGTCACCGTCAAACATTACCCTTGGTCCAAGTTGCACTCGTTTATCTTTGTGAGTTTTTTCTTCAACATATCTGCTTTCACCAGGAGAATGTTTGTATGCATAATCCTGAAGTTTACACTCACCAGCCTCGTCACAAATAGGACAATCCAAAGGATGATTTATAAGTAGAAATTCCAATACGGCGTTTCTCGCTTCAAGCGTTTTTTCTGATTCCGAATGAACAACCATTCCCTCGGATGCTATAGTAGAACATGCAATAACCAATTTAGGAATTTTTTGAACTTCAACAAGACACACTCTGCAATTACCGGAAATTGATAATTTAGGATGCCAGCAAAAATGCGGAATAGTAATTCCATTATCCTTAGCAGCTTCCATAATAGTTTGGCCTGGCTTGAATTTTATTGCTTTATCATTTAAAGTAAATGTTGGCATCTATTTTCCTATTGATATTCTTTTTTTATTAACTAATCACTTTTTCAACTGGGTGATACTCCATATCGAAAGCTTCGGCAACAGCTTTATAAGTAACTAGATCGTCAATAACATTTAATCCCAATTTAATTTCTTCGTTTGTTTTAACTGCTTTTTCATATCCTTTGTTTGCAATTTCAACTGCATAAGGAAGGGTTGCATTTGTTAAAGCAAGAGTTGAAGTATGAGGAACTGCTCCCGGCATATTTGCTACACAATAGTGAACAACATCGTCAATAATAAAAGTAGGGTTATCGTGAGTTGTCGGTTTTGTAGTTTCAATACATCCGCCCTGGTCAACGGCAACATCAACAAGCACGCTTCCTTTTTTCATTATTGGAAGCATATCTCTTGTAATAAGATGGGGAGCTTTGCCTCCAGGAATTAAAACAGCTCCTATTACCAAATCAGCTTTTGGCAGCGCTTCTCTAATATAATATTCGTTTGACATCATTGTAAAAACATTCTTCGGCATTACATCATCTAAGTATCTAAGCTTATATAAATTATTATCAAAAATAGTAACTTTTGCACCAAGACCGGATGCTATTTTGGCAGCATTAGCACCAACCATTCCACCGCCGAGTACAATTACTTCCCCTACACCAGTTCCAGGAACTCCGCCTAATAAAACACCCCTTCCACCTAGAGCTTTTTCTAAATATTTTGCTCCTTCCTGAGGTGCCATTCTTCCGGCAACTTCACTCATAGGTATTAACAACGGTAATGAACGGTCTTTCCTTTGTACTGTTTCATAAGCAATTGCAACACATTTTGAATCAAGCATTGCTTGAGTTAAAGTTTGATTTGCAGCAAAATGGAAATAGGTAAAAACAATCTGTCCTTCTTTTATCATATTATATTCTTTGTCAATAGGCTCTTTAACCTTCATAACCATATCAACATTAGCAAAAATTTCTTACGGAGTTGAAGCAATTTCCGCTCCGGCGGCTTTGTAATCTTCATCAGTAAATGAGCTTCCCAGGCCCGCGTTAGTTTCAACAACTACTTTATGACCGTTTTTAATTAATGTGGACGTACCAACTGGTTAAAGTGCAACTCTGTTTTCATTAGTCTTTATTTCTTTAGGTACACCGATTATCATATTATACCTCTTTTTTAGGCAGCTGTTTTTAAAGCTGCGTCTTTTGATTTTATTATTAATTTAATAAATGAATCTTCCCGTAAAACTTCATTAGCAATTTCAATTATATTTTCACGGGTAAAAGCATCAATCCTTTTTATTACTTCATCTATAGGAATAACTCTGCCGAAGTATAAATCAGACTGTGCCATTCTAATCATTCTATTTGATGTATTTTCAAGTGACAATAAAAGATTTCCTTTAAATGATTCTTTCGCTCTTGATAATTCTTTAAAAGAGATTTTTTTATCTCTTAATTTTTTAAATTCTCTTGATACCAAATTTAATGCTTTGTCAACCATTTTGAAATTAGTAGAAAAGTAAACTCCAAAAGATGATACGTCATAAAATGAATTTAAAAATGTATTAATCTGATATGCAATTCCATTACGTTCACGCAATGTTTGAAATAAACGCGAGCTGCTGCCTTCTCCTAATATTTGTGAGAGTAAAAGTAGTTTTAATCTGTTAACATTATTAAATCCAAAAGATGATTTACCGATAATTGTATGTACCTGTTGGATTTCTTTTTCAATTATATTAATTCCACTTTTTGTTTTTATTGAATTATCTTCCCTGTTAAGCTCCGACTGAACAAAATGATTATTTAAATACTTATTTGTAAGGTTAACAATTTTATCGTGAGTAATTGAACCGGAAACTGCAATAGTAAGTCTGTTTGAAGTATAATTTTCTCTATGGTATTCAAAAAGATTATTAGTAGAAAATGAATTTATATTTTCAGCCGTTCCGATAACCGGTTGAGCAAGACTGTTGCCTGAATACAATTGATCTTCAAATTTATCAAAAATTAATTCTTCCGGATTGTCTTCGATATCTTTAAGTTCATCAATAATTACTTTTGATTCTTTCTTAAGTTCTGCTGCTTTGAACACAGGGTTTTGAATCATATCTGAAATCACATCAAACGTAGTTTCAAGGTGTTCTTCCAAACCTCTTCCGTAGTAGCAGGTATGTTCTTTTGAAGTAAAAGCATTCAAATAACCTCCACAGGCTTCAACTTCTTCAGCTATTTGTTTTGCAGAACGGTTTGTTGTTCCTTTGAAAAGCATATGCTCAATTACGTGTGAAATTCCGTTATTTTTAGGACTTTCATCACGTGAACCTACATTAAACCAAAAACCTAATGAAAAGGATTTTACGTGGGGAATTGTTTCGGTTATGATTCTAACCCCATTCGGAAGGACGGTTTTTTTATATCTACTCAAATCAGTAAAAAATCTGTAATTTCATAAAAAATATAGCGTTCAAATATATTGAAAGTGATATCGGTAGTCAAGATTGAACACAGATATGAATGTAATATATTACCAGCCGCCGCTTGCGCCGCCGCCGCCGAAGGAACCACCGCCGCCTGAAAATCCGCCGAATCCTCCGCCGCCGCCGTAAGAACCTCTTCCTCCAAGTCCGCCGCCCCAAAAAATCATACCTGCTCCCCTACCTCTACCTCTTCTTCTAAAAAAAGAGGAGAAAAAGATTATTAAAAAAAAGATTATAGAGATTATACCTGAGATATTTCTTTTCTTTTTTGTTTTTTGAGGAATTGCTTGATATTCGCCCTTCACAGCTGCCATAATAGCTGTAATTCCTTTATAAATTCCCGTAAAATAATCACTGTTTCTAAAATATGGAGTTATAATATTTCTAATGATAGAACTAGCAAGTGCATCAGGTAATACCCCTTCTAAACCATAGCCTACTTCAATTCTCATTTTTCTGTCTTTCTTTGCTACAAAAAATAAAATACCGTTATTAAATTTTTTAGTACCGATTTTATTTTTTTCAACAACACCCATTGTGTAATATTCAATAGGATAATTATTGAGAGAATTAATCATTAAGAAAACAATCTGGTTGCTTGTGGAATCTTGAAACGTTTTTAATTTTTGATTTAGAATATTTAATTCAGAATTATTAAGGGTATTGGTATAATCATTAGCCCAATACTTTAATGTAGGTGTATCGGGCTGAGAAAAAGAAACTGATATAAATAATAAAAACGAAAAAAAGGTTTTCATATAAAATTAAAACTTAACTGCTGGGGGTTTTTCTGTTCCCGGTGTAGATTGAAAATATTGTTTTGCAGAAAATCCAAACATCCCTGCAATAGTTGATGCAGGAAACATTTTGATTGTTGTATTATACTTTTGAACAGCTTGATTGAATCGTCTTCTTTCAACAGCAATTCTGTTTTCAGTGCCTTCCAATTGGGCTTGAAGTGAGAGGAAACTTTGATTGGCTTTTAAATCCGGATATCTTTCTACTGTTACTAATAATCTAGATAAAGCCCCGCTCAGCCGACCCTGTACTGCTTGAAATTTTTGAAATGCTTGTGGATCATTTAGTACATCTTTGCTTACATTAAATTGACTAACTTTAGATCTTGCCTCTGTAACTTCAGTTAAAACACTTTTTTCAAAATTGGCATATCCTTTTACTGTTTGTACTAAGTTCGGAATAAGATCAGCTCTTCTTTGGTATTGGTTTTCAACCTGGCTCCAGCTTTGTGTAACTGATTCATTAAGTTTTACCATATTGTTGTATGTGTTTTTTCCCCACAAAAAAAGCATAACAAAAAATAGAACAAATATACCCCCAATAGTTAATCCTATTAACATTCCTTTTTTCATTAAAAGTCTCCTAAAAAATAACTGAATAAATTTCTAATTTATCTAAGCAGTGCTCTGGCTATAACCATTTTTTGAATTTCCGATGTACCTTCATAAATTTCTGTTATTTTGGAATCGCGTAAATATCTTTCAACTTGATATTCCCTCACATAACCATAACCACCGTGAATCTGAACTGCATCAAGTGCACATTCAACTGCAATTGTTGAAGAAAATAATTTTGCCATTGCTGCTTCTTTATAAAATTTTTCTCCTTTATCTTTTAATGCTGCTGCTCTTAATGTCATTAATTTAGCAGCATCAACTTTTACAGCCATATCTGCAAGCTTAAATTGAATTGCTTGAAAATTAGATATTTCGGTTCCGAATGCTTTTCTTTCTTTTGAATATTTAATAGCTGCGTCCAGGGAACCTTCGGCAATACCCACAGCTTGTGCAGCAATACCTATTCTTCCACCATTTAGAATATTCATAGCAAAGTTAAATCCTTTACCTTCTTCCCAAACAATATTCTTAGTAGGTACCTTACAATTTTCAAACAATAACGAACAAGTATCGGAACTTCTAATTCCCATTTTATCTTCTTTTTTACCATGGGTAAAACCGGGAGTATCTTTTTCAACAAGAAAAGTAGAAATTCCATGATGACCTTTTTCTTTATCTGAAGTAGCCATTACTAAATAATAATCAGCTGTAGTTCCATTTGTAATCCAATTTTTAATTCCGTTAAGAACAAAGTAATCTCCTTCTCTATCGGCAGTTGTATGTTGTTTTGTTGCATCACTGCCGGCTTCAGGTTCTGATAAAGCAAAAGCACCAAGCTTTTCACCGGTAGCTAGTTTAGTTAGATAGTTTTCTTTAATATAATCCGAACCGTATTTTTGTAGCCCCGTACAAACTAAAGAGTTGTTAACGGACATTATCACGCCTAAACTTGCGTCAACTTTTGATATTTCAATCATTGCAAGAATATAGCTTATAGTATCCATTCCTGCACCGCCGTATTTAGGATCGACCATTATACCAAGGAAACCCAATTCTCCTAATTTTTTTACAATTTCAGCTGGAAATATCGCCTGTTTATCTCTTTCAATTGCAGTTGGTGCTATTTCAGCTTGAGCGAATTCACGAGCTGTTTCTTGAATCATTAATTGTTCTTCAGTAAAATCAAAATTCATTTTTCTTCCCTAATTTTTTTTGTAGAATGTTCAATGGATATTTATTAGAAACAAGTTTCTGTATTTATAAAAATATAAATGTAATTTACAAAAATTAAAGTTTATTGTCATACATCTAATTTACCAACTAACTTGGTTTTGCATATTATAAATTCTATAAATCTTATATTTGTATTATGGATAAAGAAAAAATGAACAAAAAAAATCAGCTAAAAGGAATGACACTTGGTGAGTTAGAAAATTGTTTGTTGAAAATTGGAGAAAAAAAATTCAGAGCAAAGCAAATATTTAATTGGATGTATAACTCAGGTGTTTCTTCTTTTGATAAAATGTTGAACATACCGAAAACATTAAGAAACAAATTAAGCGATTTATATACAGTAACTACTTTAAAATTACATTCACAACAAATATCAGAAACTGACGGAACGACAAAATTTATTTTTGAAACAAATAAAAGTCACAAAATAGAATCCGTTGTTATTCCGAATAAAAATAGAACGACACTTTGCCTATCAACACAAGTAGGCTGCCCGCTTGATTGTAAATTTTGTGCAACCGGACTTATGGGTTACAAACAAAATTTAACATCCGGCGAAATTTTTGATCAATATTTACTTACTTTAAAATATTACGATAAACAAATTTCTAATGTTGTTTATATGGGAATGGGAGAGCCGCTGCTTAATTTTGAAAACACAATTAAATCATTAACTATTTTTAACTCTGATTTGATCTCTAATATTCACTTAAAATATATTACTGTTTCAACAGCAGGAATAATACCCAACATTTACAAATTAGCAGATTCAGATTTGAATGTTAGATTGGCATTATCTCTTCACTCTTGCTTTAATGAAATTAGAAATAAAATAATGCCCATAAACAAGAAATATCCTTTAGATAATTTGATAGAAGCTGCTAAATATTATGTAAAAAAAACAGGGTTAAAAATTACCATAGAATATGTAATGCTAAAAGGTATAAACGACAGGGATGAAGATGTGAAAGGTCTGTCAAAATTATTTAGTCAATTGCCGATTAAGATTAATATTATTCCGTTTAATTCTTTAAAACACATGAATCCTACCGGACTTTCTGCAGAATTGGAACCGACAACAAAAGAAAACATTAATGAATTTGTAAAAAAATTAAGAGACAAAAATATGAAAGTAATGGTAAGAGAAACTCAAGGTGAAGATATAGCCGCAGCTTGCGGACAGCTTGCAATAACTTTGAATGATTGAATGAATGTAAGATTGTATGATTGTATGGAGTAATTAAAAATTATTATCATTTTAAATTATAGAAATTAAGATATGAAAAAACTTACACACGATGAAATATCTGAAAACAGAGCAACTTTAGAAAACATTGATAAAGTTAAAAAAGCACCGATATACGTTGTGCTCAACAGCATTCGCAGCAGCTATAATGTAGGTTCAATTTTTCGTACTTCTGATGGTGCAATGATCGAAAAACTTTATCTTTGCGGCTACACACCACATCCACCTAACAAGCAGGTTTTAAAAACTGCGCTTGGTTCAACTGAAAGTGTTAAATGGGAACATTTTGATAATACAATAAACATTGTAAAAAAATTAAAAGATAAAGGAATTAAAATTTGTGCATTAGAACAAACTTCTAAAAGTATTCCATATTATGCGCTAAGTAAAAAAGATTTTCCTATTTGTTTAATTGTAGGAAATGAAATTACAGGAGTATCACAAGAATTGATCGACATGTGTGATTTTTCAATTGACATACCCCAATACGGAATAAAACAATCATTAAATGTAGCCGTTGCTTATGGAGTAGCTGTTTTTGAATTGAGAAAAAATTTTGATATAAAATAAAAACTCTCTGTATACTTCTCTTACAGGGAGTTTTTTATAATTAAAAGAATTATTTTAACACAGTAAAGTACTCTTTGCTGTTATCTCTTTTATGAATTAGTAATAGTTTTGCTCTTACCATTTTTATCAAAGTTCTTGATGCCCTCCTTTCTGAAATATTCACAATTTTTTTTAATTCAGATACAGTAATTGTTTCATTTTCATCCAAATATTCAAAAACTTTTTTTTCATTTTCCCCAATGGAATAATGTTTCAGGCTGTGCCCATTACTTTCATTTAACATAATCTTTATCATTTCTTTACTGGCAGGGACACTTTTATCATTAACTCTAACAGATACAGTGGCTTTATTTATATCTATTTTATTTTTATAATCTTGTAATCTGTGGGGCTTTTTATCAGATTCGGGTATTTCAATAATTATTATTTCTTTCCCTTTGAGTTCTTTATATTCAATATTAAAGTTTATGGGTGGTTCGCAAAATTTATCTGCAGTTTCTATTATTAAATTAGCTTCAGATTTTTCACTTTCTACCCCGACTATTTTTCCATCATCATCTATTCCAAAAAGTATGTAACCCCCACCCGAATTAGCAAAGGCAATCATCTCTTTGGCAATTTTTTTATGATTAGAAAATTTACGTTTAAACTCACAATAATAGTTCTCACCATTTTCAATAAGGTCAAGAACCGCAATGATTTTCATAACAAAAAAATTTAATGTCGAATAATTATTTTTCTATCAAAATTGAATCTTTCTTGATTTCTTTATTTTTTATCAGTTTACTCCTTCTTTCCAATAATATTTTTCTTTTAACAGAATCAGGTAAATTTATACCTAATTTCTTTATGGAATCAAGAATGGATGAAGTTAACAAATTTATCTTTCGTTTTTTAATTTGGTTTTTTATAGTTTTTAATGAGTCTTTTGTAACTGTTTTAATGTTATTTTTTTGTTTTTGCTGTTCTCCTTTTTTATTATTTAATTCAGTCCTTCTTTTTGCTTCATTCAGAAGTTTTTTTCTTTTTAACTCTTGATTATAAACACTTATTTTAGCAGATATTTTTCTTCCGTACACAGTTGTCGGATATTTTAGCTTTATTAAACTGTACATACCTGCTGCGGAGTCAGGCATAGATAAATCATTTTCTAAAGCCCAGCCGGCAGCATACAGTGCTTTAGGAGCATAATTTGATTTTGGATGATTTTTATAAATACTGAATAAGGCCGGAATAGCTTCCTTAAAATTCCCTTTTTCAAGATTGCCTTCTGCAGTATTGTAAATCTCCATTACCGGATCATAATCAAAATCTATCAATGGTTTATTAATCATTGACGCAGCAGAGTTAGCAATTCTTTCGTTTTTATGGTTTTCATATATTTCCGTAAAAAGACTATCTGCCTTAAGTGTATCACCTTTATTTAAATAATAATTAGCTAATGAATATTGTGATTGAGCTTCATACTTTGAGCCGGGGTAATTTGTAAGTATATATGTATAATACTTATAAACTGAATCTGGCATATTAAATTCAGTTGAATAAAGGTTTGCTAGTTCAAATTTATAACTAAGTATTAAACTTTTCAATGAATCTGCTTTTAAAGTCGGTCTTACAGGAGGCACTTTTACTTTTTTAGGTAAAATGTTTTTAACAACATTAGTTGTAGATGTTTTAGCTTTATTGAGTTCTTTATCTTTTAACACCGCCTTAACAGGATTATTTGTATTAGTGTTATTTGGGTTTATATTATTGGTATTTGTTTTATTAGTACTATTTGTATTTGTCCCTGCAATTTTTGAAAGATCTTTTTGTTTGCTAAGCAATCTTTCTCTTTCAATTTCTTTTTGTTTGTAATATGCAACAGAATCTTTAACAAACTCATCGGGATTATTTATATAATCAATTTGTCTACTAAACAATTTAATACCATCAGCCAATTTTGAATAATTATTCAGCAAAGTTACTTTTTTATTATTTTCAATTTTATATTCTTTAGGTAACCTTGCATATCCTGCTTGTTGATAATAAACCTTGGCTGAATCAAAATTAAATAAATCTTTCTCGTAAATTTCACCTAATCTAAATTTTGCTATAGCAGAAAAAGAAGAACCGGGATATGTAGTATCAACTTTAGTTAATAAACTTTTAGCTTTCTGAACCTTATTTTCATCTAATAATGTCATAGCTTTTTCAAGATCAATTTCAGAAAAATTTTCTGCATTTTTATCCTTAGATCTCATTTCATCCAATAGATTTAAAGTTTGTTCTAAATTACCTTCATTTCTTAAACTTTTGGCTAATTCTATTTTAGCATTATAAATCACCTTATATTCTGAAGCTATATCTATAGCTTTCAAATATGCATTTTGAGCATTTGCATAATCTTTATTATCAAAATTTAGTTTACCCAGTTCGTACCATACCCTGGAGTTTATATCGTCATCATCTGAATTAGTCAAAAATTCATTGGCAGATTTTATAGCAGCAGTATAATCTTTTTGTCTTATATAATATGTAATTTCTTCTATAAAAGCTTCTTGTACAATTGAAGTTTCATCTTCTTTAACAGCTTCTTGTTTAACAGCAGCTAGTGTATTCAATCCTTTATCTACTTGTTTCTGTCTCATTTGAGTTTTACCAATCCAGAGTTTTGTCTCCAAGATCAAATCACTTTCGGGTTGAGTCGCAATTAGTTCTTCAAATTTTCTTAATGCTTTTTCATAATTTTTTTCATAAAAGAATGACTTGCCTAAAATTAATAATGCGTCACCAACATATTTTGAATCTGAATTAAATTGTAAAATTTTTGAAGCTTCTTTTATAACATTTGTAAGTTGTTTTCTTGCTAAGCCGGTTATTTTAATTTCTTCAGTATCAAATAAGTCTTTCTTTTGAGCCAGTATTGATTTTTCAGCTTTTTCAAACAGTGTTTTTGTATTATAATACCGGTTAAAGTATGTGGTAAAATTCCCCCAAAAACCGCATCCGGAAATTAGTAATAAGATAGAAATTAAAGGAATAAATAATTTTTTATTTAAAGAATATGTTTCCATTTTTAAAAGATTATGTAGAATATAATATATTATTTTATAACGCTTCTCTACCAGATTCTTCAGTTCTTATTCTGATTACATCACAAATATCAGAAACAAAAATTTTGCCATCACCTACTTGCCCGGTTTTAGCCGTCTTCAAAATTGCTTCAATTACCCTTTCTGCTTTTTGTGCTTCAACTACAATTTCAATTTTTATTTTAGGAATAAATTCTATCCTGTATTCGCTTCCCCTGTAAGTTTCAGTATGTCCTTTCTGTCTGCCGTATCCTCGAACTTCTGTAATTGTTAATCCTCTCACCCCTTCTTCAACTAAAGCTTCTTTAACGTCATCTAATTTAAAAGGACGAATTATAGCTTCAATTTTTTTCATATTTCAATTCCTTATTATCTTCCATGACAATGTTTGTATTTTTTTCCGCTTCCGCAAGGGCAAGGATCATTCCTCCCTATTTTTTCTTCAACCTTTATTGGTCTTTGTTTACCTGCTACATTTTCACCATGGTTTTGCGCAGATCCTCTTGATAGTCCTATATTGTCTGTGCTTTCTTTCATTTCTGTCATCCTACCTTTTGAACGTCTTTGCCTTCTTTCTTGTATTTCTTCAGGTTCTTGTGGAAAAAATTTAAAACTAAAAGAAACTGTTTCATTTCTTATTTCCTGCAATAGGTTTATAAATAATTTAAATGCTTCACCTTTATATTCCACAAGTGGATCTTTTTGACCGTAAGCTCTTAAACCTATACCTTCTTTTAAATCATCCATTTCTCTTAAATGTTCTTTCCATTTCTGATCAATCACACTTAATGTAGCATATCTTTCAAGTCTTGCCATCATTTCTTGACCTAACATTTCTTCTTTCTGTTTATAGAAATTTTTCGCTTCCTCTAAAATTCTATCTCTTATTCCTTCAACCCCCAGAGGCTCAAATTCTTCTGCCTTTAATTGAATTTCAAATAACAATTTTTGTCTTATTTCTTCCTTAATTGCATCAACAAGTACATCATTAAAATTTTGCTCAACAACTTCTTGTATATACTCTTCAAGATATTCAAATATTTCACTCTTAAGTCTATCGCCCTTAAGTGCACGGTTTCTTCTTGTATAAATAACTTCTCTTTGAGAATTCATTGTATCATCATATTCAAGAAGTCTTTTACGAATAGCAAAGTTATTTTCTTCAACTTTCTTTTGTGCTCTTTCAACAGATTTTGTTATTAAGGGATGTTGAATTACTTCCCCTTCCTGAATTCCGATTCTTTGCATAACAGATGACATTCTATCGCTACCAAAAAGCCGCATTAAATCATCTTCTAAAGAAAGATAAAATCTTGTGCTACCAGGATCTCCTTGACGCCCTGAACGCCCTCTTAACTGCCTGTCAATTCTTCTTGCTTCGTGTCTTTCAGTACCAAGAATAAATAAACCGCCTCTTTCAACAACTCCTTTACCCAATTTAATATCAGTACCACGGCCAGCCATATTTGTAGCAATTGTAACAGCACCAATTTCACCGGCATGTGCAACTATTTCGGCCTCTCTTTGGTGTTGTTTAGCATTCAAAACATTATGTGCAATTCCTTTACGTTTAAGCATTCTACTTACTGTTTCAGAAACATCAACTGAGGTAGTTCCAACCAAAACCGGTCGTCCTTCCTTTTTTAGTAACTCAATTTCTTCAATTACTGCATTATATTTTTCGCGTTTAGTTCTATAAACAGCATCATCTAGATCTTCTCTTATAACGGGCTTGTTGGTAGGAATTACAACAACATCTAATTTATAAATTTCAAAAAATTCACCTTCTTCTGTTTCGGCCGTACCGGTCATACCTGCTAATTTGTTGTACATTCTAAAGTAATTCTGCAAGGTTATAGTAGCCATAGTTTGTGTATCTTTTTCTACTTTTACTTTTTCTTTAGCTTCAATTGCTTGATGCAATCCATCGGAATATCTTCTACCGGGCAAAACACGTCCGCTAAACTCATCAACAATAGCAATTTTACCATCTTCTGTAATTACGTATTCATCATCTTTTTCAAAAAGTGTATAGGCTTTTAATAATTGATTTATTGTATGGATGCGGTCACTGCTTTCAGAATATTTTGCATAAAGTGCATCTTTCTTTTTAATAATTTCTTTTTCGGAAAGAGAAGAATCATTTTCAAGTTTACTTATCTCGGTTCCCAGATCCGGAAGAATGAAAAAGTCTTTACCCATATCGCTTCCTTTTGCAAGTTCTTCTCTTCCCTTATCAGTCAAATCGATAGTGTTGTTTTTTTCATCAATAGCAAAATATAATTCGTCATCAATAATATGCATATGCTTACCTTGCTCACGTAAAAATTCCATTTCAGTTGACTGTATTAATTTTTTGTTAATAGGTTCGCTTAAAGTTTTTAATAATTTTTTGTTTTTGGGAAGTCCCCTGTACGCCCTAAGTAATTTTATTCCGGCTTCTTTTGTATCATCTTTTGTATTTTCATTGCTAAGTAAATCATCGGCTTCCTTTACAAACTGCGCTACTAAATTAGTCTGCAAACGAAAAAGACGTTCAACTTTTGGTTTCATCTCATCAAATCGTTGGTCATCTTCTTCTACAGGACCTGAAATAATTAGAGGTGTTCTTGCTTCGTCAATTAAAACAGAATCCACTTCATCTACTATTGCATAGTTATATTTTCTTTGTACTTGATATTCCGCATCAATAGCCATATTATCTCTAAGGTAGTCAAAACCAAATTCATTATTAGTACCATAAGTAATATCGCATTGGTATTGTGTTTGTCTCTCGTTTGGATCCATAGTATTTAAAATAACGCCTACTGTAAGCCCATGAAATTTAAATATTTCACCCATCCATTCACTATCTCTCTCTGCAAGGTAATCATTAACCGTTACAAGGTGGACGCCTCTACCAGTAAGAGCATTTAAATATAGAGGCATTGTCGCAACAAGTGTTTTACCTTCACCGGTTGCCATTTCCGCAATTTTACCTTGATGTAGAACAACACCGCCCATAAGTTGTACATCATAAGGAACCATATTCCATTCTACTTTTGTACCTCTAACATTTATAGTTTTTCCTAATAATTTTTTACAAGTTGCTTTTATTACGGCAAATGCTTCTGGAAGAATTTCATCTAAAATAGATTCATAATTATCATTTAATTCTTCTTCTAATGAATCTAATTCGTCATAAATTTTTTGTCTGTCAAAATCTTCATCGGATTGTAACTGTTTTTTTATTTCGTCAATTTGTTCTCTTAGTTCAGAAGTTTCATTTTGAATTTTTTCTTTAAATTCTACAGTTTTCTGTCTTAATTCATCATCCGTTAAATCTTTTATTTTTTCGTATTCTTGTATTATTTCATCAACTATAGGTGATAATTCTTTTATATTTTTTGCATGTTTATCACCAAATATTTTTTTTACAATTTTAAGCATATTAGTATTATTCTCCGTTGGTAATTAAGAATTAAAATTAATGATAGAAGTTTTGAAATGCAATTGAAGAACTTATGTTTCAGTTAATTATAATAATTTACTTTAAAATATTTTCTTTAAAATAAATCATTTTCTTAGTTCTAATTCCCAAATTTGTTTTCAATTGGTAAATATATAATCCTGGATTTAATTTATTATCATCAAATGCAAGATAATGTTCACCAGGTTTTACTGTAGCATTAACAAGCGTTTTTAATTTATTACCAAGTAAGTTATATAAATTAAGTTCTACTTGAGTTTTAGTAGGTATGTAGTATTTTATTAATGTTAAATGATTAAGCGGTGTTGGATATTTCTTATTTAATTCTAAATCAGAATAATTAAATGTAAAATTGTTTTTATAATTTCTTATATCAACTTTGTTTATTTCTATATCTAAAAGATTTTTGTTAGCAAACATTTTGTTTAGATACAAAGTATTTATCTTATGCGTTTTTGAAATATTTTCAAGGTTATATTTACTATCGGCTTTTGCATAAAATGCAAAGCTTAAAAAAAATAGCGATATGATAAATATTTTTTTCATTTTAGTTACTATAATTCTACATATTTTATAAAAAATTGTTCCATAAAAAACCCTTTGAAATAAAATCTATTACAAAGGGTTTAAAAATGTATTTGTAAAATAATTAATTTACTTTTTCATTTACAGACGGAACAAAGCCAAAGTGCTGATTAGCTGGGGTTTCAATTGGAATATCACCAAATCTTTTTTCATATTTATCAATATTATCTTTAAGAGCATTTAAGAGCATTTTTGCGTGTTGAGGAGTTGTAATAATTCTTGCGTGTACTTTGGCTTTAGGAACTCCCGGTACAATTCTTGTAAAATCAATAATAAATTCTGCAGGTGAATGTGTTATTATTGCCAAGTTAGAATAAATACCATCAGCTTCTTTTTCGCCAAGCTCAATATTTATTTGCTGTCCTTGTTGATTATTATTTTGATTCATAAATTTCCTATAAATTTAGAACTTAATTTCTATCTTAATGAGTCGGCTTTGTTAAAAGCATTTTCAGCATCATTTGTTTTACCTAATCTTGTATAAACTTTTCCTAAAGTTTCCCAGATTGATGCATCTTTATTATTCAGCTGAATTACTTTTTCCAAATAAGGTAAAGCAGCTTCATATTTAGCTTTATATTTATCAGATTTTATGTTTTTATCTTTATCCTCATCAGATTTCATAATTTCATCCCCCCACTGAACATAAACAACACCAAGATTATATATTGCATTTTCGTATTTAGGGTCTATTTTTTCAGCAGCTTTAAATTGCTCAATAGCTTCGGCATATTTTTTAGAACCTAAAAGTAAAACACCATAGTTATAGTGATAATATTTATTACCAGGATCTCGTTTTACACCTTCTTTAAAAGCATTAATAGCAACATCACTTTTATCTGCTCCTATATAACTATTAGAAAGTTCCAGCAGAATGTTTGAATCATCAGGATAAGCTTTTTTACCGGCTTTTAAAACTTTTATTGCTTTATCAAACATATTCATATAAGCAATACTATCTTTAGGGTCTTTTGTAGTTCTAAATTTAGACTTTAAATTTTTAGCTTTCAGATAGTAAATATTGCCTAAAAACCTATATCCATCTTTTGAATTACTTTTAGCTATTATCATTTTCAATGGTGCAATAGCTTCATCATATTTTTGTGAATTAAGCAGTACAAAAGCTAAATTTCTATGTGTATTAATAGAATCAGGTTCAATTTTTATAGCAGTTTTAAAAGCTTCAGCTGATTTATTGTAAAAAACTTTAGCACTATCGGGGTTGGTGTTAGCTTTCTGAAAATATTTTACCCCTTTATTAAAATAACTTGCCCAGAAAGAAATTTTAGCAGCAGTTATTTCTTTTTTGTATTCATCATCAATGGCCAAACTTTTTTTATAAGCATCAAGCATTTCATCAACTTTATTTAACTTGCCGTATACAAAACCCATCAAATAATACCCCTCGTTACTTTCAGGGTCATTTGCAATTTCTTTTTTCAATAATTCAAGAGCTTTTTTATATTCGTGTGATTGAATTCTCATTTTTGCGGCTGTAGTATAAGGTGAAGCTAATGCAATATCTGTAGATAAAAATGCTGTTAAAAATATTGAAATGATAACTAATTTTATGGACTTCATTCTAACTCCTTTAAATTCTTTATTCATAGCGTACAAAATTAATATATTAAAAACCTATAATCAATTATTTACAATTTATAATAATCTTAATTCTTTTTTGTTCCATAATTTAATTAAAATCAAGACTCCCATAAATTGATTTTACTCTCTTAAAAGAATATTTTTGGATTTAAAAGAGAGGTTTATTTGACAGCCAAAGAAGTAATCAAATCAGTACCAAAAGTATTATTACACGATCACCTTGACGGGGGATTAAAATCTGAAACTATAATTGAACTTGCAAAGGATTTAAAGTATAAAAAACTTCCCACAGAAGACCCAGAAGAATTAGGTATATGGTTTCATAGGGGCGCAAATAAAGGAAACCTTGTTGAATATCTGCAAGGCTTTGAACATACATGCGCTGTAATGCAAAGTAAAGAAGCTCTTGAAAGAGTAGCTTACGAAATGATGGAAGATATGAAAAATGATGGTGTTTGTTATGTGGAAACAAGATTTGCGCCGGTTTTTCATACTACTAATGGTCTTTATTACGAAGATATTGTAAATGCTGTAATAACCGGATTAAAAAAAGGTAAGAAAGATTTTGGTGTAGGTTACGGACTTATATTATGCGGTATGCGTAATATGAAAAACACATTAGACATAGCAGAATTGGCTGTTAATTTCAGACACCGCGGAGTTGTTGGTTTTGATCTTGCCGGTGAAGAAGGAGGATATCCACCAAAAAAACATTTAGATGCTTTTCAATTTATACAACGGGAAAATTTTAACATTACTATTCACGCCGGTGAAGGATTTGGTAAAGAATCAATATGGCAGGCAATACAATGGTGTGGCGCACACAGAATTGGTCATGCTACACATTTAAAAGATGATTTTACTTTTGATGGTGAAGGCAATGTGGTTGGCTTTGGTGATTTGGCTCAGTACGTTTTAGATAAAAGGATACCACTTGAGATTTGTTTACTTAGTAATATTCATACAGGTGCAATTGATAAAATTGAAAACCACCCTTTCGGTATATTGTATAACAATAAATTTAGAGTAACTATTAATACAGACGATAGATTAATGAGTGATACTACAATGACAAAAGAATTTTTAACAGCAATCAAATACTTTAATCTGAATTTAGAAGATATTGAAAAGATAACATTAAATGCAATGAAATCGGCATTTATACCTTATAACAAAAGGCTTGAGTATATATATAATATAATAAAACCGGGGTATGCAAAAATTAGGGAACAATTATTATCATTTAAAAATAATACTGGAAACAATGAAAAAATTATTTAAAAATTATAATTACGAATTCGATAAAAATGAAATCAAGATGATAAAAACATTTTGTAAACAAGCATTAAAACAGATTGAAGGCGACAATAGATTTTACACAGAAATTAGAATTTTTACATCAATATTGGAAAAATTAGACAGCGGAGAAGAAATTATAAAACTAACAAAGGACGAAAGTATCAGATTAAAAAATCAATTAAAACAGAATCTTGAATTCTTAAAAAAAGAAATAAAAAAAAGTTGGTTTATAAAAAAAATGCTTTACCGTTCTATGGTTAATCAATATACAAATATTCTTCAAAAACATTTTGAGGTATAATTATGATAACTGAAACAGAAAAAAAAAGTATTAAAGCACCGACCGGAAATGAATTAAGTTGTAAGGGTTGGCTGCAAGAAGCTGCTATGAGAATGCTAATGAATAACCTTGACGCGGAAGTAGCAGAGAAACCTGAAGAATTAATAATTTACGGTGGAAGCGGAAAGGCAGCCAGAAATTGGAAGGCTTATGAAGCAATTGTTGCGACATTAAAAAAATTAGAAGACGATGAAACATTACTTGTTCAATCAGGTAAACCTGTGGGTGTATTTAGAACATATAAAAATGCACCTAGAGTTATTATCTCTAATGCAATGCTGGTTCCTAACTGGGCTAATTGGGATGAGTTCAGAAGATTGGAAGCCCTTGGTCTTACTATGTATGGACAAATGACAGCTGGAAGTTGGATTTATATAGGTACACAAGGAATACTACAAGGAACTTATGAAACAATAACAGCTTGTGGTAATAAATATTTTAACGGTGATCTTAAAGGGAAATTAATTCTTACAGCTGGTTTAGGGGGAATGGGAGGAGCACAACCTTTAGCTTCTACAATGAACGGCGCTACTTTTTTAGGAATTGAAGTTAATAAAGAAAGAGCTCAAAAAAGAATCGATACCGGTTATTTGGATATAATTACAGAAGATTTTGATGAGGCAATCAAAATTGTTACAAAAGCAAAAGCAGAAGGTGTTGCTTTATCAGTAGGTCTAATTGGAAACGCAGGTGAAATACTCCCTAAGTTATTAGAAGCACATCTACAACCGGATATTATAACTGATCAGACTTCAGCCCATGATACTTTGAATGGATATATTCCTATGGGAATGAGTTTAAGCAAAGCATTTGAATTAAGAAAAAATGACCCAGACAAATATATAAAATTAGCAAAGGAAACTATTGTAACACATGTTAAAGCTATGTTAGAATTTCAAAAAAGAGGAGCAATAGCTTTTGATTATGGAAATAATATTAGAGGAGAAGCCAAAGACAACGGTGTTGAAAATGCTTTTGATATACCAGGGTTTGTTCCGGAATTTATTCGTCCATTGTTCTGTGATGGCAAAGGTCCATTTAGGTGGGCTGCACTCTCTGGAGATCCAAATGATATTTATGTTACCGATCGTGCAATAAAAGACACATTCCCTGAAAACAAACCATTGTGCAAGTGGATTGATATGGCACAAAAAAAAGTTCACTTCCAGGGTTTACCTGCCAGGATATGCTGGCTGGGTTACGGTGAAAGAGCAAAGATGGGAAAAATATTTAATGATCTTGTCGCAGAAGGAAAAATCAGTGCACCAATTGTAATCGGAAGAGATCATTTAGATTGCGGCTCAGTTGCATCACCGAATAGAGAAACAGAAGGAATGAAAGATGGCAGCGATGCAATTGCTGATTGGCCGATTTTGAATGCATTGATGAACGCAATTGGTGGAGCAAGTTGGGTTTCTGTTCATCATGGTGGTGGTGTTGGTATCGGAAATTCTATTCATGCAGGTATGGTTGTAGTTGCAGACGGTACTAAAGATGCGGAAGAAAGACTTAATAGGGTTCTTACTTACGATCCAGGACTTGGCATTATGAGACATTCAGATGCAGGATATGAAAGAGCAACTGAAAATGCTAAAAAATTTAAAATTAAAATTCCTATGTTAAATTTTGATTGATGATTTTTTCATTAAAAATATCAATTTCTTTAAAAAATTATCGTACTTAAAATTTATATTTTTTGTGCGATTCTTTTTTTATAGTTTAGTAGTGTTAGAATAATTTTTTTTTGATAGTTAACCATTTCTAAGTGAGGTTAATATGAGAGTATTAATAGCAGATAAAATTCCTGACAAATATGTAGTTAAAATTAAAGATATTGTTAAAGAAGTAATATATGAACCAACCTTAAAAGTAGATCAACTTTCCAATAACATTAAAGACATAGATGTTTTGATAGTACGTTCTACAAAAGTAAATGAAGACTGTATAAATGTATCAAATAAACTGAGTTTAATTATTAGAGCTGGTGCGGGAGTAAATAACATAAATATTCAAGAAGCAAATAAGAAAGGAATTTATGTTGCAAACTGTCCTGGCAAAAATAGTATAGCAGTTGCTGAATTAGCAATGGGTTTGATTTGTGCAATTGATAGGAAACTGCCTGATAATGTAATTCAGTTTAGAGAAGGGAAATGGAACAAAGCTACTTTCTCCAAAGCTGACGGTCTTTATGGTAAAACAATTGGAGTTGTGGGTACCGGAAAAATTGGAAAACAGCTTATTAAAAGGAGTAAGGCCTTTGGATTAAATATAATAGCCTGGTCAAGATCCTTAACTCAAGATAAAGCTGATTATTTGGAAATTTATAAATGCAAAGATTTAAATGAACTTTTTGAAAAAGCTGATATTGTAAGTATTCATCTCGCACAGACAAATGAAACTAAAAAAATAATCTCCGCAGAATTAATAAATAAAATGAAAAATGGTGCTTGTTTAATTAACACTTCACGTGCGGGTGTTGTTGACGAAGAAGCACTTATTTCTGCAGTAAAAGATGGTAAAATATTTGCCGGAATAGATGTGTTTAACGATGAACCTGAATTTAAACAAGGTGATTTTAACTCTAAACTAATAAGAGTTCCTAATATTTATGTGACTCATCATATTGGTGCTTCTACAATGCAGGCTCAAAATGCAGTAGCTGAAGAGACATTTAATATTATAGAACAATATAAAAACACAGGTGTAGTAAAAAACTGGATTAATAGATGCGAAGTTACAGCCGCAAAATTTCAATTGGTAATAAGACATTTTGATAAACCTGGTGTGATTTCTAAAGTTTTGAAATTACTAAGTGATGAAAAAATCAATGTGCAAGAAATTGAGAATGTGATTTTTGACGGCGAGTTAACTGCTTGCTGTAAAATTATGATTGTTTCTAAACCATCAGATAATATTATTTTCAATTTAACTCAAAATGAAGAAGATATTATTGATGTTTCTTTGATAGAATTATAAATAATAAAATAGACGGAAAATAAATTTTCTGTTTTCCGCCTATTCATTTAAACAAAATTAATATCAATCATACTCTTTATAATTCCATGATAGTAAGGAAGTTTTAGTTCCTCAGTTAATCCTTCCCTATCTTGCTCTTCTAAATTTATTATTAACGATGATATGTTGTCTTTTATAAATGACTTTGCCTTAATATTTAAAGAATCAGATATTATATCGTTCTCAACCATGTCGTATATCTTATTTTGTGTATGTTCTGCTTTATCATTAAAGTATTTTAAATTATCTTCTTTAAAAGAAGCAATTACGTAATTTACAAATGGATATTGAATTTCCATCAAATCTGAAAGTTTTTCACTTAAGCTAAGACCAAGGGTTACATCGTAATTAACAAAATTATCATCCCCAATTACTAATGTATTTATTTCTTTATCTTTATTAGTTTGTGAAATTTCTATTTCAAGTTCGGTATTGTAGTCTTCTCTGTATATTATTTCGCTCAATAATATTTCTGTTGATGAAGCATCACCAACTACATTCAGCTTTTTCATATCTGAATTACCTTTAAAATAAAAATAAGAATTAGATAAATTGCCTTCAAATGATAAGCCAAATTTTGAAGAGACAAATAAATCTTCATTTTTCAACAAGTCAAAAGAAGGAATTAAAGCAACAGCAGATTTATCTTTGGATAATTCATACGTTAAAACAGATGAAGGAAAAAAGTTAATTTTGTTCTGTTTTTTACTAAATAAATTTTTAACAATAAATTTTGAAAAAATATTGTTTGGCAAAAAAATATTCATTTTATATAAACTTTTTAAAATAGAAAAGCACCTTTTTAAGGTGCTTTTAATAAACCATTTGAAATCAAATTAATCTCTTGGCTTTGCCTCACTAACTATGATATTTCTACCATTCAATTCTGACTCGTGTAAGGCTGTAATGGCAGCATTGGCTTCATCTTCGTTTTCCATTTCTACGAAACCGAAACCTCTGGATCTCCCAGTATATCTGTCAGTTACCACTTTGGCAGATAAAACTTTACCATGCGCTTCAAATGCTTCTTGCAACATTTGGTCATTTACTGCCCATGGGAGACTGCCTACGAAAAGTTTCTTACTCACTAGTGAACCTCTGAAATATATTAATAAATTTATTTTACGGATAAACCGTCATTTAAAATACTATTATAAAAGCTAAAATCAAAATTTTTAAAGCTTTTAAAAATAAGAGATTAATTTTTCACTTTTATGATTTGCTTTTAATTCTGGCAGCTTTACCTGCTAAATTTCTAAGGTAGTATAACTTGGCTCTTCGTACTCTACCTTCTTTAACTAATTCAATTTTTGCAATTTTAGGTGAATGAACCGGGAAAATTCTTTCTACTCCCACACCACTTGAAATCTTTCTTACAGTGAAAGTTCTATTAGAGCCTTTGCCTTTTAAACTAATAACATTGCCTTCAAAAACTTGAATTCTTTCTTTATCACCTTCAACTACTCTTACTTGAACTTTTACACGATCTCCAGCCTTAAAGTTTGGAATATCTGTTTTATTTTGTTCAGATAATATATTATTTATATCAACCATAATATTCTCCATTTTTATTTATTTCTTTCCATTTTTTAGTTAAGCTTAATGATTGTTCTTCTTTCCATTTATCTATTTTTTCTTTATTACCTGAAAGTAAAACTTCCGGTACTTGCATTCCTTTATACACTGCAGGTCTTGTATAACACGGTGCTTCCACAGTGTTTCCATTTTGAAATGAATCATTTAAAGCCGATTCACTATCATTAAGAACTCCCGGAATTAATCTTACAACAGCATCAATTATTATTAATGCTGGTAATTCGCCTCCGGTTAAGACAAAATTTCCAATTGATATTTCATCAGAAGCAAATTTTTCTCTGACTCTTTCATCAATCTCTTTATAATGCCCTGCAACAATAATAATATTTTGAGACAAAGAAAATTTATTAGCTGTTTTTTGATCGAAAATTTTACCTTTTGGTGTTGTAAAAATAATATTTTGGTATTTCCTTTCTTGTAAAAGTTTATTTATACATTCAAAAAAAGGTTCCGGTTTTAACACCATCCCAGGTTCACCGCCAAAGGGTTTATCATCTATCTGTTTGTGCTTATCAAAAGCATAGTCTCTTAAATTATGAACAACAATTTTTACTTTCTTTTTATTCTGTGCTCTTTTTAATATACTATTATTAAGGGGGCTTGAAAGCAGGTCAGGAACAGCAGAAATTATATCAATCCTCATCATCTTCTTCATAATATTCATCTAATTTTTTCAAAATTAAAACCTTATTATTTATATCAAATTTTTCAATAAATTCCGATACTGCCGGAATTAATCTTTCTTTGTTATCCAAGTCAGAAATTACATAAACATCATTAGCAGGTAATTTTAAGATATCTTTTACAAAACCAATTTTAACATCATTACAAAAAACATCACTACCAATTATATCATGAATAAAGAAATGATCTTTTGGCAATTCAGCAAGATCATTTTTCTTAACATAAATATTTTTACCAATTAAAATTTTTGAATCTTCTTCTGAATCAAAATTTTTAAATTTTATAAAAAAACAATCTTGCCCTTCTTCAACAAATTCAACATACAAAGATTTTTTATCGTCAAAAAAGTCTATAAATATCTCATCAAGTTTAAAAAATCTCTTTTTGAAATCTGAATAAGAGATAATTTTAACTATACCATTTCTTCCCACTGAAGAAACAACTTTAGCAATAAGAAAATAATCAGTCACAAAATAAGTAAAGGAAATTTCCTTTAATCTAAAATTTCTAAAATGGCTCTCTTCCCGTCTTTAGCAGCAATAGCTGTAAGAAGAGTACGCATAGCCTGAGCCGTTTTCCCTTGTTTTCCAATAACTTTTCCTACATCGTCAGCCTGCACTTTTAATTGAAGAATAACCTTATTTTCTTCAGTCATATTTTCTTCGACAACTACATTGTCAGGCGCATCTACAAGATGCTTAGCAATAAATTCAATGAATTCTTTCATAAAAAGAAGCCTCCTTAATTAGACCAGGGCAACATTAGAATTATTGTACAGAAGAGGAAAATTAATCTTCTTTTTTCTCATTTTTTTCCTCAGAAGCAGCACCCTTTACTTCTGCTGTACTTTCGTCATTATTGTCTTTTTTAATTTCTGGTTTTTCAGTTTCTACTTTCTTTTCCTGTTCTACATTTATCTCAACTTTTTCTTCAACAACCGAAGAAGTAACTCTTACAGTTGTTCCTTCTTCTTTTACCTCAGTTCCTTCAACTTTTGTTTCAGGTTCTTCAGCTTTCGTTTCAGATTCTTCTGTATTTGTCATAGTCTTTTCTTCTTCTTTTATAATAGCTTTTTTAGATTGTTTCTTTTTATCAGTAGAAGTTTTTAACTTTGCTTCCCTCATCTTAGCCCAATTATCCATTTCAGCTTCAATTTTTTCTTCTGATAAACCGCGATTTATCAATTCTCTTTTCAACAAAATACCATTTTGTGTAAATAAGCTCTTTACGGTATCAGTTGGTTGTGCACCAACACTTAACCAGTATAGTGCTCTGTCCTCTTTGATGCTAACCGTATGTGGGTTTGTAAGCGGGTTATACAAACCTATAGCTTCTAAAAATTTACCATCACGTGGTGATCTTGAATCTGCAGCTACAACCTTATAAATTGGTTGTTTTTTCTTTCCCATTCTTTTTAGTCTTAATTTAACCGCCAAATTATTATAACCTCCTATTAGTTATCGTTATCAATTAAATTTTAAATTATTTAATGATTTTCTGCCTAAACCTCTTTTGTTTAGTTTTGACATCATTTTTTTCATTTCATTAAATCTTTTAAGAAGCCTGTTTACATCCTGAATAGATGTTCCGCTTCCTCTTGCAATTCTTTTTCTTCGTCCTCCGTTCATAATTTTCGGAGAAACCCGTTCTTTTAGTGTCATCGAATTAATAATAGCTTCAATTTTTACAAATGCATTATCATCAATTGGTGCATTTTTTAGCTGTGAACCCACTCCGGGTATCATTCCAATTAACGATGACAAAGAGCCCATTTTCTTTATCATCTTAATTTGCTTAAGAAAATCATCAAAATCAAATTTATTTTGCCTTAATTTTACTTCAAGTTTTTCTGCTTCGCGCTCATCAATTGTTTCTTGAGCCTTCTCTACAAGTGAAACTACATCTCCTTTACCTAAAATTCTTGAAGCCATTCGGTCAGGGTAGAAAATTTCCAAGGCTTTTAACTTCTCACCATTACTAATATATTTAATGGGTTTACCAACAACAGACTTAATAGAAAGAGCTGCTCCACCTCTTGCATCACCGTCTAATTTTGTAAGAACAATTCCGTCAAAATTTACTGATTCGTTAAATGCTTTGGCAGAATTAACAGCATCCTGTCCGGTCATTGAATCTACAACAAATAAAGTTTCGTCAGGATTTACAATTTCTTTAATTTTTGAAATTTCAGTCATCATGTTTTCATCAATGTGAAGACGACCGGCAGTATCAATTATTACAGTATCTAAATTATTTGCTTTAGCTTCTTTTAAAGAATCCTTTGCAGCTTTGATTGCATCTTTTTCTAAAACAGAAAAAACAGGAACATCAATTTGTTTACCCAATACTTTTATCTGTGCAATTGCTGCCGGTCTGTATACATCAGCCGCTGTAAGCATGACTTTTCTTTTCTGTTCTTTAAGTTTATTAGCAAGTTTAGCAGAAAAAGTTGTCTTACCAGAACCTTGAAGTCCAACAACTAAAATTACTGTAATTCCCGAATGGCTTAATTTTAATTCACTGCTTTGACTTCCTAATAAGTTAGTAAGCTCATCGTGAATAATTTTAGTAATCAGTTGCCCGGGAGTAATTGAGCTTAAAACTTCTTTACCCAGAGCTTTTAGGGATACCTGTTCTATAAAGTTTTTTGCAACCTTAAAATTTACGTCAGCATCTAAAAGAACACGCCTAATTTCTCTTAACGTATCTGAAATATTACTTTCAGTCAGTTTGCCTTGCCCCGTTACTTTTTTTAGGGCTTTTTCAAGTTTGAGAGATAAATCTTCAAACATATTTTTTCATCTTTCTCTATCAAAGAGCTTTTTTTTATATTATGCTTCACTCAATGCGTTAGCACCTGAAACAATTTCTAAAATTTCTGTAGTTATTGCCGCTTGTCGTTCTTTATTATATGTAATAGTTAGAGTTCTTATTAATTCTTTTGCATTTGTTGTGGCATTATCCATAGCTGTCATTCTTGCACCAAGTTCAGCAGCGTTAGATTCCAAAAGCATCCTCCAAATTTGTGCGTTTAAATGTTTTGGTAATAAATACTCAAGAATTTCTTTTTTAGCGGGTTCATAAATATAATTTGTTTCAATTGTTTTTTCTCCTTTATTCTTTGATTCAATTGAAATAGGCAAAAAAGTTTCGCTCACAATTTTTTGTTGTATTATAGATTTAAATTCATTGTAAACAAATATTATTTTATCAAATTTTTTCTGCAAATAACCGGATACAAGAATTTCACTTACTCTATTTGTAGTATTAAAATCTAAAGAAGAAAATACTCCAATCATTTTATCCAAAAGTGGAATATCGTGTTTCTTAAAATAATCATATCCTTTTTTACCGATACAAAACAACTGAGTTTTAGTACCTAAAGGGGTAATTTCTTTGTCTATTAGTCTATGAGTTTCTTTAATAATATTAGTATTAAAAGCCCCACATAATCCTCTGTCAGCAGTAAGTACAACTACAGCAACATTTTTTATTTCTCTTTCTTCAAGTAATGGAAAAAGAGTAAAATCTTCTTCGGAAACTAATCTAGACATCATAGAAGATATTTTATTAGCATAGGGTCGTGCATTAGTTACCCTTTCCTGTGCTTTCCTAAGTTTGGCAGCAGCTACCATTTTCATGGCATTGGTAATTTTCTCAGTATTCTTAATACCTTTTATTCTTAATTTTATGTCTCTTAATGTTGCCATTTAAATATCTAATAATCTTTATTTAAAAACTGCAGCAAATTCATCAGCAGCTTTTTTAATTAATTCAACGTTATCGTCACTTAATTTTTTTTCTTTCTTAATAGATTCAAAGATCTGATTATATTTCATCTCGACAAATTCTAATACTTCTTTTTCATATCTTTTTACATCGGCAATATCTATGTCATCAAGATATCCGTTTGTACCCAGATAAATTGCTACAACTTGTCTTTCAACCAGAACAGGAACATATTGCCCTTGTTTTAACAGCTCAACTAACCGAGCTCCTTTTGCGAGAGTTCTTTGAGTGTGTACATCAAGATCAGAGCCGAATTTTGCAAAAGCTTCGAGTGCTCTGTACTGTGCAAGATCCAGTTTCAAACTACCTGCAACTTTTTTCATAGCTTTAATTTGTGCATTACCACCTACTCGGGATACAGAAATACCAACGTTAATTGCCGGCCTAACACCAGCATTAAATAAACTTGATTCAAGATAAATCTGTCCGTCGGTTATAGAAATAACGTTTGTTGGAATGTAAGCTGAAACATCACCTTGCTGTGTTTCAATAATTGGTAAAGCTGTTAAACTTCCTCCACCCAAGTCATCACTTAATTTTGAAGCTCTTTCCAATAAACGTGAATGCAAATAGAATACATCACCGGGATAAGCTTCTCTGCCGGGAGGTCTTCTTAATAGAAGAGAAATCTCTCTATAAGCAACTGCGTGTTTTGAAAGATCATCATAAACAACTAGAGCATGTTTACCTTTATCTCTAAAATATTCACCTAAAGTAGCTCCTGAATATGGAGCAATATATTGAAGTGGCGTGGGTTCGGTAGCTGTAGCGGAAATAACTGTTGTGTAATCCATCGCTCCGTTTTCTTCAAGTTTAGCAACAACTTGTGCTACAGTTGAACCTTTTTGTCCAACTGCAACATAAATACAATAAACCGGTTCTATTCCAAGCTCTTTTGCCTCGTCAGTATGTGTATATTTTTGATTTATTATGGCATCAATTGCAACTGCTGTTTTACCGGTTTGTCTGTCACCAATAATTAATTCTCTCTGTCCTCGTCCAATCGGAATCATAGAATCGATTGCAGCTATACCGGTTTGTAAAGGTTCTTTTACTGGTGCTCTTTGTATAACACCCAAAGCCTTTCTTTCAATAGGTAGATATTCATCGGTTGATATAGCACCTTTACCATCTATTGGAACACCGAGAGGAGTAATTACTCTTCCGAGCATTTCTTTACCAACAGGCATTGAAGCAACTCTTTTTGTTCTTTTAACCGTGTCTCCTTCTTTAATTAATTGTGATTCACCAAATAGTACACAGCCGACACTGTCTTCATCCAAGTTTAATACCATTCCAAAAACATCATTCGGAAATTCAACTAATTCACTCATCATTACCTGTGAGAGTCCGTAAACTCTTGCAATACCGTCACCAACTTGTAGTACGGTTCCAACATCGTAAATGTCGGCTTCGCTTTCAAATCCTGAGAGTTGTTTTCTTAAAATCGCCGATATTTCATCCGGTCTGACTTCAGCCATAATATTTTCCTTCTTATTTTCCTTTTATCAATTTAAAGTAATACCACCTTCAAGAAATTTCTTTTTCAGCAATTCTAATTGGTGCTTTATTGAAGCATCGTGAACGGTATCACCAATTTTAGCTATGAAACCTCCGAGAATAGTGTTATCAATTGAATAATTTAACCTTACCTGTTTATTAAACTTTTGTTCTAAATTTTTCTTTAATGTTTTTGACTGTTTATTGTCAAAAGCAAAAGCTGTTTTTACATCAACATTAACAATGCCTAAATGTTCATCCTTTAGGTCTAAATATTTTTCAAATATATTAACAAAATAATTTTCTCTTCCTTTTTTAATAACAAATCTTAAAAAATTTAGAGTCTCATCATTTATTTTACCCTTAAATATTTCTTCAATAATAGCCAATTTTAGTTGCCACTTTATAACAGGACTTTCCATCACTGAAACTAACTGCTTGCTTGAGCGGAATACATTCAGTATAAAATCTACATCTGAAGATATCTCTTCAAACAAATTCTTACTAATTGCTGTTTCAAGCAAAGAAGAAGAATAACGTATAGATACTTTATATTCGTTCATTCTTAATTAGTTTTTTGTTATTTCGTTTATGTAATTATCTGCAATTTTCTTTTGAGTTTCTTTATTCAAGTTTTCTTTAAGAATTTTTTCTGCAGCCTGAACAGCAATTTCAGCCACCTGACTTTTCAATTCATCAAATGCAGTTTCCCTTTTTCTTTCAATCTCCAGGGTTGCGTCGTTAACAATTTTTTGAGCTTGTTCTTTGCTCTCTTTTAACATTTGCTCTTTTAAACCTTCTGCGTATTCCCTGCTTTTATTAACCAGCTTTTTAGATTCCTCATCAGCTTTAGCAAGTCTTTCTTTATTTTCAAGAAGAATTTTTTCTGCTTCCTCTTTGGCTTTTTCCGCTTTTTCTATTGACTCTCTAATTGAAGCTTCACGCTGATCCAATGCAGTTAATATTGGCTTCCAAGCAACTTTTTTAAGAATCAATAACAGAAGAATAAAAGTTACCGTTGTCCAAAATACAACTCCGGGATTTACATCAACTAAGCTGCCTCCACCTTCAGATGTAAAAGCAAATATTGATAAAGTTAAACCGGTAAGCATATAATTTCCTTTATTAAATAATAATTATTAAAAAGATCTTTTTTATTGGATCGATTTAATTATTTAAGCTTTTATTGCTAATAAAATACAGATAACAAGCCCGAAAAATCCCAGACCTTCTATCAAAGCAGCAGCAATAATCATATTAGTTCTAATTGTACCTGCAGCTTCCGGCTGTCTTCCCATAGCTTCCATTGCAGATGCAGCAAGTTTACCAATACCTAATCCGGCACCTATTAAAACTATTCCGGCACCAATACCAGCGCCTAACCATGCTAAATCCATTATATTTTCTCCTTAGAGTTTATGATTGATAAATAATATTTCTTAATGTTCCTGATGAACCGCCATTCCAATAAATAGTGAAGTTAAAATTGTAAAAATATACGCTTGAATTATTATTACTAAAAGTTCTAACAAATAAATAAATATTGCAAACCCGACTGATATAGGTGACACTGCAAACCAAACTGTTTTTAGTAAAAAAATTAAACCAATTAAAGATAAAACCACAACATGCCCAGCAATCATATTTGCAAAAAGACGCATACACAAAGCAAACGGCTTTGTAAATAAGCCTAAAATTTCTAAAGGTATTATAATAATTAATAATAAAGCAGGCATTCCTGATGGAACTAATCCTTTAAAATATCCTAAAAAACCGTTCGATTTTATCCCCCCAATTTGAATTGCAAAAAAAGAAATTCCAGCTAATGCAGCAGTTACAGCAATATTACCGGTAACAGTTGTTGAGTACGGCAATAAACCAAATAAACCTGCTAAAGTTATAAAAAAGAATAATGATAGATGTAAAGGCATGTAGGGTTCATAACCTTTTCCTATTGTAGGTTTAACTATTTCATCTCTTACAAATATTATAATTATTTCAAATAAATTAGCAATTCCCTTAGGTATGAGTGATTTTTTATAATTTTTTGCAACAATTATCATCAATACTATTAATAAAGCAGCAACAATCCAAGAAAAGAAGATATCTTTTGTAATAGAAATATCTATACCAAAAAGCGATAAATGTGGAAGGTTAAAAGAACCAAAGGGTTCAAAATTAATTTTATGCGAATCCATTACGTGATGTAAAATCCACGCACTTCCACTTTCTGATTTATGAACCGTATCAGCTACAGTTACTGTATCTTGTATAATTTCAATCATTAATTTGCTTTTGTTCTTTATCTAATAATATCAAATAAAATATTTCTGATATTAGATACAAAATGTAAAAAAATAGAACTAAAAAAATAAATATATTCCTACTTATATCCAAGAATTTTAATGCTATAAACACAAGTATAATTAAAGATATAAATCCGATTAGCATACCACCAAAAATACTTGCCATAAAAACCTTATTATTACGCTTAAATCCGATTTTTATTGCTCCTATTCCCAAGCTAAAATTTATTGTTGTAAATAAAATTGCCAGGTAAATTGAATAAGTATTTATGTTTGAAATATAATTATACTTTGAAAGGATAAAAAGAGATATTATTAAAAATATAATTAAACTAATTGTAATAATTATAACTTTGTGGGAAGTCATTTTTTAGGGGGTTGTATTACAGTTCTCAAAAAATTATAAAGTCCGGAAATAATACCGAGAAAAGAAAATATTAATATTAACCAAGGACTTGTTTTAAATTTATTATCCAACCAGTAACCAATTAAAACCATAACACCAACGGTTGCAGCTAATTGCGTACCAAGGCTAAGATAATTACCCAAAGATTTTAAATTATTTTCATCTTCGGTTCTTTTATCCGGTTTATTCATTGAATATTTAAAGTTTGCGGAGTCTTAATAGGAATTTTTTCAGCCGAAGTCATTTTACTTGTACCATCAAATTGTGCTCCTGCTGCAATTACAAGTATTTTTGTAATTAGTTCACCTTTTAATTTTGATTTTACCTCAAGTATTATTTTGTTTTCAGCTCTTACAATTCCCTCAACTTTCCCACCAATTGTAATATCCTTTGCATTAATTTCACCTATAACTTTACCATTATCACCTACCGTAATATTGCCTGCGGCATTAATATCACCGTTTATAATACCATCAACTCTAATATTTCCGTTGCATTTTAATTTCCCTTCCAAAACTACTCCGGAACTTATAATAGTTAGTTCGTTATTTTCAAAGTTATTATCTTTTTTCAATTTTTACTCCTTTAAATAATTTAAAAACAATTTTTCAGGGTCAATTGGTTTACCCTCTTTCCAAATTTCAAAATGTAAGTGAGGACCGGTAGTAATTAAACCGCTATTTCCGCTAAGAGCAATTATTTCTCCTGTAGTAACTGTTTCTCTTTCTCTTTTTAACAGTATCGAACAATGTTTATAAATAGTTATATAATTATTTGGATCACTTATAATAAGCATATAACCATCTTTAACTGTATAATCAGAAAATATTACATACCCACTGGAAGATGCGTGAATAGGCGTCCCTTTTTTTAGAACAAAATCAACACCAAAATGTCCTTTTTTAGGTTCAAATTTTCTACTAACAAAGCCTTCAACAGGTTTTTCAAAAAAAACAACATCATTTAAATTTTTATTTTTCCCTTGCAGTAATTTATTAATAATAAAGAATATATCTCCTTTAATCTTTTTACCCTTAATAGACGATATGGTATCCTTTAATTTTTTCTTTTTAAAATTTGATATAGAATCCACTAATGTTGAATCACCTAAATACATTGCTTCTTTAAGTCTTTGATTAGTTGTTTTTAATTCAGATAATTCCCTGCTTAAAAAAATCATTCTTCTATTCAACATTTCTACTTTTTCAATATCTTTTTTGCTTAGAGTAGGATTATTTATGCCGAGCATCTTTCCAAAAGGCATAACATCAAATACTAGAAATCCTATTGCAAGTACAAAAAAAGTATAAGCTATAATTATGGAAATAATTAAGCCCAGTTTTAATTTCCGTTGTTTTGCTTGAATACCTGATTGGTCGGGTATAATAATTATAGAAAAAGACTTTAATTGTTTTAATTTTTTTAAATTCACATTTTTTTACATTAAATATTTATCAATCATAGCATCAACTTTAATTTTACCTTCACGCAAAATTTTAGGTTTTGTCACTGTTAAATCAATTAAAGTTGATGCTATGTAAAAATTCTTTTTTGTGCTATAAAATATATTATCAATTATGTTTGCAAACTCCTCGAATATTACACTCGGTTCGTTAATAGGTGGTTTGCCTGATTTATTTACACTTGTTGAAATTAATGGCATTTTTAATTTTTCCAAAAGCTTCATACAAAACCTATTGTTAGGAATTCTAAATGCAGCATTAGAAGCATTTAATATTTTTTTGTATTTCTTATTCAACCTTAATACTATTGAGACAGGATTAGGCCAAACAGCAAGAAGAAAATCTAAGTATTTTTCGGATGGTATATCCACATATTCTAACAAATTTTCTATATTATTAATTAATAGAATGTTTTTCTTACCTTCGTTTCTTCCTTTTATTGCATTTATTTTCTCTACAGCATTTTCATTAAAGGGATTTGCTCCAATACCATATAAAGTATCAGTAGGATAAATAAATATTGAACCTTCCAAATAAAGTTTTCTTGCCAATTCTACAGATGCATTTAAATTTTTGTCTATATTAATTTTTAATGTATTAAGAGTTTCTATCATTTAACATTTCCTTAATTTTCATAATAATGTGCTGGGGCTCAATTAAGTTTCCGCAATCAAAAGATTTTATCGGACACTCCTTTAATCCATGCATACCGCAAGGTTTACATTGCAAATTATTATAAGAAATATAGCTACTTTTTTTATTGTACGGATAAAAACCAAACTCAGGTACCGTTGAACAATAAATTGTTAGAACTGGTATATTAGCGCAAACACCAAGATGTGTTGGCGCACTGTCGTTTGCAATTAAAATATCCATCCTTTTTAATAACTCAATTGATTCAATAAGAGTATATTTTCCTGCAACCGAAATTACTTTTTCGCCGGATTTATTCTTAATTGAATTACATAAATTTTCATCGTCTTTGCCACCAATTAAGAATACCGTATAAGAATCTTCCTTTAATAATTTAATTACTTCAACAAAATGTTTTTCGGGATATTTTTTAGTATTCCAAATACTTCCCGGTGCAACAGCAGCAAATTTAATATTAGATTTTAAATTTACAAAAAAATCTTCAACTTTGTTTTTGGAATTCTCCTTAAACTTAACTACAGGAAGCATTCTCCAAGATTCATCATCATATTTATATGTAATTAAATCAAGATTTCTTTGCACTTCGTGCTTATTTTTATCGTATGGAATAATATTAATATAAAAGAATTTAAACTTTGAATTTGAAAAAGAAAAACTTTCTTTGACAGACAATAATTTGGTTATAATTGCTGAACGATAAGATCTATGTGGAGAATAAACTTTTGAGTAATTTTTCTTTTTTAATTTTTGGACAAATTTATAAAGAGAAAATAATCCCTTATGTTTATTTTTTTTATCAATTACAAATACTTGATTTACAAAAGGTGAAGCATTAAAAATCTCTTCAGTTGACGAAATTGAAAGTACATCAATTTCTGCATCATTATATAACTCTTTTAACTTTTGAATCAGGGGCAAAGTTAAAACGGCATCCCCGATAAATGCAGTTTGTATAATTAAAATTTTATACATATTATATCAATGTTTCCATCTTTTATGCATCCAAAGCCACTGTTCAGGATTTTTCTCTATTAACTTTTGAAGACGCGATGTATATCTTTGACAAATTTCTACTTTTTTTGCTTCAAGGTTATCCGGTAAATTTTCTAATGATAGTTCTTCAAATACAATTTTATATTTTTTATCTTTTTGTCTAACAGGTATTGCGCAAATTAAAACTGCATTTGTTTTTAATCCAAGGGTAGCTGGACCGGGAAAAACAGATGTACTTCTTCCAAACAATTTAACTCTTATACTTTCTTCATCACCTCTTTGATCTGCAGCCATTACCACAATTTGTTTTTCTTTAAGTTTTTTATAAATCTTTTTAATCTGCATGCCTATAGGCATAACTTCATTACCAAACCGCCTCCTGTTTATTTTTAACCAATTTGTTACATAGGGGTTCCGTTGATTTTTAATTATTTCATTTAACTGTGCACCTAATTGTACCCCTGTTGAAGCTGCCATATATTCCCAATTTCCAAAATGCGCTGTTAAAAGTATTATAGGATTTCCTTCTTTATATTTCTTCTTTACAAGATCCAAATTTATACATTCAACATTATCAATTAATTTTTTGTGTGATAAGTGCGGCAAATACATTATTTCTGTAAAAGTGATTGCAAAACTTTTATAATTATCAAAAGATATTTCTTTAATTTTTTGTAAAGAAAAATCCGGGAAAGCATATTTTAAGTTTTGCAAAACAGTCTGTTTTCTTATAGGTAATATATAATAAAAGAAAATTGCTATTATTACGGAAAATTTTCTGGAAAGGTCGAGACCTAAAATCTTAAATAAGTAACTGAATGAAATAAACAGAAAATACTCAATTTTATTTTTCATATATCGTTTATAATTTTTTAAATTATAAATTTATTGATTCATTAAGTTAAATGGTAATACAACTCACTAAAAATAAAAAGGCACTAAACCAAAAATGATTTAATGCCTTTAATTTTAAGAAATATTTTTGTTTTATCTTGTAGATATTCTAGATAACCAATTTTCATCGTGATATTCGTTTCTTTTTGTAGAATGAACAAGTATATAATTAGAAAAACCTGTTAGATCTGCAAAAATAAATGTTACACCACCCTCAATTTCTGTGTATGTCCAAATTTCATATGGTTTAGTATCTTTTTGGTTTGGAAACCTATCTATTTGATCTGGCTCTCCATACATAATAAACACTCTCCCCATATCTGTTTTAGCTCCATCCCTTGAAAGATATCTAAATTTTTTTGAAGCCTCTTTTACTCTTTTAAAGTATTCTGTATAATATTCATTTATAGGTGTTGCTTTATTTTTGTCTCTTTTTTTCCAAAATTTATATAAATATTCCCTTTTACCTTTTACGGTACTTATTTTCTCCCATTGGTCTTTTTCATTTTGAGTAGCTATAAATTCTGATGGCTCCCAAATTTTATCACATTCTTCATCTGATAAAACAGCAAATTGTGAACTTAATAACCCACTATTATTTTTTGTAATAGGAATATTTTTCTTAATGTCAGGATTATATACAAAAAATTCTTTTGAAGAAAGAATTCCGAAATTTTTTATACTATCAGCTAATGACAAAATCAATTTATATTTACCTGTTGGATACTTTGAAACATTTATAGTACCTACTTTTACAATAGCCGGTAAATTGTTCCCAATTTTAGTTTTTTTTAAATACAATTTCATTTTATCATTATTCATAACTGATGTTTCAAAAATCAAATTATTAAAATCATCAGCTTTATCTAAATTATATACTTCACTATAATAGAAAACAACCGGTGCCGCTTTCCCAAAAATATCAGTAGGATATGGAATTACCTCTAAAGTGTTTTTATAAAAAATAGATTTTTTATTTACCCCGTCGTTTTTAATATTTGATGCTAATTGAATATCACTTATTTTTAATTGAGAAGAACTGTATGGAACTACATCAAATGAAAAAGTATAATTTTTCTTATGTGATGGGTTATTATTATCAGAACCTTTGGCTGTGCATAAGTAACTTCCTTTGGGTACAACAATTGGGACCATACCCACTAGACTTTTATTTTTTTCTTTAGATGTTTTACTTAGTGCAATACTGGGAATTCTCCATTTTTTATTTAGAAAATCTTTATTTGACTTGGTATTAATAATATGTAATTGAAGCAATCCTTCTATAATATTCTTATCATCTTTTTTTACACTTGTAAGCTGTGCCCCTGGAAAAGAATAATAAAATTCAATATAATTTGATGATGAATCATATTTAAAACTTGCATAATCAACATTGAAATTAAATTGAGATTGTGGTAAAGCAATAAAAACAGGTAAAAACAAAAGTATTAATAAATAGTATATTTTTTTCATAGCGCCTTCTTTTAAAAATTTCTTTTATAGTTAAACAATAATATAAAAAATATAATTAATAGTAGTAATTTTCTACTGAAAAATAATTACCTAAAGTTTTATAAATCCAACATTTGAGATTCCTTGAAATGAAGAAATTTCAGCTAAGGTATTTTCATCAACCTTATTATCAATATTCATAACTGTTATAGCTACGTCACCTTTGTCCCTTCTTCCTAAGGATAAGCCGGCAATATTTATGTTTTTGTCTGCTAATAATTTGCTAACTATTGATAACATCCCCGGTTTGTCTTCATTTGTATAAAATAATATATAACCTTCAGGGTTAACTTCAAGTCTGTAATTATTGACCCCCACAATTCTAATTTCAGTATTCCCAAAAACTGTACCGTCAAATTTTCTTAATTCATCTTTTGAATGAAAAGTTACGCTTAGTAAATTTTTATAATCAATTTTACTACTCGATTTAATTTCATTTAAAGTTATATCATTTTCTTTTGCTAAAAGAGGTGCATTAATTAAGTTTACGGTATCTTCAAGCTTGTCATTTAAAAATCCTTTTAAAACTGAAATAGAAAGTATTTGAGTAAACTTATGTAAGGTTTCACCGCAATAATTTATATCAATCTGTTTTAATTTACTTTTACTTAATTGTGAATAAATCTTGCCTATCTTTTCACATAACTTTACAAACGGGAAAATATCTTTGTTATTAATTGCTTTTATTCCTATTCCATTTACTGAACCTCTAATTTCTTTACCATTAAAATAATCAGTTATTTGATTTGCAATTTGTATGGCAACTTTTTGTTGTGCTTCTTTTGTAGAGGCACCAAGATGTGGAGTTGTTATTACATTAGGATGATTGAATAAAGAATTTTCAAAGTTTGGAGGTTCGGTTTTATAAACATCAATTGCCGCTCCCGAAACATGTCCGTTTTCCAAATATTTTAATAATGCAGATTCATCTATCAATCCTCCTCTAGCACAGTTAATAATTTTAACACCCTTTTTACATTTTTTTAGAGATTGTTCAGAAATAATATTTTTAGTTTCGTCTGTTAACGGTACATGGATTGAAATGATATCTGAGTTGATAAATAATTTTTCAAGTTCTACTAATTTTACATTTATTTTGGAAGCTGATTCTTTTGACGACAATGGGTCATAACAAACTACATTCATTCCAAAAGGTATTGCGCGTAAAGCTACTTCTTTGCCTATTTTTCCAAGCCCTATAATACCCAAAGTTTTATTATTTAATTCAACTCCTTTGTATTTTCCCCTTTCCCATTTATGCGATCTCATAGAAGCATTGGCTTGAGGAATGTTTCTGGATAGAGATAACATCAAACCCATTGTGTGTTCTGCAGCAGAAATTGTGTTACCGCCGGGTGTATTCATAATAAGTATCCCTTTTCTAGTAGCAGCGTTTATATCTATATTATCACAGCCAGTACCCGCACGCCCTATAATATTAAGCTTAGTAGCTGACTCTAATAGAGATTCATTTACCTGCGTTCTGCTGCGAACAATTATACCGTTAAATTCACTTATTATTTTTTTAATTTCTTCTGTTAATATTTTGGGTAAATAAGTAACTTCAATTCCTGCTTCAACCAGGATTTCTTTGCATTTAATATCAATTAAATCCGATATTAAAATTTTTTTCATAAATTTCCTCAGTTATTAATAGTAAAAGAGTAAAAACAAAAAAGGCTTGCAATTAGCAAGCCTTAATTAAATACTTAAATAATTAAATTTGGATCGCTAAGCTACTGCATCCAATTTTTGTGAAATTTGTGATTTAGGAACAGCTCCAATTATTGTATCTTTAACTTCACCGCTTTTAAATACTAATAATGTAGGAATACTTCTTACACCGTATTTAATTGCTGACTGTTGGTTATTATCTACATCTAATTTACCAATTTTTACTTTACCTTCGTACTCAATTGCTAACTCCTCAACTAAAGGGGCAATCATTCTGCAAGGTCCGCACCAAGCAGCCCAAAAATCAATTAATACAGGTAAATCAGAATTTAATACTTCAGTTTCAAAATTATCATCTGTTATTTCTATTAGTTTCATTTTTTTTCCTTTAAAATGTAATACTGTAATATAATTTTTAATTTACTTTTGTCCAACATAATTTACAACATCTTCACCGCCATCGGCATTTATAACTCCCCCGGATATCCATTCACCACCATCTTTACAAAGTAGTGATATAACTTTGGATACATCCTGAGGTGTTGTCAATCTTTTCCTTGGATTTTTTCTTTTAGCCACATTCATCATATCGCTATTACCCGGTATTTTTCTGAGAGCAGGTGTATCAGTAACGCCTGCCATTATTGCATTTGCTGAAACTTTCATAAACCCCAGCTCTTCTGAAAGTTGACGGATGTGTGCTTCTAATGCTGCCTTAGCCGCAGATACAGCTCCATAAGTTTGTATAACTGTATGAGAACCTGAACTTGTCATACCAAAGATCCTGGCTTTTTCGGCTAAAAAATTATTTGTATAAATATCTTGTACCCAGTACACAAGTGAATTGGCCATTACATCAATTGTCATTTCCAGCTGTGCTTTTGTAATACCAAGTTCTCCATTTTTATAAATGAAATTTTTTAAACTACCAAAGGCCAAAGAATGCATAATTACTTTGACTAAAGGTTTACCATTTAATAGTTTTTTTAAATCGTTTATTACTTCTGTACGTTTTTGTACATCTGCTGCATTAATATTATAAAATTTTTGCTTTACACCAAAACTTTCAATACTAGTAATTATTTCTTCAACATTATGCATGGTTGCCTGACGGTCTAAATGTATCCCTATAATATTAAATCCGTCCTTTGCCAATTGTAACGCAGTTGCTTTTCCAAACCCGGAAGATGCTCCTAAAATCAATGCCCAATATTTGTTATTATTATTACTCATAATTTCTTCCGATTAAATAATTTTTTAAAAGCAAAGTATACTAAATAGCAATATGTTATTCAACTCTTTTTCTTAGATAGTGTACAAAATGTCACATTATTTACATAGATACATCAATTTCTTATAGGCACAATTGTACTGAATCTTCTCCAAAGAAATTGGTAAGAGAACTAATAAATTCACTCGATGGATTAATTTTATATTCATTTAGGAAAAACAGTCTACCCTTTGAACCGTTGTTCTTTAAGTGAAGATAAATTGGAATATTACCTTTATTATTTTTTAATATTTCTTTTATAGAAGTTATATCTTTTTCATCATATTTATGTTCATCAAAATTAATTTTAATGCTTTTGGTAAATTTCTCTTTAGCTTTTTCAATAGGAACTATTTCTTCAATATGAAGTTTGATCGTATCTCCACTGCTTTCAGGTCTTCCGACAATAATTACACAATTCTCTTCTTCTATATATTTACCGTACTTCTCATAAATCTTAGCAAACATTAAACATTCACACGAACCCGATAAATCATCTAGTGTAAAAAATGCCATTGTCCTATTTGATTTATCTATTTTTCTCTTTAATGCGGTTATAACCCCGCAGGCTCTAACCATATCATCATTTTGGTGCTCAATCGCCGAACCAAGTTGAACTGTTGTAAAAGAATTATATTCTAATAAATAATTTGTAAGTGGATGTCCCGTAATATAAAAACCTGTAACCTGTCTTTCTTTAGCCAATCTTTCTTTGTATGACCATTTTTCTGTGTTTACCAATGGAGGCGGTTTTATTTTTATATCATCTTGATTGTCTCCAAATAAGCTATTTTCAGAGGTTATTTTAGAATTCTGAACTTTATGACCAAACTCCAAAGCAGTTTCAACTGAAGCAAATAATGCTGCTCTATCATTATTTATAGAATCGAATGAACCGGCTAATACCAATCCTTCAAGTCCTCTTTTGTTTACAATCCGGGTGTCAACTTTAGAACAAAAATCAAAGATACTTGTAAATTTTTGGTTTGCATTTTTTCTAACTTTTATAATTTCTTCAACAGCAGGTATGCCCACATTTTTTATCGCACTCATACCGAAACGTATTTTACCGTTTTCTACATTAAAATTTACTGTGGGGTTATTTACATCCGGAGGTAATACTTCAATTTTTAATTTTCTGCAATCTTCCAAAAAAGCTGCAACTTTATCCGAATTTCCAAATTCATTCGTTAAGTTGGCAGCCAAAAATTCCGGAGTATAATGTGCTTTTAAATATGCCGTTTGATAAGCTACCAGACTATAGGCAACTGCATGACTTTTATTAAATCCGTAGTTTGCAAATTTTTCAATATTTTCTACTATCTTTTCTGCAACTGTCCGCTTAATTCCATTGTTGTCTGCACCCTCCAAAAACTGTTTCTTCAGCCTTGTCATTGCTTTCAAATCTTTTTTGCCCATTGCTCTTCTTAAAAGGTCGGCTTCAGCAAGACTCATTCCACCAATTTTATTTGCAATTTGAATTACTTGTTCCTGGTAAACAATAATACCATAAGTTTCTTTTAATATTTGTTCTAATAAAGGATGTAAATAAGCTACTTTTGTTTTGCCATATTTTCTTTCAATAAATTCATTTATAAACTCCATAGGCCCGGGACGATATAGGGCATTCATAGCAGCCAGATCATTAACAGAAGTTGGTTTAAGTTTCTTTAAATACTCACGCATTGGCGGAGATTCAAATTGAAACACACCCGTTGTTTGTCCTTTTGAAAATAATTTATAAGTTTTATCATCGTCAAGAGGAATATTATTAATATCTATTTCAATATTATGATTTTGTTTTATTAATTTTATTGCATCTCTGATAATTGTAAGTGTTCGTAAACCAAGGAAATCCATCTTAAGCAATCCGGCTTGTTCTATCTCCTTCATATTGTATTGAGTAACAACCTCTTGCTGATTTACGGCATTAGCAAGTGGAACAAAATTGCTTATTTCTTAGGGACAAATTACAACACCGGCTGCATGTTTTGATGCGTTTCTGTTCATTCCCTCAAGAACTTTGGCGTATTTAATTAAATTCTGGAGTTCCGGGTCATTTGTTGTCTTTAAATATTTTAATTCGGGTACTTTTTTTATAGCTTGGTCAATAGTAAAAACCTTACCGAATTTTGAAGGAATGTATTTTGTAATATTATTGACTGTTGGTATTGGAATATTTAAAACACGGGCAACATCCCTTAACACCATTTTAGATGAAAGACGATTAAAAGTTATTATCTGACTTACACACTCACTACCATATTTCTTTCTTACATATTCAATTACTTCACCGCGTTGATCATCTGCAAAGTCAATGTCAATATCGGGCATTGAATTTCTGGAAGGATTTAAAAATCTTTCGAACAATAGATTATATTTTAATGGATCAATATTTGTTATACCTAAAGTATAAGCAACCAAACTACCTGCGGCGCTGCCTCTGCCTGGTCCAACGGGAATATTATTTTTCTTAGCGGCATTTATAAAATCCTGAACTATCAAAAAGTAACCGGCAAATCCCATTTGTTTAATTGTTGAAATTTCATAGTCAAATCTTTCTTTTATTTCGTGAGTTATTTTTTTATATCTTTTATGAAGTCCTTCTTCAGATAATTGCTCAAAATACTCATCCAAAGAATTTGATGATGAATCTTCTGGAATGGGAAAATTAGGGAAATGGTAACCGTCAGTATCAAGTTTCAGATCGATCTTTGATTCAATTTCTAATGTGTTATCAATTGCATCTTTGTAATTTTTGAAGAGTTCTTTCATTTCATTCTGAGACTTAAAATAAATTTCGTTTGTTTGATACCTCAAATCTCTGTAATCTCTTCCGGTTTTATCTGCAAGAAGTAATAAAATATTGTGAGCTATTGAGTGTTCTTTTTCAATGTAATGACAGTCATTTGTTGCAACTAATTTTATTCCCAATTCACGGGATAGTTTCGGCATGCCTTCTAAAACTGCCTTTTCAATATCCATTTTATGGTCTTGTATTTCCAGATAAAAATCATTTCCGAAAATATCTTTGAAAGTTTTTGAAGTTTCTTTAGCTTTATCGTAATCATTATTAATAAGATCAGTAGCAATAATTCCGCCGGCACATGCAGACGAACAAATCAGGCCCTCTCTGTATTTACGAAGAATTTCCAAATCAATTCTGGGTTTATAGTAAAATCCTTCTGTGTGTCCCAATGTTGACAGTTTTGCAAGATTTTTATAGCCTTGTTCGTTTTTGGCTAGAAGTATTAAATGATTGTAATGCTTTGCCCTTTTCCTGCCGTTATCAGAATCTGTTTTACCTTTGTTAAATCTTGAGCCTTCTTTAACAATGTATGCTTCCATTCCTACTATAGGTTTTATTCCGGCCGCTACAGCTTTTCGGTAGAACTCTGCAATACCGTACATAACTCCATGATCTGTTAATGCAACTGCATGCATATCATTTTTTTTAGCAGCTTCTATCAGTCCGTCTATTGTACAGGCACCGTCCTGCAAACTATAATGGGAATGATTATGTAAGTGTATGAAGTCGCTCATAAAATAAATTTATTACAGTCGCTATTAATAATAAAAAGAAAAGGGTGTTATTTAATGATTAATCCCGGCAAAATTTATACAGCAAATGTATAAAATTTTTTTGTTAATTATTTGCAAAAGATATGTATAAAATAGAATTTTTAAAAATAGTGTAACTATAATTGAAATAATAAAATGTTTTTTACAACACAAGTTTTCGGGAAATTTCGCTGTGCTACTCTGCAAATATCATTACTTCTATCTATTACATAAAGGAATATTTCAAATTCATTTTTTGTTTTTC
>Ga0114931_10000455_pt1 | contig 49339 bp, 52 predicted proteins | sample 2SBtaG_FD_89579 | JGI IMG/M metagenome (GOLD analysis project Ga0114931, IMG submission 89579) | Deep subsurface microbial communities from Kolumbo volcano to uncover new lineages of life (NeLLi) - 2SBTROV14_V59a metaG | ecosystem: Environmental > Aquatic > Marine > Volcanic | place: Kolumbo... | reverse complement strand
TGGCGCGTCGGAAGACCGCCGATCGACACGAGGGCACGGGGGGCGTGACCGCACTCGATAGCATGCAAACCGTGGGCGACGGCCGGGCCGCGGCCTCGGCGCGGGTCGCGACCGGCTGGCTTGTCGCACAACTGGCGGCCGAGCGGGATCGCTGGGCGCTCTGGCTGCCGGTGATGTTCGCGGCCGGTATCGGGCTCTATTTCGCCCTGGCGCGGGAGCCCGCGACCTGGACCGGCGCCCTCGCCCTGGTGGCCGCCCTTGGCATGTGCGTGGTCGCGCGCCGGTCCGCCGGGCCCTTGGTGCTGGCGCTTGGCGTGAGCGTGGCGGCGGCCGGCTTTACCGCCGCGCAAGTGCGCACGGCGCTGGTGGCGGCGCCGGTGCTGGATCAGCGGATCGGGCCGGTTCAGGTGATCGGCCGGGTGGCGGCGGTGGAGCCGCGCGCGGCGGGGGTGCGTCTGACCCTGAGCGCGCCGCGCATCCCCGGCCTGGCGCCCGCGCGCACCCCGGCGCGGATTCGGGTCACGGTCAACGGCGGGGCCGAGCCACGCCTCGACGGCCCGGGGCCGGGCGCGTGGGTCGCTCTGCGCGCCGTTCTGCGGCCGCCGCCGGAACCAGTGGCCCCGGGCGCTTACGACTTCGCGCGCCGGGCCTATTTCCAGCGCATTGGCGCGGTCGGGTTCGCCTATGGGCGGGCGCGGATCGTCGCGCCGCCAGGGGGCGACGAGGGGACGCGGGCGGGAACCGGGTTCGGTGGAGCCTGGGGCGAATGGTGGGCGGATCTGCGCGCGGGCACGGCGCGGCGCGTGGTGGCCGCGCTGCCCGGGGATACGGGCGCGGTGGCGGCGGCGCTGATGACCGGCGAACGGGGCATGATCTCGCCGCGGGTCATGGCCGCCATGCGCGATTCCGGGCTGGCGCACCTCTTGGCCATATCCGGTTTGCACATGGGGCTGGTGGCGGGTCTCCTGTTTCTGGGCCTGCGCGCGGCCATGGCGGCGGTGCCGCGCCTGGCGCTCACGCGCCCGATCAAGAAATGGGCAGCCGCGGGCGCGCTCGCCGGTGCCTTCGCGTACCTGGAGCTGACCGGTGGAACGGTCCCGACGCAACGGGCCTTCCTGATGGTCGGGCTGGTGCTTTTGGCGGTCATGCTGGACCGCACGGCGCTCTCGCCGCGCCTGGTGGCGTGGGCCGCGAGCGCGGTCTTGGCTCTGGCGCCGGAGAGCCTGCTATCGGCCAGCTTTCAACTTTCATTCGCCGCGGTGACGGCGCTGATCGCCGCTTACGAGATGGCGCGCGAGCGCCGGTACCGGTCACGCATCGACCCGGGCCTGGCGGCGCGGGCCGGCCTCTATGTGGGCGGAGTGGCGCTCACCTCGCTGGTTGCCGGGCTCGCCACGGCGCCGTTCGCCATCTATCACTTCAATCGAGTGGCGTGGTACGGGTTGGCGGCCAACCTGATCGCGGTCCCGCTCACCGCCGCGTGGATCATGCCGTGGGCGGTGGCGGCATTTTGCCTCATGCCGTTCGGCCTCGAGCGCCTGGCGCTGGTGCCCATGGGGTGGGGGATCGACGCCATGATCCAAATCGCCGAGGCGGTGGCGGCGTGGCCGGGGGCGGTCAGTGTCGTGCCGGCCATGCCCACGGCCGGGCTGATTGCAATCGCGCTTGGCAGCGTCTGGCTGTGCATCTGGCGCCGGCCGTGGCGCCTGGCCGGGCTGGTCCCAATCGCCGCCGGGGTGCTGAGCGCGCTGCTTGTCGCGCCGCCCGATATCTTGGTCAGCGGCGATGGGCGCCTGTTCGCGGTGCGCCCGCCCGGCGGCTCGCTCCTGCTCTCCACCGGCGCGGCGCGGCGCTTCGACGCGGATATCTGGCGCCGGCGCGCGGGGGCCGCGGCGAGCACCCCGTGGCCGCGCGACGGCTCGGCCATCGTGGAGGGGTTGCGGTGCGACCGGCTGGGATGCATCTACCGCCGCGCCGGGCAGACGGTCGCCCTGGTCGAGGACGGCCGGGCCCTGGCCGAGGATTGCGCCGTGGCCTCGGTGGTGATCGCCCGCGTGCCGATTCGCCATGGCACATGCCCGGGCCCGGTCGTGCGCATCGACCGCTTCGATCTATGGCGCGCGGGCGCCCATGGCCTGTGGCTGCGGTCCGGACGGGTCAGGGTCCGAACCGTGGCCGCCTGGCGCGGCGCCCGCCCTTGGGTGCGCCAGCGCCCGCGATAGATTTCCTCCGGGCGGCGGAACTCCTCCGGGCTACGGCGCGGCGCGCAGCCGCGTCCGCATCGGCGAGACTTGGGCTCAGTAGCGCCGCAACAGCCCGATCAGGCGCCCCTGGATCTTGACCCTTTCCGGCGGAAAGATGCGGGTTTCGTAGCTCGTGTTGGCGGGTTCCAGCGCCACGGCGCCACCCTTGCGCCGCAGGCGCTTGAGGGTGACCTCCTCGTTGTCGATCAGCGCCACGACGATGGTACCGTTCTCCGAGTTTTCGGTGCGCTGAACCACCACCGTGTCCCCGTCGAGGATGCCCGCCTCGATCATGGAGTCGCCATCCACCTCCAAGGCATAATGCTCGCCGCCGGCGAGAATCGAGGCCGGCACGTCGATGAACTCGTTTTCGTCGCGCAGGGCTTGAATCGGGGTGCCGGCCGCGATCCGGCCATAGAGCGGGATCTGCACGGCATCGGACGATTCGGCGACCGTGGCCCCGGTCAGTTGACCCCGGAAATCCCCCTGAATGACCCGGGGCGCGAAGCCCTCGGGACGGGCCCGGGATTCGCCCTGCTCCATGTCCTCGGGCAGCCGGGCGATTTCGACCGCGCGAGCGCGATGGGGCAGGCGGCGAATGAACCCGCGCTCCTCCAGGGCCTTGATCAGCCGGTGAATGCCGGATTTCGACTTGAGCGAGAGGGCGTCCTTCATCTCGTCGAAGGATGGAGAGACCCCATGCTCCGCGAGGTGGCGGTGAATGTAGCCGAGAAGCTCGTGCTGCTTGCGTGTCAACATGGTCCGATCCCGTCCCCAGGGAGATAGCGCGCGCGAATCGCTCCGCCACGGGCGGAACAAAGCAACAACGTCCGCGTATGTTCTAGTTTGGTTCTTGTTCGGCGTCAAGGATTATGGGCGTGCGGGCGCTATCGCGCGCGATCGGTGAAGGCCGCCGAGAAACCGCGCAAGGTGATTCGGCGGTCCAGGATCGTGGCGAAAGCGGTTTCGTCGCCTTCGCCGTCGCTCACCGCCACCACGATGCGCGCGGCGCGGCCCTTGCGAAATTGCCTTTGCAGAAGCTTCGAGGCGTCTTGATCGAAGACGCATGCGTCGGTTTCGCAGTCTTCCGTTTGAACCGGCGCCTTGTCGTCCACCTGGATGGAGACCCGGCTAAGCAGCGTATCGTCCCCGGTGACGACCAGAGGCGCATGCTTGCCCTCGTTGTGGACGAAGTAGACCACGAACTCCCGGTCGTCGGCGAAAATGGAGATTTCCGTCGTGCAGATTTCCACGTCGAGGCTTTCGCCTCCGAGGCACTGGTAGCGCCACGCCTCGGGTTCCGCCGCGTGGCCGCCGGCCATGGCGGCACCGACCACCGCCACGCCTAGCACGGCCCACGCCGGCCGGCACCGCCGTATCGTGGGCGCGCGTAGTCGCGGTCCGCGCATGTCGTCTCGCACCCCCCTCCGCCGGGCCCCTATCTAATCGGGCAAGGCGCGTGTCGCGCACCGTATGACCCGCTGGCCCACCTGGGTCGAATGATCCATGACGCAGACGCGCAAACGCTCCCGCGCCGGATCGACGATCCAAAGGCGCGTACCCGCCATCAGCCGCGTCGGGCCGGCGGCCGGCGGCCGCCGCGGCGTGGTGGGCTTGACCGCCGGGCCGCGCACGACCCGCACGGCGGCGCCATCCGCCGGCGCCGCCGCGGGCACCATGGTCAGGGCCGCGCCCCGGTAGATGGCGATGCTCGCCGCGATACCGTCGCTCGTGGCCATGGCCGCCATGGCAAGGACCGCGAGCGTGGCGGCGGCCGTGCGCGCCCAGCCCGAGCTACCACTGATTTTCATGATCGACCTCCCTGGCCGTTGTTCGATGTTTCGCTTCCAGCCGCTCTGACGGCGGCCTTTTTCCAATCACAGCATGGCATATCCGCATCAGCCGGCGAAACCCCCCGCGCGCACCCGGTATTCCTAAACTTCCGTGGGCAACAACTAAACAAATGCTCCGGACGAACCGAGAGGGGCGGGGCGGAGGATTCCAGTGCGCGCGCAATCCACCTAGCGCACGCATCCACATCGGCGTGGTTAGCCGCGCGGCGCGCGTGGCCATCGCGCGCGGCGGCCTCGGTTTGGTTGACAGGAGTTTAGTAAAAAGTTTAGTGTTTTGCAGCCGATGGTGAAAAAAGAAGGCCGATTGGGCCATCGGTTCATATCGTTTCCGCGATATGGGCGAATCCGCCACCATCGGCCGCTCAATGGGAGGAAGTCATGCGGACATGGAAGGCAGCATGTCTTGCCGTGGCCGTCGTGAGCCTGGCGGCCGCGACTGGCGCGCAAGCAGCGCAGGATAAGCAGCTCACCCTATGCTGGGCCGCCTGGGACCCGGCGAACGCCCTGGCCGAACTGGGCAAGGATTTTACGGCCGAATCCGGCATCAAGATGAACTACGAGTTCGTGCCCTGGACGAACTTCGCGGACCGCTTTATCAACGAGCTCAATTCCAAGGGCAAGCTCTGTGACCTGTTGATCGGCGACAGCCAATGGATCGGCGGCTCGGCCACCTACGGCCACTACATGAAGCTGAACGATTTTTTCGACAAGGAAGGCATCTCGATGGATGACTTCCTGCCGGCCACGGTTTACGCCTATTCGACCTGGCCCAAGGGGACGCCTAACTACTGGGCGCTACCGGCCATGGCCGACGCCTTGGGGTGGATCTACCGCAAGGACTGGTTCGCGCGGCCCGCGTTGCGCAAGGAGTTCAAGGCGAAGTACGGCCACGAACTCGAGCCGCCGAAGAACTGGGACGAGATCAAGGAAATCGGTGAGTTCTTCCAGGGCCGCGAGATCGACGGCAAGAAGGTCTACGGCTTGGCGATCTATACGGAGCGCGGTTCCGAGGGGATCACCATGGGGGTGACATCCGCCCTGTATTCGTGGGGATTCCAGTACGAGGATCCGAAGAATCCCTATCACATGGAAGGTTTTGTCAACTCGCCCGACGCGGTGAAGGCGCTTGAGTTCTACAAGTCCCTCTATAAGTGCTGCACGCCTCCGGGCCATTCCGACGCCTACATGGTCGCCAATCTGGACGCCTACAAGTCGGGCCAAGTGGCCATGCAGATGAACTGGTTCGCCTTCATGCCCGGCATCGTCAAGGACGAGGACGTCGGTGGCGACAAGTCCGGCTTCTTCGTCAATCCGCCGGAGAAGGTCGAGGCCTCGACGCTTGGCGGCCAGGGCATCTCGGTGGTCACCTATTCGGACAAGAAGGACCTGGCGCTCCGGTACATCAAGTGGTTCGCCCGTCCCGAGGTGCAGAAAAAATGGTACGCGCTCGGCGGGTCCTCGGCCGCCACCTCGGTCATGCTGGATCCGTCCTACCCCAAGAGCTCGCCCTTCGCCGGTGAATTCCTGAAGGCCATGAGCCACGTCAAGGACTTCTGGCAGGAGCCCACCTACGCCGAGCTCCTGCAATCCATGCAGAAACGGGTGCACGACTACGTGGTGGCCGATAAGTGCACCGCCAAGGAGGCGCTCGATAAGCTGATCGTGGACTGGACTCAGGTCTTCGAGGACGACGGGAAGCTTTAGGGCCTTCTCACGGCGGAGTCTCCCGATCCGGCTGGCCGGGCCACCATGGCCCGGCCGGTCTCCGGGGCGGGCGCACCCGCGCGACACGGGGAGAAGCCCGGCACGGGACCATGACAGAGCGCATCTCCATCGCCGACCGCGCGGCGGCCGCGACGCCCGCCGGCATAACCCAGAGGGTCCGCGGCCTGTCGGACCGGGCGATCGCGTGGATTTTTATCGCGCCGACGATCGTGCTCCTGCTCGCGATCAACATCTTTCCGCTCATCTGGACGGTCTATCTGTCCTTCACCAATTACCGGGCCAATCAGCCCGGGCGGGTCGTACGTTGGGTCGGCACGCGGAACTACGAACGTTTGCTCGGCAGCGAGGATATCTGGGAGTACCTGCAGGTGACCGCGCACTTCGTCACCTCGACCATGGCGGTTCAGGTGGTGCTCGGCCTTGGGTTGGCGCTCCTGATCAACCGGAATTTCAAGGGCGCCAGCTTTTGGACCACCATCATTCTGATTCCCATGATGCTGTCGCCGGCCGTGGTCGGCACCTTCTGGACCTATCTCTATCAGCCCCAGACCGGAATTTTCAGTTACATCGTCAACGCATTCGCCGATGTGGGCCCGGTCGATATGATCGGCTCCGTCTCGCTCGCGCCCTGGTCGATCGTCATCGTCGACACCTGGATGTGGACGCCTTACATCATGCTCCTGTGCCTGGCCGGCTTGCGCTCGATCCCGGATTATCTATACGAGGCCGCGGAGATCGACCGCGCTAACGCCTGGCAAAAGTTTTTGCACATTACCCTGCCGCGGATATTGCCGTTCCTGATGCTGGCCGTTCTCTTCCGCGGCATCGAGAATTTCAAGATGTTCGACATGGTGGTGGAGCTGACCTCCGGCGGGCCCGGGTCGATCACCGAGCTCGCCTCGATCAATCTGAAGCGCGAGGCGTTCGAGAAATGGCGCACGGGGTATTCGTCCGCCTTCGCCGTGATCCTGTTCGTCACCGTGTTCGGGCTCGGCAATATTTACGTCAAGGCGCTCAATAGGGTGAAGCAATGAGCGCGCGGGCCATATCGGCGCATTCGGTGGTCGAGTCCAGCGCGGTGGGTAAATGGATCGCGGGCGTCCTGGTGGTCGCCTACGCCCTGGTCGCCGTGGTGCCGCTGGCTTGGATTTTCCTGACCGGTTTCAAGTCGCCGCCGGATTCCATCTCCTATCCGCCCAAGATGGTTTTCGAGCCGACCCTGGAAGGCTACGTCAACCTCTTTACCAATCGCTCGCGCCAGACGCCGGAATATATCAAAAGCCTCGGTCCCACGAAGACCTGGTACGACGAAATCGTGCGCAAACGGAACATGGTCATCACCGGGCCGTCGCGCTTTTTCGGCCGTTACATGAACTCGGTCATGATCGGCTTCGGCTCCACCTTCCTGGCGGTTTTTCTCGGCACGCTCGCCGCCTATGGCTTTTCCCGGTTCAAGGTGCCCCTGAAGGACGATCTTCTGTTCTTCATCCTGTCGACCCGAATGATGCCGCCGATCGCGGTCGCGATTCCGATTTTCCTCATGTATCGGACCCTGGGTCTGTCCGACACGATCTTGGGCATGGTCCTCCTCTATACGGCGGTGAACGTCTCGCTCGCGGTCTGGCTGCTCAAAGGCTTCATCGACGAGATCCCGCGCGAGTACGAGGAAGCCGCGGTGGTGGATGGCTATACCCGCCTACAAGCCTTTCTCAAGGTGATCTTGCCCCAGGCGCGCGCGGGTATCGCCGCGACTGCGATTTTCTGCCTGATCTTCGCGTGGAACGAGTATGCCTTCGCCCTGCTGCTGACCAGCGGAAACGCGCAGACCGCGCCGCCGTTCATTCCGATCATCATCGGCGAGGGCGGGCTCGATTGGCCGGCGGTCGCGGCGGGCACGACCCTGTTCCTGCTGCCGATCGTGTTTTTCACCGTTCTCTTGCGCAATCAACTGCTACGCGGGATCACTTTCGGGGCGGTGCGCCGATGAGCGCCCGGCCCCATGGGAAGGGCGGCGTCGCCCGGCTGTTTCGCCGCGGGCCTTGGGAGAACGCGGCCACGGCGCTGATCGCGCTCGGTGTTTTCATGCTGATGCAGTCGTTCTCGCTGACTCTCTTCGGCTATTCCTTCGCGGTCATCCTGGCCGGCACGCTCGGTTTCGTCATCGTCAGCCACTTTCCCGAGTAGGCGCGACATGGCGGAAATCAAGATCGAAAACCTGCAAAAGGCCTTCGGCGATTTCGTGGCCGTGCGCGATTCGAGCATCACGGTGCGCGACGGCGAGTTCTTTGTCATGCTCGGCCCCTCCGGCTGTGGCAAGACCACGACCTTGCGCATGATCGCCGGGCTGGAGATGCCGACCTCGGGGCGCATCTACCTGGATGGCGAGGACGTAACCTTCAAGCGGGGCAGTCAGCGCGATATCGCGTTCGTGTTTCAGCTTTTCGCGCTCTATCCGCACATGAACGTGCGCCGGAACATCTCGTTTCCCCTGCGCATGGAGGGTCTGCCGCGCCGCGAGGTGCGGGCGCGGACCGAAGAGGTCGCCCGCATGCTGCGGATCGACCATCTGCTTGGCCGCTCGGTCAACGGACTGTCGAGCGGCGACCGGCAGCGGGTCGCGCTCGGCCGCGCGATCGTGCGCCGCGCCAAGGCCTTTCTCATGGACGAGCCCCTGGGCGCGCTCGACGCGGAGTTCCGGGAGTTGATGTGCGGGGAGCTGCGCCTGCTCCACGACCGGATCCGCGCGACCACGGTCTATGTCACCCACGACCAGATCGAGGCCATGTCCATGGCCGACCGAATCTGCGTCATGGACCGGGGGGAGGTGCTTCAGGTCGGCCCACCGTCCGAAATCTATGCGCGGCCGGCGACGCGGTTCGTCGCGGCCTTTATCGGCAGCCCCTCCATGAACTTCCTGCCCAGCCAGGGTGGGCTGGACGTGGGCGCGACGTCGCTTCGCATCAATGGCGCGGGCATTGCGATCCCCCGGCTGCATGAAACCCTGGTTCACGACTCGGCGATCCTGGGGGTGCGGCCGGAGCATATCCGTATCGCGGAGACGGGCGCCCTGAAGGGCCGTGTCTTCGCGGTGGAATATATGGGCTCGCGTCAATTGATCACGGTGGATACGGATGCCGGGCGGGTGCGCGTGCGCGCCCCCAACACGGTGCGGGCCGACTTCGGCGAGACCGTGCGCCTGGATTTCGAATCGGACCGCTTGATCGTCTTCCATCCCGAGACCGGCCGGGCATTGGCGAGCGATCTTTTCGCGGAGGCGGCCCATGGCTGAGGTCGAGCTTCGCGGAGTCGACAAGAGATTCGGCGAGACCCACGCGATCAGGGATATGAACCTGACGGTGGGAAGTGGCGAGTTCGTGGTGTTGCTGGGCCCCACGGGGGCGGGCAAGACGACCACCTTGCGCCTGGTCGCGGGACTTGAGCGCGCCGATACCGGCGCCATCCTGATCGACGGCACCGACGTCACCGCCTTGCCGCCGGCGACCCGCAATGTCGCGTTCGTCTTTCAGCAGTATTCGCTCTACCCCCACTACAGCGCATACGACAACATGGCCTTTCCGCTCAGGGCCCCGGGGATGCGCCTGTCCAAGGACGAGATCGACGCGCGCGTGCGCCATGTCGCCGGGCTGTTGCATATCGAGGACAAGCTCCGGAACCGGGCGACCCAGCTTTCCGGCGGCGAGATGCAGCGCGTCGCCATTGGCCGGGCGCTCGTGCGACAGCCCACGATCTTCCTGATGGACGAGCCCCTGTCCTCGCTCGACGCCAAGTTGCGCGAGGATCTGCGGGTCGAGCTGAAGCGCATCCAGCGCGATCTCGGCGCGACGATCCTTTATGTCACCCACGACCAGCTCGAGGCCATGACCCTGGCCGATCGGATCGGCGTGCTCCGCGAGGGCGAGGTGGTTCAGATCGACAGCCCGCGCGCGATCTACGAATCGCCGCGCAACGTCTACGTGGCGCGCCGGTTGGGCAGCCCACGGATCAACCTTCTGGACGTCGGGCTCCTGGATGTGGGATCCCACGCCATGGCTGGCGCGGCGCGGGTTGGCGTTCGGCCCGAGGACGTGCTTTTGCGGTGCGACGGCGGCGCCGCGGGGACGGTTCTGGCAATCGAGCATTTGGGTGTGGAAACCATCGTCGTGCTCGATGTCGCCGGGTGCCGGGTCCATGCCCTGCTTGGCACCATGGCGCCGTTCGCGGTTGGCGATAAAACAACCATCGAGGTTCGCGCGCGCGCCGCGATTTTCTTCGACGCGAATGGAGACCGGATCGCCACGCAACCGCCAGGCAAGGAAAACCCGGAGGCGGCCTATGGAACCTGATGTGAGGCGCGGGATTCGCGAACTCGCGGTGGCCCGGATCGTCGAACACGCCGATGAGCTGACCGCGCTGGACCAGGCCATCGGCGACGGCGACCACGGCATCAACATGAAGCGCGGGTTCGAGGCGATTTCCGAGATCGCCGAGGAGATCGATGCCCTGCCCGCGGGGGCGGCGCTGCAAAAGGCCGGCATGACCTTGGTGATGAAGATAGGCGGCGCATCGGGGCCCCTCTATGGCTCTCTGCTCATGGCCATGTGCAAGGCGATGCCGGGCGATCCCGCCTCGCGCCGGGACCTGGCGGCCAGCCTCGCCGAGGGGGTCGAGGCGGTCAAGAAGCGGGGCAGGTCGCACGCCGGCGAAAAAACCATGCTCGACGTTCTGGTGCCGGTCCTGGGTGCCATCTCGGCGGACGCGGACGACCCTCTGGCGGCCGCCCGGCGGGCCGCGGCCAAGGGCCTCGCGGCCACCAAGGACATGATGGCGACCAAGGGGCGCGCCTCCTTTCTGGGCGAACGCTCGATCGGTCATCTCGACCCGGGCGCGCGCTCGTCCGCCCTTCTGGTCGATGCGGTATGCGACGCGATCGAGGGCAAGATATGACGGATTGCGTGGCGATCGTGATCGTGTCCCATTCCCCCGAGGTGGCCAGGGGCACGGCGGACATGGTTCGGCAGATGGTTGGCGAAGACGTGCGCGTCGCCTATTGCGGCGGCAATCCGGCGGGCGGCCTGGGCACCGATGTCGCCGCCATCCAGGATGCGATTCGCGCGGTGGACGGGCCGAAGGGCGTGGCCGTTCTGGTGGATCTGGGCGGCGCCGAGACGAACAGCGAAATGGCCATCGAGATGATGGCCGACAAGCTCCGGGGCGAGGTTGTTCTGTGCAACGCGCCTCTCGTCGAAGGCGCGGTCATGGCCGCGACGGAGGCGTCGGGCGGGGCTTCGCTCGACGCGGTGCGGGCCACCGCGGAGGAATTCCTGTCATGACCGATGCCGCCCCCGACACCGCCTACGCGCGCGGAGAGGCCGTGGTTCGGGACCCGACCGGACTGCACGCGCGCCCGGCGGTCAAGCTGACCAAGCTTGCCAAGGGCTTCGACGCCCGAATCGAGATTCGGGCCGGGCGAAGCGATGGCTGGATCAACGCGAAGTCACCCAATTCAGTCATGAAACTAAAGGTCGCCTTCGGCGAGACCCTCTCGATTCGCGCGAGCGGCGGCTGCGCCGATCGGGCGGTGGCCGCCCTGGTCGGGCTCATCGAACGTGACTTCGATGGCTGAGCCCGGCCATGAGTGCGTATTCACGGGGCTTTCGGCCGCCGATGGCCTCGCCATCGGACGAATCGTCATCGAACGAACCGCGCGCCATGGGCCGCGCCGCGCCGGATCGCCGGCGGACGAAAAAGAGGCGCTGAACGCGGCGGTCGCGCGGGCCGCGCGCGAGATCGAGGCCCTGGCCGCCCAAGCCGACGAGTTGGGGGCCGGGATCCTGGAATTTCAAGGCGCCCTCCTGGAGGACGAGGACCTCATGGCCGAGGTGCTGGGCCGAGTCGCCGAGGGGGCCGCCGCCCATGTGGCCTGGGCCTCGGTTATCGATGGGGAGGTGGCCGAGTATCGCGCGGGCGACGACGAATATTTCCGGGCCCGGGCGGAGGACCTGCTCGATCTCAAGGCCCGCGTTTTGCGCCATCTACATGGTGCCGCCGCCGATGCGCCGGAAAAAGAGGCCAAGGACGGTATTCTGCTGGCCGATGATCTTACCCCATCGAGGTTTCTGGAGCTGGACTGGTCCACATGGGGCGGCGCCGCCATCCGTGGCGGCAGCCCGACCAGCCATGTCGCCATTCTCGCCCGCGCGCGCGGCATCCCCCTGGTGGTGGGGCTGCACGGCCAGCTCGATGATCGCCTGGGGGGCAAGCGCGCGGTCCTGGATGCCCGCGCGGGCCGGCTGGTCATCGCGCCGAGCCCGGTCACCATGGCGGCGGCAAGCGACCGGCTTGAATCCCTCGCGGCCGACCGGCGGGCCTGGCAAGACCTGATCGGCCGCCCGGCGATTACGGCGGACGGCGAGCCCGTTCAAGTGCTCATCAACGTGGACGATCCATCGCTCCTGGATGGGGTTTCGCCGGCCCATTGCGATGGCATTGGCCTGACCCGCACCGAGTTTCTGTTTCGCGATGGGCGCCTGCCCGACGAAGAGTCCCAGTTCGCCGTATATCGGCGCGTCGTCGCCTGGGCCGCCGGGCGCCCAGTGACCATACGGACCCTGGACGCCGGCGGGGACAAGCCGATCCCCGGGATCACGCCCCACGGCGAGTCCAACCCGTTCCTGGGCGAGCGGGGGGTGCGCCTGTCGCTCCGGCGGCCCGATATCTTGACGGTGCAGCTGCGCGCCCTGGCCCGTGCCGCCGCCCTGGGCCCCCTCAAGGTGATGGTGCCCATGGTGACCGTGCCGGAGGAGATGATCCGGGTCCGCGACCTGCTGAACGACGCCGTGGGGGCCCTGGCCACGGCGGGGGTCGCCCATGCCCGCCCGGCGCTGGGGATGATGGTGGAGGTGCCCGCCGCCGCCCTCGCGGCCGAGGGATTCGACGTGGATTTCTTTTCCATCGGCTCCAACGATTTGATCCAGTATCTGACCGCCAGCGCGCGGGACAACCCAGCCGTCGCGCCCCTGGCCGATCCGCGCAACCCGGCCGTATCCGAGATGATTTGCCGGGTGGTCGGCGCGGCGCGCGCGAAAGGCATCCATGTGAGTTTGTGTGGCGACATGGCCTCGAACCCGGCGCTGGTGCCTCTGCTGCTCGATTGTGGCCTCAGGGCGATGTCTGTGGCGCCGGCGCAAGTTGGCGGCGTAAAGCTCGCGATACATCGCTACCGTGGGTCCGAGGAGGGGGCGGCGGGGCGCGATGGGTAATCAGTCGGATGTGCGCCAGCAGGCGGACCGGGCGGTGGTCGCCTACAAGGCCCTGTTGCGCGATTGCATCGACCGCCGGCCCTCGGGCACGCGCCAACGGCTCGCCGCGGCCCTGGGGACCCACAAGAGCTTTATCTCCCAGATCACCAATCCCGCCTACCGCATCCCCCTGCCGGCCCAGCATATCGCCACGATCTTCAAGATCTGCCATTTCGCGCCGGAAGAGCGAACCGCCTTTCTGAACGCCTTTCGCGCCGCGCATCCGAACCAGGCGAGCGCCCTGGAGGCCGATCGATTGGGGGGCGCGCACATTCTCGAAATCGAGATCCCGCCGTTTCGCGAGTCGGGCCGCCAGCAGCGGGTGGCCGAGGCGATCAGGGACGTCGCGCAGAAAATCATCGCCCTGGCCCGCGAGGACACCCGAGAGGACAAGTAATATCAAGGAGCGCCGGACATCACGGGGAGGCACTGCCATGAAAAAGCTTATCAACAAGGTCGATGACGCACTGAACGAGAGCCTGAGCGGCTTTGCCGCCGCTCACCGGAACTTGGTTTCGCTCAGCCTGGAGCCAAAATTCGTCACCCGGGCGGCCGGCACGCCCAAGGGCAAGGTGGCGCTGGTCTCCGGTGGCGGATCGGGCCACGAGCCGCTTCACGCGGGCTTCGTGGGCACGGGCATGCTGGATGCCGCCTGCCCGGGCGAGATCTTTACCTCGCCCACGCCCGATCAGATACTGGCCGCGGTTCAGGCGCTCGAGTCTGATGCCGGTGTGCTCCTCATCGTGAAGAACTATTCCGGCGACATCATGAACTTCGAGATGGCCGCCGAAATGCTGGAGGGCGACCACGCCACGGTTCTGACCAACGACGACGTGGCGGTCGAGGACTCGCTCTATACCCAAGGCCGGCGCGGCGTGGCGGGCACCGTGATCGTCGAGAAGATCGTGGGCGCGGCGGCCGAGGCGGGCGCCGACCTCGCGGCGTGCCAGGCGCTCGGGGAGCGGGTCAACGGGGTGACCGGGACCATGGGGGTCGCGCTGACCAGTTGCACGGTTCCGGCCGCCGGCAAGCCGACCTTCGATCTGGGCGGCGACGAGTTGGAAATGGGCGTCGGCATCCACGGCGAGCCTGGCCGGCGCCGGGTCAAGATGATGGAGGCGGACGCGATCGTCGCCGATATGATCGAGGCGATCTCGGGCTCGCTTGCCCCCAAGGCTGGTGACTCCATGATTCTCCTGGTCAACGGAATGGGCGGCACGCCCCTGATGGAGCTGTATCTGGTATACCAGTCGGCGCGCCGCCAGTGCGAGGCGCGGGGCCTGAGCATCGCGCGGTCCCTGGTGGGGAACTATTGCACGTCCCTCGACATGGCCGGCTGCTCCATCTCCCTGACCAAGGCCGACGAGGAGATGCTGAAGCTATGGGACGCGCCGGTCCACACCGCGGCCCTGCGTTGGTAACGAAAGCACTTGGTCGTGGATGAAAAGCGCCTGCTCGCGGTGCTCGCGGCGATCGACGCGACGAATGCGCGGGACCCGAACCGGGTTGCCTTCGAGGGCGCCGACGAGGCCGCCGAGGTGGTTTACGGCCGGCGCATGTCCCGCGTCTTGGAGCGCCTCTACCCGGCGGCCTCGGAGCATCTCGCCATCGCGGCGCGCGGCCAGCACATCGAGCGATGGACCTCGCCGCGCGCCGCCTATCCCAATACCCGGGAGGGCTACCTGCGCTGGCGCGCCGAGCTCAAGCGGTTTCACGCGCGGCGGGTCGGGGCGCTCATGGCCCAGGTCGGATATGTCCCCGAGGACATCGCGCGCGTCGAGGCGCTGATCCGCAAGCATCGCCTCAAGCGCGACCCGGAGGCGCAGGCCTTGGAGGATGTGGTGTGCGTGGTCTTTCTCGAGGACTACTTGGCCGATTTCGCGGCCAGGCACGATGAGCAAAAGGTGATCGATATCGTGCGCAAGACATGGGCCAAGATGTCGCTCCACGGCCGCGAGGCGGCGCTCGAGCTGAACCTGCCCGATGGCGCGCGCCGCCTGGTGGAGGCGGCCTTGGCGGAAAACTGAGAGGCGACCGGCAGCGCCGACCGGTGGCCGCTTGACCCAAATCAAGGCGAGGCCCCGTATCCGCGACGTATCCCCGGTATGGTTTTGATGCATGCGGAAGGCTTATCGGCATGAGATACAGGCGGATTGCCCTGGTCGTGGCCGCGATCCTCGTTGTCCTCGGCGTCGAGTGGGCGTGGCTGAAGGGATCGTCCGACGATCCGCCGCCGGTCACCATCGCCCCCGCCGCGGCGCCCGGCGGCCCGTTCACGCTGGTTGATCATAGGGGCCGCGAAGTGACCGACGTGGATTTTCGCGGCAAATATGTGATCATGGTGTTCGGCTATACCTTTTGCCCGGACGTGTGCCCCACTACCCTGAGCAAGGTCGCGGCGGCCATGGACCTGCTCGGGCCGAAAGCGGAGAACGTGGTGCCGGTGTTCGTGACCGTGGACCCGGAGCGGGATACGCCGGAGGTGCTGGCCGCCTACGTCGCGGCCTTTCATCCCCGCATGGTGGGCCTGACCGGAAGCCCGGAACAAATTCGCCAGATCGCCCGGAACTACCGGGTCTATTATGCCAAGCCGGAGACCGGCGAGGCGGATTACCTGGTCGATCACAGCGCCTATGTCTACTTGATCGGTCCCGATGGCCGGGTGCTGAGCTACCTCAAGCACGACGCAACCCCCGCGGCCATGGCCGCGGCGATCACCGAGGTCATGGCCCGGCGCACGGCTCGTGCCGCCGCGCCCGGCGCCTGAGGGAAAACGGACGCCATGGAGCTGGTCGTCTTTACCGTTGTCGGGGCGGCGCTCTACGGCCTGTCCGATGTGGCCCTGCGCGGCATGGAGAGGGCGGCCGGGCGCCGGTTCGAGCACCGCTCCGTGATCTTTTTCGCCATGCTTCTCGGTTCGACGCTGACCACGTTTTCGGTGATTCGGGCGCTTTTCGGCGGCTGATCGCCGGGCGTTCCCGGGGCTCCGGGCAATTGACTTGCGTCAAGGACAAGGCGTTAACGCCCGAATTTAATTGAATTTCGAGTTCGTTCCGTTTCGCGGCCAGAATGCGACCGCGCGCGGATAAATAAGGGGGCATCCCATGGCGACACCTTCCACGGAATCCGGCGAGGGGCAGAGCAAACCGGCCGGTGAGTCGCGGCCGGTAGGGCGCGTGCCGCCCATGCAGCGCATGCTGGATAATCCCTTTCTGCTGCTGTTTCTCGGCGTGGTGATACCGACCGTGTTTTACCTGATCTGGGGAATCATGGAAATCACGCAGATCCCAATCGCGAACTAGCAGGGAGCGCGCGCATGGCGATACATCCTGTCAAGGGATTGTGGTGGAACGAACCCCTGCATCGCATGGAGATCGTGTGGATCTCCATCGCCTTCGTGTGGGGCCTGGTGATGTTCAGCGCGATGATCTACTGGCACGTCGCCGGCAAGCAGAACCTGTCCAACGAAGCCTACCGGATCGATCCGGAGGTCTTCGCCGCGCGCGCCGAGGCCATGGCCGAGAAGTATCAAATCGGCGAGGAAGGCGATACCGGCGTGCCGGTGGTCCATCCACCGCCCGGCAGCGACGTCTACCTGATCGCGCGCCTGTGGGAATGGTGGCCGGTTCTAGAATTCGAGAAGGACCAGAATTACCGCCTGCATCTGTCGTCCATGGATTGGCAGCACGGCTTCTCCCTGCAGCCGACCAACATCAACATTCAGGTGCATCCGAACTACGAGATGATTCTGACCATCACCCCCGACAAGGCGGGGGAATATTTCATCGTGTGCAACGAATACTGCGGCATCGGCCATCACACCATGGTGGGCAAGATCCGCGTCCTCGACAGGAAATAGAGGCGATCATGAGCGTTGGCGTATTGGAAGGCGCTCTGGCGCGGCCAGAGGAGAAGTATCGGATCTGCGGCGATACCGGTTTGCGCGTTTATGCCAAGGCGGAAACCCTGATCAAGGTCAACGCGGTCGCCGCCGTGGTGTTCCTGGCGGTGGGCGGCCTGTTCGGCCTGATGGTGGCGCTGACCCGCTGGCCGGCGGTCCATCTGCTCCCGGCGGAATGGTTCTATCTGGCGTTGACCGCCCATGGCGCGGCGGTGCTGCTGTTCTGGATCATATTTTTCGAGATGGCGATCCTCTATTTCGCATCGGCGGTGCTGCTGAACTGCCGCTTGGCGGCGCCCAAGATCGCCTGGCTCGGATTCATCCTCATGGTCGTCGGTTCGCTCTTGTCGACGGTCGCCGTGTTGCAGGGTGAATCGAGCGTCATGTTCACCTCCTACGTGCCCATGCAGGCCGCGCCGCACTTCTACCTGGGCCTGATCCTGTTCGCGGTCGGCGCCTTGTGCGGGTGCATGGTGTTCTTCGGCACCCTGGTCATCGCCAAGGAGGAGAAAACCTACGAGGGCTCGATCCCCCTGGTGACGTTCGGCGCCTTGACGGCCGCGATCATCGCGGTCTTCACCATCGCCTCGGGCGCGATCATCCTGATTCCGACCTTCTTATGGTCGGTCGGGTACATCAGCCACATCGACACGATCACATACAAGCTCGTGTGGTGGGCCATGGGCCACTCCTCGCAGCAGATCAACGTGTCGGCCCATGTCGCTGTCTGGTACGCGATCGCGGCCCTGGTCCTTGGGGCCAAGCCCTTGTCGGAGAAGGTCAGCCGGAGCGCGTTCCTGCTCTATATCCTGTTCCTGCAACTGGCCAGCGCCCACCACCTTCTGGTCGAACCGGGCATCAGCTCCGAGTGGAAGGTGTTCAACACCAGCTACGCTCTGTATCTGGCGGTCCTGGGCAGCATGATCCACGGCATGAGCGTGCCCGGCGCCATCGAGGCGGCGCAGCGCCGGCGCGGCTTCAACAAGGGCATATTCGGCTGGCTCCGACAGGCGCCCTGGGGCAACCCGGCCTTTTCCGGCATGTTCCTGTCGCTCGTGATGTTCGGCTTCCTGGGCGGCATCTCCGGCGTGGTGCTCGGCACCGAGCAGATCAACCTCTTGATGCACAACACCCTCTATGTGCCGGGACACTTCCACGGCACCGTGGTCGCGGGCACGACGCTGGCCTTCATGGCGATCACCTATCTCATGATTCCGTTGGTCTTCCGCCGCCAGGTAATCATGCCCACGGTAGCCAAATGGCAGCCCTACGTCTTCGGCATCGGGGTCGCGGGGATATCCCTGTTCATGATGGGCGCCGGGACCCTGGGCGTGGCGCGCCGGCACTGGGACATCACGTTCGGCGATTCCATCTTCACCTTCGATTATCCCGGCACCGCCTTTCTCATGATGGGGTTGAACGGCATCAGCGCGGTCCTGGCGGCGATCGGCGGGCTGATGTACGTGGTGGTGGTCGTCGGGTCGATCCTGTTCGGCAAGGTGCGCGACGAGGCCGCGATCAAGGCCAATCCCATCGTGGCGCCGGGCGCGGCCATATCGACCTATGGCGGCGAGGATACCTTGAAGCTGCCGGGCACCATCGTTCTGGTGGCGGTCTTCTTCCTGGCCTTCGCCCTGTACTACTTCATCAACTGGAAGTTCCTGTCGGAAGTCTGGCCGCTGAGCTAAGACCGACGGCGCGGAGAGCGTCTGAGAGACATGGCAACGGCGATCGCGCGGGTATGGTGCGTCTTCAAGCTCCGCATCGGGCTGGCGATCATGCTGTGCGCACTCGCCGGATTGGCTCTCATGCCGGGGCCGGGCCTGCCCGGCTGGAAGATCGCGGTGCTGGCGCTGGCGGTGCTCCTGTCGGCGGCCAGCGCCGGGGCCTTCAACCAGTATGTAGAGCGCGATTTGGACGCGCGCATGGCGCGGACCCGAGACCGGCCGTTCGCGACCGGCGCGTTCAAGGCCGGGCCTCTATGGCTGATCTCGATCCTGGGCATCCTGGCCGTGGCGGTGGGACTGGCGGCTTGGACCTTTAACGCCGCCGTGGCCCTGCACGTGTTTCTCGGCGCCTTCACCTACGGCGTGGTCTATACGATCTGGCTGAAGAACCGCACCTGGCTCAATATCGTGCTGGGCGGCCTGGCCGGCAGCTTCGCGGTGTTGGCCGGGGCCTCGGCGGTGGATCCGAGTCTGGCCGCCGCGCCCATCGTGCTGGCGGCGGTCTTGTTCCTGTGGACCCCGCCTCATTTCTGGAGCCTGGCGACGGCGCTCCACGAGGAGTACGCGGCCGCGCGCGTGCCCATGCTGCCGGTGGTCGTGGGCGATGCCCTGGCGGCCAAGGTGATCCTGGCCCATACGGTTGCGTTGGTGGGGCTTTCCTTGGTGCCTGCCGCGCTCGGGATGGGGTGGATCTATCTCGCCGGCGCGGCGGCGGGCGGCGGATATTTCATCGTAAAGTCCGTGGAACTGGTCAAGAGTCCCGGGCCCAAGGCCGCCATGGCGAATTTCTTCGCTTCCTTGGCGCAGCTTGGCGTGCTTCTGCTGGCCGCCATCGCGGACCGCGCGGTTCTGGGGTAGGGCGATGTTCGCGCGCTTCGCCGGCCAGGCCCTCGCGATCGCCCTGGCGCTCTCCGGGCTCTCCGGCGGGCGGGGCGCGGGCGCGGCATCGGCCGATCAAGCCAACCTCGCCTTCGATTCCAAAGCGGCGATCGCGCACAGTCAGGCGGCGATCGGGCGCCGGCTTGGCGATTTTACCTTCCTCGACACGAAACGCCGCACCGTCCGCCTGAACGATTATCTGGGTAAGCCGCTGGTTGTGAACATGGTTTTCACCGCCTGCGCGCAATCCTGTCCCATTATCGTGCAAACCCTCGCCGACGCGGTCGAGGTGGCGCGGGACGCGGTGGGCGCGGATACCTTTTCCGTCGTCACCATCGGCTTCGACGCGCGGGATGACACGCCGGAACGCATGCGCGCCTTCGCGCGCGCCCAAGGGATCGATCTGCCCAACTGGAAGTTCCTGAGCGGCGAACAAGATGCCATCGAGCGCTTGAGCGAAACCCTGGGGTTTATCTACTTTCCCTCGCCGCGCGGTTTCGATCACCTGGCCCAGACCTCGGTGATCGACGCCGAGGGGCGTGTCTACCGCCAGGTTTACGGGGCGCGGTTCAGCGCGCCCGCGTTGGTCCAGCCGCTTTTGGATCTGGTATTCGGGCGGCGCGCCGAGGCCGGCCCCTTGACCGGGCTTGTTGACCGGGTTCGCCTGTTTTGCACCTTTTACGACCCGGCCAGCGGGCGGTATCGGTTCGACTATTCGATTTTTATCGCCCTGGCCGTGGGCGCCGGCAGCCTGATCGGGGTCGGTACGATCCTGATCCGCGCCTGGTTGCGGGCGCGGCCGAAGCACCGCGACGCCTGATCCTTGCGCGCACCGCCGACAGCCCAGAGAGGGCCCATGCGCCGCGCCGCGCCGGACATGGAGTGGGATATTTGAGTTTTTTGCAAAGCCGGCTCAGATGGGGCTTCGAGACCGTTGAGGCGTGGCTGGACCGGGCCTTCGGGCCGGGCTGGAACCCGCTGTATCAATTGGGGGCGCTTGGCTTCTTTTACTATTGGGTGGTCGCGGTCAGCGGCATCTACGTCTACATCCTGTTCGATACGGGCACGACCGAGGCCTACGATTCGGTCCAGTACATGACCGTGGACCAGTGGTATCTGGGCGGCGTGATGCGCAGCCTGCACCGCTATGCCTCCGACGGCATGATCTTGATGATGGTGGTTCATATGCTGCGCGAGTTCGCGCTCGACCGCTATCGCGCCGCGCGCTGGTTCACATGGGTCACGGGCACGCCGATCCTTTGGCTGGTCTTCGTCGCCGGGATCACCGGCTACTGGATGGTTTGGGACGAGTTGGCCCAATATATCGCCGTCGCGAGCACGGAATGGCTCGATTGGCTGGGCATCTTCGGCGAGCCCATCGCGCGGAACTTCGTGTCGCCGCAGGCGCTGGACGATCGTTTCTTTACGCTCCTGACCTTCATCCACATCGTCGTGCCCCTGCTGCTCCTCCTGGTCTTGTGGATTCACCTGCAGCGCGTCGCCAAACCCCGTATCAACCCAAAGCGCGGCCTCGCCGCCGGTACCTTCCTCATGCTGATAGCCCTTGCGTTCGTCAGGCCGGCGGTCAGCCATCCGCCGGCCGATCTCGCGACGGTGCCGGGCACGCTCAATCTCGACTGGTTCTACCTCGCGGCCTATCCCCTAATGGACCATTTCTCCAATGGCGCCGTGTGGGCATTCGCCGGCGTGCTGAGCTTCATGTTGTGCGCGCTGCCCTGGCTGCCGCCGGTGCGCCGGGCCGGGGCCGCCGTGGTCGATCTGGACAACTGCAACGGCTGCCAACGCTGCGCCGACGATTGCCCGTACAACGCCATCGTCATGCGGCCGCGCGGCGACGGCCTGCCGTTCGAGCAGGAGGCTAGCGTCAATGCCGACTTGTGCGTCGCTTGCGGCATTTGTGCCGGCGCGTGCCCGACCTCGACTCCGTTTCGGCGGGCCAGCGACCTGGTTCCGGGGATCGATTTGTCGGAGCGCCCGCTACGGGCGTTGCGCGCGCGCATCGAGGCCGAGTCGGCGGGCCTGGCGGGGGAGGCCCGGGTCATGGTCTTCGGCTGCGACCACGCCGCGGCGGTGGACGCGCTGCGTTCCGAGCGCATCGGCGCCGTGAGCCTGCCCTGCATCGCGGCCCTGCCGCCCTCGTTCATCGATTACGTGCTGAGCCGCGATCTGGCGGACGGGGTGGTGGTCACCGGCTGTCGGGACGGGGAATGTTTCAACCGTTATGGCGTGGACTGGATGAAGGCGCGCCTGGCGGGCACGCGCGATCCCTACCTGCGCAAGCGGGTGCCGCGCGAGCGGGTGCTGACCTTCTGGGCGGCGGGGGCGGACCGCGCGGTCTTGCAAAAGACGATCGAGGCATTTAGCGCCGGGCTCGCGGACCTGCCGGCCCATCCGCCCGCTCCCCGCGCGCCCCGGGCCAAGCGCGGCGAACCCGAAGGAGCCAGCGTCAATGTCTAAGGCGCTTAAATATATTGGGCAGGGTGTCGTCTACGCGCTGATCGCCGTCTTGCTCGGCTATTTCTCCAACACGCCGGTCTATCGACATTTCGCCGACGACGATGCCCAGTTGACCCTCAGCTTGGCCCATACCGGGAAGCACGTGCGGGAATGCCGCCGCCGGAGCGCCGCGGAAATCGCGGCCCTAGCGCCGAATATGCGCAAGCCCCTGGATTGTCCGCGCGAGCGCGTACCCGTGTTGATCGAGGTCGTGCTCGACGGGCGGACGATCTTTCGCAGGTCGACCCCGCCGTCCGGGCTTTTCGGCGATGGGCCGGCGCAGATATATGAGAACTTCACGATCCCGAGCGGCGCCCACGATTTGGCCGTGCGCCTGCGTGACAGCACGCGGCGCGAGGGCTTCGATTACAAGCGCGAGGCGCGCATCGAGTTTGGGCCGCGGCAAAGGTTCGTAATTGAATTCCGCTCCGAGGCCGGCGGGTTCATATTCGCCAAGGCCGCGCGCCCGGGCGGCGCGGGAACCGAGGGATAAAGCCGATGGCACTCGTGGAATGGCGCGACGACTTCCGCATTGGTATCGCTTCGGTGGATCATGAGCACCAGGGGCTGATCCAACTGCTCAACGATCTTTACGAGGGGGTCCAGGGCAAGGCCGGGAAAGATGCGGTCGCGGACTTTCTGGGCGAGATCAACGCCAATATCTCGGCGCACTTCGCGCTCGAGGAAAGGATCATGCGGGAACGCGGCTACGACCAGTACGCCGATCACAAGGCCGATCACGAACGCCTGCTCGACGGCATACGCGATATCATGGACGACTACGAGAGCGGCGCTTACCTGGAGTACGACGAGGCCCTGGCGGCGCATCTGCGCGATTGGTTTACCACGCACTTCAAGACCAAGGACGCGCGCATGCACAAGAAGCTGGGGTAGGTCATTTCGCCGGCGTCGCCGCCGCCCGCTGCTTGCGCCGCTGTACCCGCGCCACCAACGGCGGGCAAGTGGTGGCGTCGTAATAGAGGGTCTGGCAGTTCAAACAATAGATGCACTCGTTCGGGTTGATCTGGCCAAGCGGGTGTATGGCCTGAACCGGGCAGCGGGTGGCGCAGATGCGGCATTCGCGTCCGCACTGAACCCGGCGCTTCAGCCATTCGAACATGCGCAGGCGCGCCGGGATCGCCAACGCCGCGCCGAGCGGGCACAGATACCGGCAAAAGAATCGCTGCACGAAAAGACCGGCCACCAGCAGAGCCACCGCGTAGGCGGCGAAGGGCCAGTAGCGGATAAACTTGAGCGCGATCACGGTCTTGAATGGCTCCACCTCCGCCCCCTCGAAGGCGAGCGTTACCGAGTTCAGGGAAACCGCGAAAAGACCCAGGAAAATGATGTACTTGATCGGCCACAGGCGCTCGTGCAGGGCGAAGGGGATGTGAAGCTGGGGCACGCGCAGGCGTTGAGCCGCCGCGTTCAGTAGCTCCTGTAACGCGCCGAAGGGGCAGAGCCAGCCGCAATACACGCCACGGCCCCAGAACAGCATGCCAAGCGCGACGAAGCCCCACAGGATGAATATGAGCGGGTCGAGCAGAAACAACTCCCATTGGAAGCCCGTAAGCAGCGCGTGGGCGAAGGTCAGCACATTGACGACCGTTAGCTGCGCGCCGGCGATCCAGCCCAGCCAAATGACCGTGACCGCCAGGAAGCCAAGGCGGACCCGGCGGTAAAGCCGGTAGTTGCGCGCCAAGGAATCCTGAAACACCAGAATCGTCGCGAAGATGGTCAGCATGAGCGAAAGAAACGCGATTTCCCAAATGCGTGCCCGCCAAATCTCTTGCCAGAGGGCCGGGCGCGGGCCGACGCCGGTCATCTCCGGCGCGGCGGCGCCCAGGATAAAACGTGGCGGCAAGGTATAGCGCAGGCTGAAACTGGCGGCGACCAGCCCGCCATCCGCCGTTTGCCGGGTCGCCAGCAAGACCAACTCCCACGGGGCCGTGGGGTCGAAGCCCGTGGCCTCTGGAAGGGTGAACACGCCGATCTCGCGTAATTCGGGGGCGCCCTCGGCGGCCAGGCGCTCCACGTTGCGATAGCCGGCCACGGTCAGCTTGATCGTTTTGTCGCCCTGGCGCAGCTCGATCCGGTCGAAGACGCCGGTCTTGCGGTAGGCGGTGCCCTTGAAGGAGTGCAAACCGTTGGCGGCGATGAGCAGCAGGTTGTCGCGTGGTCCGATGGCGCCAAGAAGCGACTCGTACAATCGCCGCCCAAGGAGGTTCTGGCCCAGGCTCGGCGGAGTCGCGAGGGCGGCATAAAGCTCGATGAAAAGGCTTTCGGGCCGATCCGGCGGCGGACTGGCCAAGGCCCGCGCGGCCTCCCCCTGGGCAATGCGGCGCGTCGCGATGGCGCCCTCGGCCAGGAGCTCGCGCCAGGTCGCGGGCGCGAACGTGGCGCGGTCGAGGCGGGGCCGATCCGCCGGACCGCCGAGCAGGCCGCGCGCGCTGGCCGTGGCGCGGCCCGCGCGCAGGATCGCGTCGCGGATCACCGCGCTGGATACGCTCGCGCCGGAGACCGCGTCGGGGAAATGGGGCGCCGCCGCGGCCGGTTCCGCCTTGACCGGCGCCCGCAAGGGGAGCCCCGCGAATCCGGCGACGTAGCGCTCCAGGTCCTCCGGGGCCACGCCGATCACCAGGATCGGCTCCTGGTGGGCAACCAGGCGGGCGCCGACCACGCGCGCGCTCAGGTCGATCCCCAGCCATACGTCGATCGGTTTGCCGGAGAACCCGACCGAGCGAATCGCCCGCCAACTCGAAATCAGATAGCCGACGACGCGGCCGTTTTCGCGTACCTCCGCCGCCGGCGGGGTGCCCTCGAAGGCGCCCACGTCCACGGAAACAGCGGGCAGCCCGAAAAGATCGGCCGCCAAGCGCCGCGCGTCCGGCGGGGCCGCGCCCAGGGGCGGGGCAAGCAAGAACACCCCAAACGCGGCCGCGCCCAGCGCATATAACACAGCGCGCGCCCCGCGCCCCAAGGCGACGGTTCGATTCATGCCCGAAGACTAACAACGAAACAGGCCGGGGCCTTGACCTAAATCAAGGAAACGGCTGGCGGATTTCATCACTGTCGGCTTGCTGAACAGAATCCTTGGAGACAGACGATGAATATTCGCACGCGCGCGCGCGGGGCGGCAGTCCTGTCGAGTATTGCCATTCCCCTTTTCTTGGCGGCCGGCATCGCGGCGCCCGCCGCGGCGGGGTCGCCATCGCCAGCCGATATCAAGAAGCACGGAACCACGCCCGGCGGTAAATACGTTCCCAGCCTGGACGTGATGAAAGGGGAGGGCATCGAACAGCCGGGCGCCAAGCCGGGCGTGCCGAGCCTGACCAAGGACGAGTTCAAACGCGCCAACACGATCTTTTTCCAGCGCTGCGCGGGCTGCCACGGCGTGCTGCGCAAGGGCGCCACCGGCAAGCCGCTGACCACGGATATCACGAAAAAGCGCGGGTTTGAGTACCTGCGCGATTTCATCACCTACGGCTCGCCGGCCGGTATGCCCAACTGGGGCACGTCGGGTGATCTGAGCGCCGATGACGTCGATCTCATGGCGCGTTACCTGCTCAACGAGCCGGCCCAGCCGCCCGAATTCGGCATGCCCAAGATCAAGGCGACCTGGAAGGTGATCGTTCCGGTCGATAAGCGCCCGACCAAGAAGATGAACAATATCGACATCGATAACCTGTTCTCGGTGACCTTGCGCGATGCCGGCCAGATCGCGCTGATCGACGGCGGCTCCAAGAAAATCGTCGAGATCATCAAAACCGGCTACGCGGTGCACATCTCACGCATTTCCGCCTCCGGCCGCTATCTCTACACCATCGGTCGAGACGCCAAGGTTGTGCTGGTCGATCTGTGGATGGACCCGCCGGCGCCGGTCGCCGAGGTCAAGGTGGGCTCCGAGGCGCGCTCGGTCGAAACCTCCAAGCGGAAGGGCTGGGAGGATAAGTACGCCATCGCCGGAGACTATTGGCCGCCGCAATACGTGATCATGGACGGCGAGACCCTGGAGCCGCTCAAGGTCGTCTCTACTCGCGGCATGACCTACGACACCCAGGTGTACCATCCCGAGCCTCGCGTCGCCTCCATCGTGGCGTCGCACTATCGCCCGGAGTTCATCGTCAACGTCAAGGAGACCGGGAAAATCCTCCTGGTCAATTACGAGGACATCAAGAACCTCAAGGTAACGTCGGTCGAGGCCGAGCGCTTCCTGCACGACGGCGGCTTCGATTCCACGGGTCGTTATTTCCTGGTCGCCGCGAACGCGCGCAACAAGATCGTCATCGTGGATACCAAGGAGGACCGCCTGGTCGACGTGATCGAGTCCGGCGGGATCAAGCCGCACCCGGGCCGGGGCGCCAACCTGGTGCATCCCAAGTACGGGCCGGTCTGGGTTACCAGCCACCTGGGCGACGAGACCGTATCCCTGATCGGCACGGACCCGAAGGGCCATCCAGACCAGGCCTGGAAGGTGGTGCAGACCCTGGAGGGCCAGGGCGGTGGGGCGCTGTTCGTCAAGACCCATCCCAAATCGACGCACCTCTACGTCGATTCGCCGCTCAACCCGGAAGCCGAGATCAGCTCGTCGGTGGCGGTCTTCAACATCGCCGACCTGGCCCAGGAGGAGCCGGAATATACGGTACTCCCCATTGGCGAGTGGTCGGGAGTCACGGAAGGCGTTCGCCGCGTCGTGCAAGGCGAGTTCAACAAGGCGGCGACGAGATCTGGTTCTCGGTGTGGAACGGCAAGAACCAGGAGTCGGCGATCGTGATCGTCGACGACAAGACGCTGAAGCTGAAGCACGTCATCAAGGACAAGCGCCTGGTGACGCCGACCGGCAAGTTCAACGTCTACAACACCCGCAAGGATATCTACTGACGGCAACCCCCGGGGCGGCGCGGCAACCGCGCCGCCCCCGTATTTCCGCTCATGACATGAGCCGATTGGAGAGACGCACATGCGGGATGCGGGGCGGGTCTATCTCGTCGGCGCGGGGCCGGGCGATCCGGACCTGTTAACCGTCAAGGCCGTCAAGACCCTCGCGCGGGCCGACGTGGTCGTCTATGACCGCCTGGTGTCCGACGAGGTGCTCGCGCTGACGCCCAAGGGCGCGGCGCGCATCTACGTGGGCAAGCAGCCCACCCATCATCCGGTGCCGCAGCACGAAATCAACGCCCTACTCGTGAAGCTGGCGCAAGGGGGGCGCACGGTGGTCCGTCTCAAGGGCGGCGATCCCTTCATCTTCGGCCGCGGGAGCGAGGAGGCGGCCGCGCTCGACCTTCACGGCGTCGCCTACGAGGTGGTGCCCGGCATTACCTCCGCGCAGGGGTGCGCGGCCAGCCTCCGCGTGCCGCTCACCCATAGGGGCCTGGCCCGGAGCCTGCGCTACATCACCGGGCATTGCCGGGAAGACACCACCCTCGATTTGGATTGGGACGGTCTCGCGGACCCGGAGACCACCCTGGTGGTCTACATGGGCATGGCGAACGTGGGTCAGATCGCGGGCGAATTAATCGCGCATGGCCTACCGGAGGATACCCCGGCCCTGGCCGTCAACAACGGTACTACCCCGCGCGAGCGGCGGGTTTCGACCACCCTGGCCCTACTGCCGGCGACCGCGCGCGCGGCTGGTTTCGACGGCCCGGTGCTTTTCATCATCGGTAAGGTCGCCGGGCGCGCGAGCTCCATGGGGGAACGCGAGGAGGAGACGGCGCATGCGACCTCTCGCGCATAGCCTTGCGTTGGCCGCGGTGCTCGCCGGCGTGGGCGCCGCGTGGGCGCACGCGGGCGAGTTGCCGGCGGCGCGGGAATCGGCGCTCTCCTATCTGGTGCGCCAGGATTGCGGCGCGTGCCATGGCATGACCCTCAAGGGTGGCTTGGGGCGCGCGTTGTTGCCCGAGGCGTTGAAAGAGGCCGATGTGGAGTCGGTCGCTCGAATTATTCTCGATGGGGTGCCGGGCACCCCCATGCCGCCCTGGCGCGGGCTCTTGAGCGGGGCCGAGGCGCGCTGGATCGCCCGGGCCTTGAAGGAGGGACGCATCCAATGAGACGAGTTCTCGCCATGCTCGCGGTCATCCTGCTGGAGATCGCGGCGCCCGCGCGCGCCATGGAACTACGGGGCACGGGCAATCTCGGCATCGTCATCGAACGCGCGTCGGGATCGGTCCAAGTCGTCGATGTCGGCGCGCGCGCCAGCCTCGGGCGAATCGAGGGCCTGGGGGACCTGTCTCACGCCACCGCCGTGTTTTCGCCGGATCAGCGCTATGCCTTTGTCTTTGGGCGCGACGGCGGGCTGACCAAGCTGGACCTGCTCACGCGAACCATCGTCAAGCGGGTGATGCAGGCGGGCAACTCCATTGGCGGCGCGATCTCCGACGATGGCCGCTTGATCGCCGTATCCAACTATAAGCCCGGCGGCGTGCGCGTGTTCGACAGCGCCACGTTGGAGCCGGTTGCCAATATTCCGGCCGTCTACGGCAAGAGCGGCGCGCTCTCCAAGACGGTCGGGCTGGTGGACGCGCCGGGCCGGCGCTTCATCTTCACGCTCTACGATGCCGGGGAGATATGGATCGCCGATTTCTCGCGCGGGCTCGATCCGGTGATAACCAAGTTCACGGATGTGGGCGCCTTGCCCTATGACGCCCTGATCACCGGCGACGGCCGCCACTATATCGCCGGGCTGTTCGGCGAGGACGGCCTGGCGCACATCGATCTCTGGGCCGATCCGCCCAAGGTGGAACGCATTCTCGACGGATACGGCCGAGGCGAGAAAAAACTGCCAGTCTATAAGATGCCGCACCTGGAAGGCTGGGCGCAGGCGGGAGATCGCTTCGTGCTGCCCGCGGTCGGCCACCACGAGGTCCTCGCCATGGACGCGCGCACGTTCCGCGAGGTTGGGCGCGTGGCCGTGCATGGGCAGCCGATTTTCGCCGTGGCCCGCCCGGACGGGCGGCAGGTCTGGGTCAATTTCGCGCATCCCCTGAACGATACGGTGCAAGTAATCGATGTCCCCACATTGAAAATCGTACACGAGTTCAAGCCCGGCCCGGCGGTGCTGCACCTTGAGTTCACGCCGCGCGGCAACGAGGTTTGGATTTCCGTGCGCGATTCCGACAAGGTCGTGGTCTACGACACACGCACGTTCGAGAAGCTGGCCGAGTTGCCCGTGGCCAAGCCGAGCGGCATCTTCTTTACCGCCCGCGCTAACAGGATCGGCCTATGAGCGCCCGCGTCTCGCCACCGGAACTGGAGTTGCTCGAGTCCTGGCAACGCGGGTTTCCGCTGGTTCCACGGCCGTTCGCGGTGCTGGGCGAGACCTTGGGTCTGGACGAGGGGGCGGTGTGCGCGCGCATCGCGGACCTGCTGGCGCGGGATATTGTCGTCCGGGTGGGCGCGGTGGTCCGCCCCAATACGGTCGGCGCCAGCACGTTGGCCGCCATGGCGGTGCCGGCTGAGCAATTCGAGGCGGTGGCGAGACGCACCAGCGCCGCGCCCGCGGTGACCCACAACTACGAGCGCGAGCACCGCTTGAACCTGTGGTTCGTGGTGACCGCCGCCGACCGCGCTGGGGTCGCCGAAACCCTGGCCCGGATCGCGGCGGATACCGGCCTGAACGTGCTCGATCTGCCCTTGGAGCGGGCCTATCACATCGACCTGGGATTTCCCCTGGGGGACCCGGGCGGGGCGCCGCGCGCCCCCGCAGCCGGGCGCGCCTCGGTGGTTCCCGACGAAACCGATCGTGCCCTGCTCGCCGCCCTGGAGGACGGTCTGCCCCTCGACTCGCACCCCTATCTCACCGTGGCGCACCGCCTGGGGCTTGGCGAGGGGGACGTGCTGGCGCGCCTGGAGCGCCTGCTCCATGGCGGCGTGATTTCCCGTTTCGGCTTCGTGCTCAAGCATCGCAACCTGGGCTACCGCGCCAACGCCATGGCGGTGTGGGACGTGCCGGATAGCACGGTCGACCGGGTCGGCGAGACCATGGCGGCGCGGCCCTTCGTGACTCTGTGCTATCGCCGGCCGCGCCGGCGGCCCGACTGGCCGTACAATCTGTTCTGCATGGTGCATGGGCGCGACCGGGAGACGGTGCTGGGGCAGCTCGCGGCCTTGAACGAGACGGCCGGGGCGGCCGATCTGCCCCGGGCGGTTCTGTTCAGCCGGCGCTGCTTCAAGCAGCGTGGCGCGCGCTTCGCGCCGGCGCGCCGGGAGGCGGTGGCATGAGCGCGGCACTGGATACCGTTGACCGGCGGATCATCAATGACATGCAAGGGGGCTTTCCCATATGCGAGCGGCCGTTCGCGGTGGCGGCCGAGGCCCTGGACCTGGACGAGGACGATCTGATCGCGCGTATCGGCCGTCTGGTCGACGAGGGGCGGCTCAGCCGCTTCGCGCCCATGTTCAACGCCGAGCGCCTGGGCGGGGCCGTGTGCCTGTGCGCCATGGCGGTGCCGGAGGCGCGCTTCGACGCGGTGGCCGAGCAGGTCAACGCCCACGGGGAGGTGGCCCACAACTACGCCCGCGCCCACGCCCTCAACATGTGGTTCGTGCTGGCCAGCGAGGACCCGGCGCGGATCGACCAGGTGGCGGCGGAGATCGCGGCGGAAACCGGTCTCGAGGTCTATCCCATGCCCAAGCTCGACGAATTCTATATCGGCTTCAAAGTGGAGGCGTGAGGATATGCTGGACGACCTGGACCGGCGCATCGTCGCGGCCACCCAAGCGGGCCTGCCTCTGGTGACGCGCCCCTATCACGCGGTCGCCGAGGCCGTGGGCGCGCCCCCCGAGGAGGTCATGGCGCGTCTGCGCCGCATGCTGGACGCGGGCATCGTGCGCCGGATCGGCGCGGTGCCCAATCACTATGCCCTGGGCTGGACCGCCAACGGCATGAGCGTGTGGGACGTGGACGACCGGGCGGTGGCCGCGCTCGGGCCTCGTATCGGCGCCCTCGAATTCGTCAGCCATTGCTATCGCCGGCCACGCCACCGGCCCCATTGGCCCTACAACCTGTTCGCCATGGTCCATGGCCGCGCCCGCGACGAGGTGGACGCCAAGGTGGCGACCATCGCCGAGAAGCTCGGCGCCGCGGCGCGCGGGCACGAGGTGCTCTATAGCACGCGCATTCTGAAAAAAACCGGCCTGCGAATCGCGGCCTAGGGAGATCCGATCATGTTTCGTCTCAGTCAGTTCATGCGGGAGATCAAGTCGCCGACGCCGGCGGGCCCCCGGCGCGACCCGTCCGGCCCGGTGGTGATCTGGAACCTGATCCGGCGCTGCAACCTCTTGTGCAAGCACTGCTACTCGATCTCCGGCAACGTGGATTTCCCCGGCGAGCTGTCGACCGGCGAAATCTTCCGAGTCATGGACGACCTCAAGGGCTTCGGCGTGCCGGTCCTGATCCTGTCCGGCGGCGAGCCGCTCCTGCGCCCGGATATTTTCGAGATTTCCGAGCACGCCAAGGCCATGGGCTTCTATGTGGGGCTATCCACCAACGGCACCTTGATCGACGAGTCCCTGATCGGGCCCATCCGCGAGGTCGGGTACGACTACGTGGGCATCAGCCTGGACGGCATCGGCGGCACCCACGACCGTTTTCGTGGCCGCGAGGGCTGCTTCGCGGACTCGCTCGCCGCCGTGCGCCTGTGCCGCGAGAACGGAATCAAGGTCGGCCTGCGCTTCACCATGACCCTGGACAACGCCCATCAGCTACCGGCGATCCTCGATCTGGCCGAGGCCGAGGGGGTGGACAAGTTCTATCTCTCTCACCTGGTCTACGCCGGGCGGGGCAACAAGAACCGGGGCGACGATGCCCAGCTGCATATGACCCGCGAGACCATGGACCTCATGTTCGAGCGCGCCTGGGCCGCCGTGGAGGCCGGCCAGGACAAGGAGTTCGTCACCGGCAACAACGACGCCGACGGGGTCTATCTGCTGGCCTGGGTGCGCCGGCGCTTTCCCGCGCTCGAAGCGCACATGCGCGCCAAGCTGGCGCAATGGGGCGGCAACGCCTCGGGGGTCAACGTCGCCAACATCGACAACCTGGGCAACGTTCACCCGGATACGTTCTGGTGGCACTACAATCTGGGCAACGTGCGCGAGCGCCGGTTCTCTGAGATCTGGGCCGATACGGGCGACCCGATCATGGCCGGGCTCAAGCGCCGGCCGCGCCAGATCAAGGGCCGCTGCGGCGCCTGCCAATACTTCGACATCTGCGGCGGCAACACCCGCGTGCGCGCCATGCAATTGACCGGCGACCCGTGGGACGAGGATCCGGCCTGTTATCTGACCGACAAGGAGATCGGCGTCGCCGAGGGCGCCGAGCGCCTGACGGTCACGCCTTTCCGGGGGCGCAAGCATGAAGCGGCTGGTCTGCGCGCTTAGCCTGGCGCTTCTGGCGCTGGGCACGATTGGGTCCGCCGTGGCGGCACCGGACACGGCGGCGCTCTATCGGGCGAACTGTTCGTCCTGTCATGGGGCGGATCGCCTGGGCGGCACGGGCCCCGCGCTCCTGCCTGGCAACCTGGGGCGCCTGCGGCCCAAGCAGGCCCGAACGGTGATCGCCAAGGGCAGCGCCGCGACTCAGATGCCGGCCTTCGGCGACAAGCTCGGCGAGGCCGAGATCGCGGCCCTGGTCGCCTACGTCTATACCCCCTTGCCCCAGGTGCCGCCCTGGGGCGCGGCGGAGATCGCGGCCAGCCGGATCGTCGACCCGGATTGGAAGAATGTCGATAAGCCGGTGTTCACGGCCGATCCCCTCAACCTGTTCGTCGTTGTGGAGACCGGCGATCACCACGCGACCATTCTGGACGGGGACCGCTTCGAGCCGATCTATCGCTTCCCGACCCGATACGCGCTCCACGGCGGGCCCAAGTTCACGCCCGATGGGCGCTTTGTCTTTTTCATGTCCCGCGATGGCTGGGTGACCAAGTTCGACCTCTATGCCCTGCAAGTGGTCGCCGAGACGCGCGCCGGCATCAACTCCCGCAACATCGCCATTTCCGAGGACGGCCGGTACGTCGCGGTCGCCAACTATCTGCCCAATACCCTGGTGATCCTGAGCGCCGTGGACCTTTCGGTCGAAAAGATCTTTCAGGTCAAGGACCGCTGGGGCAAACCCTCGCGGGTCTCGGCGGTCTATCAGGCGCGGCCGCGCAAGAGCTTCGTCGCCGCCCTCAAGGACGTGCCCGAGATCTGGGAAATCATGACCGATCCGGAGGCCGAGCCGGTTTACGCCGGCCTGGTGCATTCAAACGAGAAAGGGATGAAGGAGGGGTTGCCCGCCGAAAGCGGGCTGTTCGCCCTGCGCCGGATCGAGACGCCCGAGCCTCTGGACGACTTCTTCTTCACCCCCGATTACCGCAATCTGATCGGCTCGGCGCGGGGGGGCGACGGAGCGGGCAGCGCGGTGGTGATCAATCTCAACGTGGGGCGCGCGATCGCGCGCATCGACCTGCCGGGCCTGCCGCACCTGGGCTCCGGCATCGCCTGGACCTACAAGGGCCGCCCGGTCATGGCGACGCCGGACCTGAAGGAAGCCCAGGTCAGCGTGATCGCCATCGACGACTGGACCATCATCAAGACCATCGAGACCAAGGGGCCCGGCTTCTTCATGCGCAGCCACGAGAACAGCCAATACGCCTGGACCGACGTGTTCTTCGGCCCGAACCGGGATCTCATCCACGTGATCGACAAGCAGACCCTGGAAATCGTCAAGACCTTGCGCCCCGCGCCGGGCAAGACCGCGGCCCACGTTGAATTCGACCGGGACGGCAGCCACGCCCTGGTCTCCATTTGGGACATGGACGGCGCGATCGTCGTCTACGACGCCAAGACCCTGGAGGAGGTCAAGCGTATTCCCATGTCGAAGCCCTCGGGAAAGTACAATGTCTGGAACAAGATCACCTTCTCGGCCGGCACCAGCCATTGATCCGCGCCCAGACGCGGACCTGGTGATCGTCGCCCACGGAGAGCGGGGCGGACGCGGGGACAACGCGGCGTTGCTGCGCCTGGCCGCGCGCACCGCGCGTGCCGGCGGCCTGGGCGTGGTTCATGCCGGCGTGCTCAAGGGCGGGCCGTCCCTGGAGGCGGCGCTCCATGCGGCGCGGGGCGGGGCGGGGTGTATCTATCCGCTTTTCATGAGCGACGGATACTACGTGCGCACGGCCATACCGGAGCGCCTGCGCCGCGCCGGCAAGGCGATCCACGTTCATCGGCCGTTCGGCCTTGAGCCGGGCCTGGCCAAGGTCATCGCGCGCGTCGCGGCGCGCGCGCTGGGCGCGCGTGACCACGGGCCGGTGGCCGGCACGTTGTTGCTGGTCGGGCACGGCTCCTCGAAGAGCGACGACTCCCGCGCCGCGACCGACTGGCAGGCCGCGCGGGTGCGGTCCCTGGGCGCCTTCGACGAGGTACGCACCGCCTATTTGGAGAATGCGCCCATCCTGGCCGATGCCCTGCAACGCTTGCCGCCGGGGCCGTGCGCGGTGGTCGGGCTCTTTTCCGGGGAGGGCCTGCACGCGGGCGAGGACGTACCCGCGGCGATCCGGCTTACCGGCCGTTCGGACATCCGCTACGCCGGCCCCATCGGCACGGCGCCGGAGGCGGCCGCCCTGATCGCGGCTTCGGTGCGCGCGGCATCGACAGCGGGGGCGTGGTCCGGGGCCGAGCCGATCCCACCAGGGCGCGTATCAACACACGCGGCCTTGACAGGGATGCGCGCGGGGCTTTCGAGTTAGCACAACTCACGCCCCCGTGGGGTGTCGTGGTGTGTCCATAGCTCTGGAGTCGCCTGCCATGCCGCAGTTCGTTGCGATCTTCGTTACCGTTTTCCTGGCAGAGCTTGGCGACAAGACGCAGCTCGCCACGGTTCTGTTCGCATCGGATCGCCAATATCACCCGATTGGGGTGTTCGTGGCGGCGGCTAGTGCGCTGTTGGCCTCGACCGCCTTGGCGGTGATTCTTGGCGTGGCCGCCGAGCGATACCTGACCATGGTTCCGTTGAAGCTGCTCGCCGGGATCGGCTTTGTCATGATCGGCGCCTGGACGATCTGGGGTCATTTCGCCGGTTCGGCTTGATCGCAGCCCGACCCGCCGCGACCGCCCGGCACACTGCATCAATCGCCCGCTTGCAGGTTCGGAAGGTCCATCCGCCGGCCAACCACCTTGGCTCTCAGCTCGTTCAGGGACGTGAGGCTGGCCATGGTCTTGTCCGGCTGGGTCAAGGCGACGCCGACCAGCAACGATTCGATGAGGCCGAAGGTTGCGGTGTGCATGCTGAGCATGTCGGCGCGGCCGCGCTCCACGTGCAGGGCCAAGTCAACGCGATCGCGCAGCTTCGCGGTCAGTGTGTCGGAAAACAGAATTTTCGAGACCCCGCGCCGATCGGATTGATCCAGTATGGCCGTCAGCTCCGGGTACACCCGCCCGTAGGCGAAGATCATCAAGGCGTCGCCCTCCTGCAGCTTCAGCAATCCATCGGCAAGGAGGAGTCCGGTCTGGGTCAGGCTGGTCGCTTCGATCCCGAAACGCCCAAGCTGAATCGCGAAATAGTCCGCGACGGCGCTCGACGGCCCGATCCCGAATACGAACACGCGCCGGGCGTCGACAATGTGGCGAACCGCCGCTCGAAAATGCTCCGGCCGGATATCCCGGCGCAGATGCTCCAGCGCCCGCTGGTGCATATCCAGGGTCGCCTCGAAGGCGATCGGCAGGTCGTCGCCGACTTCGCGCAAGGTGTGGGCCAGGCGATTCGCGGGCGATGGAGTGTGCCGCAGTTCCTGGGCTAGGGCGCGCCGCAGCTCGCCCATGCCGGCGAAGCCAAGCCCCTTCGCCGCGCGGATCACCGTGGCGTCGCTGGTGCCCGTCTGCTCGCCGAGCGCCGAGGCCGAGGCCATGAGCACCTCTTCGCGATTGTCCCGGAAGAAGCGGGCGACGCGCCGCTCCGCGGGGCTGATCCGCTCCAACCGGGCGTTGACCCTCTCGTCGAATGTTGCCGGCGGCGCCATGCACGTAAATCCTCGTTGACTCGAAGTGTCGTGTAGTCGTATATACTACAATATCTATCAAACAAGTAGTGAAAACGACAATCCTTGCCCCGCGAGAAGGAGGCGATTGCGATGGACGCGGTTTCCTGGAGCGTTGCCGCTCCCGCCGTCGGCGCGGCCTTCGTGGCCTCGCTCGTGGAGGTGGTCGAGGCATTTACCATCGTACTCGCCGTCGCCACCCTGCGCGGCTGGCGTCCCGCCGTGACGGGGACATTCGCGGCGCTCGGGGTGCTTGGGGTGCTGATCGTATCCCTTGGCCCCTTGCTGGATCGCGTGCCCCTGCATGTCTTGCAGTTGGCGATCGGGGTTCTGCTCCTGCTGTTCGGCATGGGATGGCTGCGCAAGGCCGTCTTGCGCTCGGCGGGTGTCATCCCGTTGCATGACGAGGATGCCGCCTTCGCCGCCGAGACCGAAGCGCTCGCGGAGCAGGCCAAGCGCAAACATACGTCCCTCGATTGGATCGCGGGCCTGGCTTCCTTCAAGGCGGTCCTGCTCGAAGGATTGGAGGTTGTCTTTATCGTGATCGCGGTGGGCGCGGGGAGGGGGCTTCTGTGGCCGGCGGCGTTCGGCGCGCTGGCCGCCTGCGTCGTCGTGCTCGCCATTGGCGTCGTGGTGCACCGGCCGCTCGCTCGGGTTCCCGAGAACACCCTCAAGTTCGGCGTCGGCGTGATGCTGTCGGCCTTCGGAGTTTTCTGGACCGGCGAGGGATTGGGCGTGGACTGGCCTGGGCAGGATCTGGTCTTGCTTATTTTCGTGGTGCTGTTCGTGGCAACCGGTGTCGCGACGGCCGCCCTGCTGCGCCGTCCGTCCGTGGAGGTGCCCCAATGACCCTACTGCGCGATGTCGTGAGCGAGCTGTTCGGCATGTTCGTGACCGATGCCCGACTCTCCGTGGCGATCCTGGTGCTTGTCGCGGCCGTGGCCGGCCTGATCGCGAAGTTCGACCTGGACCCGCTGGTCGGCGGGGCCATTCTATTTCTTGGCTGCCACCTGATCCTGATCGAGGCGGCGGTGCGGGAGGCGCGCCGGCGACGGTCCTGATGGCGCCGCGCCGTAGGCGGGGGGACGTGGCCGGCGCACACGACGCCGGCCACCCCGGTTGGACTATTCGGCGGCGGTTCGCGACGCCATGGCACGCAGGTCGTCTAGGCCGACGGATTGCCCGCCAATACCCCAGGCACCTGGCTCCACGTCCTCGATGGTCACCCACGTGACATCACGCAGGCCCTCGCCCTCGACGGACAGGACCGCCTCGGTCACCTTGTGGATCATGTCACGCTTTTGCTCCAGGGTGAGATAGCCTCCGACACCCTTGATCTGTACGAGTGGCATTTCTTGTCATCTCCCTTCATCGCGGTTCTAGCCGGTGGTTACACGGCTTGTTTCCATTCCCGGTCGGCGAACATCTCGTCGATCGGCGTGTGGAACAGGTGGTTGAAATAATTGCTGAGCGTCTTCACGGAGACGGCCAGGATGATTTCGAGCACGTGCCGCTCCTCGTAGCCGGCGTCGAGAAACCGCTGTACGTCGGCCTTCGAGGGCAGTCCCCGGGTGGTCACCATCCTTTCGGTAAAGACGCTGAGCGCGGACAGCTTCCCATCGGAAATTTGCCGGCCGTCCCGAATGGCGTCGGTGATGTCCGCCGGTACGCCGGACATGCGGTCGGCGACCACGCTGTGAGCGGCCATGCAGTAGTCGCAGCCGTTGACCCGGCTGATGGTCAGGAATACGACCTCTTGCTCGACCGACGTGAAACCGGAATTGCCGCGAAACCGCCCATAGCCATCGAGATAGGTTTCGAGAAGACCGGGAGAGTTGACCATGCCCGCATACATGTTCGGGATGAAGCCCAATTGTGCCTTGGCCGCCTCAAGCACCCTGCGCGCCTCCGGATCGGCGTCGTCAAGTGTCCTAGGGGCTAACGTAAGTTTGTATTCGCTCGCCATTTCCGCATCTCCTTCGGTTGCTTGGGTGCGTCGCGCCTCAGGTGGAACGATCGTTCAAAACAATTCCAAAAAAAATCAAACGAGCCGCTGCATGGCGTCATCCACGATGGCGCGAAGCAGCGCCCGGTTGGGGCGGCTGCGGGTCAGCACGACCAAGCCCTGAAGGGTAGCGAGCAGCCCGCGCGCCGCTTGCCGGGGTCTGATACGCGCGGGAATTTGGTCTTTGTCCTGACCCTCGCGGATCATGCGCGCGAAGAAATCCTCGAGCTCCTTTTGACCATGGGCAACGATCTCGCGTACATCGCCGTCATGGGCGGCAAGCTCCAGGGCCGTGTTGGTCAGAAAGCAGCCCGGGTTGTCGCCGGACTCGGTGGCATGGTCGCTGAACGAAAGAAAGACCTGGCGGATCGCCTCGCGCGGCGTGTAACGGCTTTCCAGATTGGTCAGAAGCTCATGGCGTATTTTCTGGTCGTACCTGCGCAGCGCGGCGAGAAAGAGGGCGTGCTTGTCACCGTAGGTTCCATAGATGCTGCCGCGATTGATTCCCGTGCACTCCACCAGGTCCTGGACGGACGTGGCTTCGTAGCCGCGATTCCAGAACGCGTGCATGGCGCGTTCCAGAACCTCGTTCACGTCGAATTGCTTGTGCTGTGGCATCCCGTTCGTCCTCGCGACGGAACATAGGGTTTATAGAACGATCGTTCAAGAAGTTTTTTCGGATGTCCCCGTTGATCGGGGGCCGCCCCCCGGCGCTCCTTTGCTTCTTTAGGCCAACACCGACTCCCAATCGCCCAAATTGCGTCACGATTTCGCCCTGTTGCCGCGCGACGATGAGTCGTGGAGGACGAAGCCCATGGGCATGCCAGCCAAAAAAATGGAAGATCCGGAGACGACGCGTCCGCGCCGCTGCCTCTTGTGCGGCCACGATTTTCTGTCCGAGGGACCGCACAATCGCATTTGCCGCCGCTGCAAGTGCACCCAAGTCTGGCGCCAAGGGTAACTCCGTCTAGCGATCCGGAGGCGCGTCGTGGGGCAGGTGGGCGCGCTCGTCGTGGCCGTGACGGCTGCTATGGAAGATCAGGGCCATGAGCCCGGTGCCCAGGAGCAGGGTCGCCAGGACGCCCAGTCCAAGGGCCAGATACCCGTGCACGCTCATCTTCACGTCCCCCAGCATCCACCACCCATAGCCGCCCAGGGCCGCCGCCAGGCAGAGAAGGGCGCCGAGGATGATCGCGAGGAGGCCGGTTCCCATGGGTACGTCGAGGGGTTCTTCGTGAGTATGGCCCATCTGGGCTGTCGGCGCACAATAGAGGTCCCATGCCCGGAGGCAATCGCCCAGGGCAGATTCCCATTGCCCTTGGGGATGGCCGAGCTATAAAGACCGGCGTCCCCGCTACGTTGATTCGTGGCGCGTGAGTGGGCGGCTGTGGCGGAATCGGTAGACGCGCAGCGTTGAGGGCGCTGTGGGGGAGACCCCGTGGAGGTTCAAGTCCTCTCAGCCGCACCAACTCGCTCGCGCGCCGGCGCGAGAATTGGCCGAAATAGGGAATTGGTTTGACAACGGCGGGTGAGTCCGTTTCAAACATCGCGTGCCGGGGCGGCCACGCCCCTGGTACCGTGTGCGGCTGTGGCGGAACTGGTAGACGCGCTAGCTTCAGGTGCTAGTTCTCGCAAGGGAGTGGAGGTTCGAGTCCTCTCAGCCGCACCAACTTTCCGGCCCGGCGCCGCCGCGCCCCATGGGCCGTCTCTATGAGGACAATTGTAGGGCCCGCGTCTCGACGCGGATGCGGTGGGCAATGAGGGCGCCATTGAGCGCCGACCAGAAGGCGGCAATTCCCCAGGCGCCGAGGGCCAGGGGCAGCACCGCGATTTCCCCCGCCACGATCAGGTAATTCGGATGGCGCAGCCATCGGTAGGGGCCGCGACGTACCAAAGGCGCGCCGGGCATGACGATCACGCGGGTGGTCCAGCGCGGGCCCAGGCTGGCGATGACCCACAGGCGCCCGGCCTGTAGGGCGGCGAAGGCGCCGATCAGCCACCACTGGATCGGCGCGTTGGGCGGCACGAGGGCGAACAGCGCCGCCAGCCAGGTGCCGTGCAACAGCACGAACAGGGGATAGTGCCGCGCTCCCGCCTCGTGGGCGCCGGCCGCGCGCAGGCGCGCCGTGTTGCGCCGGGCGTAAGCCAACTCGGCCAAACGTTGCAGGGCCACCGCCGCCACGATGGCCTGAGGCAGCCCAAGAGGAATCTGCTCCAGGGTCATGGCGATTCGAGCAGGGCGAAGCCGACGCTGAACCCAGGCCCCAGGGCGGATATGAGATAGCGCCCGCGCGCTTGCCGGCGCCGGTTTCGCGCCAGAACGAACATGACCGTGGCCGCGGACATGTTGCCGTATGCCTTGAGCACCGCCCGCGCGTCGCTCATGCCGCCCGGGGGCAGCCCGAATACATTCTCCAGGGCGTCCAGCACCTTGGCGCCGCCCGGATGGCAGATGGTGCCGTCCAGGTCCCCGCGCACCAGCCCGTGGGCGGCCAGAAAGCGGTCCACCGCCGCGCCGAAGCGCGCGCGCACCAAGCCCGGGATGGCGCGGGAGAACCGCACGCCCAGGCCGTATTCCTCGACCCGCCAGCCCATGACATCGAGGGTATCCGGCCACGTGTACTCGCCCCAGCCGGCGATTTCCGGTCCGGGCCCGCCTCGGCGGCTGCTCAGCACGGCGGCCGCCGCGCCGTCCCCGAACAGCGCCGTGGCCACGATATTGCTCTTGGAGGAGTCCCGGTTGCGAAAGGTCAGGCCACACAGCTCGACCACCAGGAACAGCACGATACTGCCCGGCGCGGCGCGCGCCATGGCCGCGGCGCGGGCCAGCCCCAGAACCCCGCCCGCGCACCCCAGGCCGAAGATGGGCAGGCGCTGGATATCGCGGCGCAGCGGCAGGGTCTCCATGAGGCGCGCGTCGAGGCTGGGCGTGGCGATGCCAGATGTGGAGGCGACAACAATGGAATCAACCTGCTCGGCGGCGATGCCGGCCTGGTCCAAGGCGCGCGCCGCGGCCCGGCGCAGAAGCCGGACAGCGTGATGCACGAACAGCCGGTTGCGCTCGGCCCAGCCGCAGGGGCGCCCGTACCACTCGATCGGCATGCAGGAATAACGGGTTTCGATGCCGGCGTTACCGTACACGGGCGCCAAGCGGTCGATGTCTCCCGCACCATCGCGAAACAGCGAATGAGCGCAGGCGGCCACCTCCTCTTGACGCAAGACATGGCGCGGCACGACGGTGGCGAGCGAAATTAGGCGAACCGGATTAGGCATGGCGCCATGAGCTTTCGTGAGGCTGCGCTATCTCAGCATGCGCCCCCCGAGGACCGATTTCCAGCATGCGGAAGGTCACGAGATCGTGCGCGGCGGCGCGGTCTGGTATAATAAGGCCAAGTACGAGAGAGCGGGACCCCATGAAGCATCGCGCCGACGACGGCGACATCGACGCCGAGGACGAGGATATTCGCGCCACGCCGCGGCGGATCGGCGTGGCCGCGCGCCTGCGTAACTATTTTCTGGCCGGGATCCTGGTCACGGCGCCGATCAGCATCACGTTCTGGCTGGTGTGGCGGGTCATCGCGTTCATCGACGATCGGGTGACCCCGCTGATTCCCCCAAGCTGGAATCCGGAAACCTATTTGCCGTTTGGCGTGCCGGGGCTCGGTCTGATCGTCGCGGTGGTCGCGCTCACCCTGATCGGCTTCCTGGCCGCCGGCTATGCCGGGCGCCTGGTGATGCGCCTGAGCGAGCGCCTGGTGGCGCAGGTGCCGGTCGCGCGCGGCATCTATAGCTGGATCAAGCAGGTCTTCGAGACGGTGCTGTCGCAAAAGGCGGCCGCCCTCAACGAGGTGGTCATGATCGAATACCCGAGCCGGGGCGTGTGGGCGATCGGGTTCATCACCGGCCGCACCGAGGGCGAGGTGCAGGATCTAACCGCCGAGACGGTCTACAACGTTTTCGTGCCGGCGACCCCCAACCCGACCACCGGATTCCTGCTGTTCATACCGGAGCGGGACGTACACCGCCTCGACATGACCGTGGAGGAAGGCATCAAGCTGGTCATTTCCGGCGGGATCGTGACCCCGGCCAAGCTCTCGCGCCGCCAGCCCGCGGTGGTCGCGCCTGGGGAGGAGATCGCGGCGGAGACGTCCGCCCCGGTGCCGCGCCTGGGCTTGGTGCGCCGCCTGCGCAACTACTTTCTGGCCGGTATCCTGGTCACGGCGCCGATCAGCATCACGATTTGGCTGGCCTGGGAGTTCGTAACCTACGTGGACGACCGGGTGACCCCGTTCATTCCGCCGGCCTGGAACCCGGAGACCTATCTGCCGTTCGGCTTGCCCGGGCTGGGGGTGCTGCTGGTCGTGGCCGGGCTGATGTTCATCGGGTTTATCGCGGCCGGGCTGATCGGCCGCACGGTGATCGTGGTGGGCGAGCGGCTGCTTCACCGCATGCCGGTCATTCGCGGTCTCTACGGCGCCGTGAAGCAGGTGATCGAGACCGTGTTCAAGGAGCAGTCGACCGCGTTCCGGGAAGTGGTGCTGATTCAATACCCGCGCCGGGACTCGTGGGCGATTGGCTTCATCACCGGGCAGACCGAGGGTCACGTGCAGGAATTGACCCCGGAACGGGTGGTCAACGTGTTCCTGCCGACCACCCCAAACCCCACGTCCGGCTTTCTTCTCTTCGTGCCCCACGCCGAGGTTCTGGCCCTGGAGATGACGGTCGAGGAGGGCATCAAGATGGTGGTCTCCGGCGGCATCGTCACGCCCCCGACGCGCCGGGATGCGCCGGGGGCGCCACCCGAGGTGGCGCGCTCCGCCTAGCCGGAACGCAGATAGCGCACCGCCGCGTCGCGCTGGAACAGATAGAGCAGGACCCTGAGCGCGGGCCCCCGCGCGCCGTCGAGCTCCGGCTCCCGTTCGAGAATCAGGCGCGAGTCGTCCCGCGCGACCGCAAGCAAATCGGCGTGTGCCGCCAGGTCGGCCAGGCGAAAGGCCGGCAAGCCGCTTTGCCGGGTGCCGAGAAGCTCGCCCGCGCCGCGCAGGCGCAGGTCCTCTTCGGCGATGCGGAAGCCATCGTCGGTTTGCCGCAGGATTTGCAGGCGCGCCCGCGCGGTGTCTCCGAGCGGGCCCTGATAGAGCAGCAGGCACGTGGATTTGCCCGCGCCCCGGCCGATCCGACCGCGAAGCTGGTGCAACTGCGCCAGGCCGAACCGCTCCGCGTGCTCGATCACCATGACCGTGGCCGCGGGCACGTCCACGCCCACCTCGATCACCGTGGTCGCTACCAGAAGATCGGTCGCGCCCTCGGCGAACGCGGCCATCACCGCGTCCTTGTCCCTGGTTTTCATGCGCCCGTGGATCAGGCCGACCCGGGTGCCGAACCGGGCGGTCAGCGCCGCGAAGCGCTCCTTGGCGGCGGCCAGGTCCCCGGCCTCGGACTCCTCGACCAGGGGGCATACCCAGTAGGCCTTGCCGCCGGCGGCCAGCGCCCGCTCGACCGCGGCCACCACCTCGTCCAACCGCTCCAGCGGCACCGCGCGCGTATCCACCGGCTGGCGCCCGGCCGGCTTTTCGGTCAACCGCGAGGCATCCATGTCCCCATAGGCGGTCAGCACCAGGGTGCGCGGGATCGGCGTCGCGGTCATGACCAGGATATCCACGCCCCGGCCCTTGGAGGCCAGGCTCATGCGCTGATGCACGCCGAAGCGATGCTGCTCGTCGATTACCGCCAGGCCCAGATTGCCGAACGCCACCTCCTCCTGAAAGAGCGCGTGAGTGCCCACCGCCAGGGCCGACTCGCCGGCGGCCAGGCGGTCCAGCGCGGCGTCGCGGGCCTTGCCCTTGTCGCGCCCGGTCAGTAGTTCCACGGTTACCCCGGCGGCCTCGGCCAGGGGGGCGATGGTGCGGTAGTGCTGGCGCGCCAGGATCTCCGTCGGCGCCATGAGCGCGGCCTGCGCGCCGGCCTCGACCGCGTTCAGCATGGCCAGGAACGCGACCACGGTCTTGCCGCTGCCCACATCCCCCTGAAGCAGGCGCAGCATGCGGTTTGGCGCGGCCATGTCGTCGATAATCTCGGCCGTCGCCCGCTCCTGGGACGGGGTCAGGCTGAAGGGCAGGGCGGCCAGCGCCTTGGCGCGCAAGGCCCCGTCGCCGCGCAAGGCGCGGCCCCGCTGCGCGTGCTGGCGCCGGCGCACCAGGGCGAGGGCAAGCTGGTTGGCCAGCAGTTCGTCGTAGGCCAGGCGCGCGCGCGGCGGGCATGTGGGGTCCAGGTCCTCGAGACCGCGCGGGGCATGGGCGGCATTGAGCGCCTCGCGCCAGGCGGGCCAGCCCCGGCGTGCGAGGAAGCTGGGATCGAGCCACTCGGCGAGCGCCGGCGCGCGCGCGAGCGCCGCCCGGATCGCCTTGGCCAGGGGTTTGAGGGTGAGCCCCGCGGTCAGGGGATAGACCGGCTCCACGGTCTTGAGCCGGCTCAGCTCCTCCAGGCGCCCGATGTGATCCGGATGGGTCATTTGCAGGCGCCCGCCAAAGATCTCCACCTTGCCGCTGACCACGCGCCGCTCGCCCACCGGCAGGGCGCGGGCCAGGTAGTCGGGACGGGGATGGAAAAAAACCAGGTCGATGTGCCCGGTCTCGTCCCGGCACAGCACCCTGTAGGGGCGGCGCGGCGCCCGGGGCGCCTCATGGGCCACCACCTCGACGGTGAGGGTGGCCACGCGCTCCGCCTGGGCCTCGGCGAGTCGCGGCGCATAGCGGCGGTCGATCACGCCGCTTGGCAGGTGCCAGCACAGATCGACCACGTTGGGGCCGCTCAGCCGCTCGATCGACTTGGCCGTGCGCGGGCCCACGCCATGCAGCGCGGCGACCGGGGCGAACAGGGGATTGAGGATATCTGGTCGCATGATCGAATAGGGCATTGAGTGCGTGAGGGTTTCCCGGCAAGAAAGAGCGATCCCCCGCTGACAGGAGCGCCGCCAGGCTCTATATCGTAGCCCATGAGCGAGGCAATGGACATTCGACGCAAGCGGCTCCGGTTCCGAAGCTGGCACCGGGGCACGAAGGAGCTGGATCTGCTCCTGGGCGGTTTCGCCGATCTGGAGCTGGCGGGCATGTCCGAGGACGATCTCGGGTGCTTCGAGGCGCTGCTCGATGTGCCCGAGCCCACCATCTACGCCTGGGTGACCGGAGACGGCGCGCCGCCGCCCGAGTTCGACACCGATGTCATGCGCCGCCTGCGCGCCTTCAAGGTCTGGCCGGGGCGCACTTGAGTCCTGAATCGATCCCCATCGCGGCCCCTGGCCGCCAGGTCATCGCCAACGCGCCGGAGGGCCTCGACGCCCTGGTGCTCGCGCGCCTGGCCGCCGTCGAGGCGGGGGCGGGGGCGGGCGCATGCCTGCTGCACGTCGCCCGCGACGAGATGCGCATGGCCCGCGTGGCCGAGCTGATCGGGTTTTTCGCGCCCAAGACCGAGGTCATCTGCCTGCCCGCCTGGGATTGCCTGCCCTACGACCGGGTCGGGCCGCACCGGGACGTGCTCGCCCGGCGGGTCGACGCCCTGACCCGAATGATGGTCCCGCGGGCGACGGGTGGCCATGGCCGGGTGGTGGTGACCACGGTCAGCGCGGTGCTCCAGCGGGTGCCGCCGCGCGGCGCCTTCGAGGGGCGGGTTCTGGCCGGGCGCGTTGGCGATACCCTGGCAACCGAGGCCCTGGTCGCCTACCTGGGCGCCAACGGCTACGCGCGCATGGAGACCGTGAGCGAGCCGGGGGAGTATGCCCTGCGCGGCGGTATCGTCGATCTCTACCCGCCCGGCGAGTCCCAGCCCCTGCGGCTGGATTTCTTCGGCGACGAGCTGGAGAGCGTGCGCCGCTTCGATCCCTTGACCCAGCGCACCACGGGCAAGACCGAGTCCTTTGCCCTCAAGCCGGTCGGCGAGGTGGTCCTGGGGCCCAAATCCATCGAGCGGTTCCGCCTCGGCTATGTGACCGCCTTCGGCGCCGTGACGGGCGACGACCCGTTGTACGAGGCGGTCTCCGCGGGGCAGACCTATCCGGGCATGGAGCATTGGCTGCCGCTCTTCCACGCGCGCATGGAAACCGTGTTCGACTATCTGCCCCATGACACCTCGGTGACCCTGGACCATCAGGCGGAGGAGGCGCGCGGCGCCCGCCTGGAGACGATCCAGGATTACTTCACGGCGCGCCAGGGGCTGGAGCGCGCCGCCGCCGCCGATGGCGCCCCCTACAAGCCGCTTCCGCCGGAGCGCCTGTACCTGAGCGCGGCGGATTGGGACGCCGCCTTGTCGGCGCGCCCGGTCAGCCAATTCTCGCCCTTCGCCGTGCCCGAGGGCGCGGGGCGCGCCATGGATGCGGGCGGCCGGCGCGGACGCGACTTCGCCGAGGCGCGGGTCGCCGACGATGCCAACGTGTTCGACGCGGTGGCCGCCCATATCGCGGCGGAGCACGGGGCCGGGCGCCGGGTGATCGTGACCGGATACAGCGCCGGCGCGCGCGACCGCCTGGGGACGTTGCTGGGCGAACACGGCGTGACCGGCCTGTCGCCGGTGGAAACCTGGCGCGCGGTGCACGCCCTGCCCGTGGGCGCGGTCGGGCTGCTTGCGCTCGGCCTGGACGCCGGCTTTTCCACCGCCGATGTCAGCTTCATCACCGAACAGGATATTCTGGGCGAGCGCATCGCCCGGGCCGGCCGTCGGCGCCGCCGCTCCGAGAACTTTCTGACCGAGGTCTCGGCCCTACAGGACGGGGACCTGGTGGTGCACGTGGATCACGGGATCGGCCGTTACGACGGTCTGGTGACCATCGAGGTCTCCGGCGCGCCCCACGATTGCCTCAAGGTGATCTACCAGGGCGGGGACCGGCTGTTCGTGCCGGTGGAGAACATCGAGATGCTGTCCCGGTTCGGCGCCGGGGACGCGGCGGTGGAGCTGGACCGCCTGGGTGGCGCCGGATGGCAGGCGCGCAAGGCGCGGGTCAAGGATCGCCTCAAGGACATGGCCGACAAGCTGATCGCCGTGGCCGCCACCCGCGCCATGCGGACGGCCGACGCCCTGGAGGCGCCGGCCGGCCTGTACGATGAGTTCGCGGCGCGCTTTCCCTACCCGGAAACCGAGGACCAGTCGCGCGCCATCTCCGAGACCCTGGCGGATCTGGCCGCGGGGCGGCCCATGGACCGCCTGGTGTGCGGGGACGTGGGCTTCGGCAAGACCGAGGTGGCCTTGCGCGCCGCGTTCGTGACCGCTATGAGCGGCCGGCAGGTGGCAGTGGTGGTGCCCACGACCCTCCTGTGCCGGCAGCACCACCGGACCTTCGCGGAGCGCTTCGCGGGCCTGCCGATCCGGGTCGCGCAGATCTCCCGCCTGGTGTGCGCGCGCGACGCGGCCGAGACGCGCCGGGGCCTGGCGGACGGCACCGTGGATATCGTGGTCGGCACCCACGCGCTGCTGGGCAAGAGCATCGAGTTCCGGGATTTGGGGCTGCTGGTGGTCGACGAGGAACAGCATTTCGGCGTCAAGCAGAAGGAGCGCCTGAAGGCCCTGCGCGCCGGCGTTCACGTCATCACCCTGACCGCCACGCCGATTCCGCGCACCCTGCAATTGGCCATGTCCGGGGTCAAGGAGATGAGCCTGATCGCGACCCCGCCGGTCGATCGCCTGGCCGTGCGCACCTTCGTTCTGCCCTACGACCCGGTGGTCACGCGCGAGGCGATCCTGCGCGAGCACTACCGTGGGGGGCAGACCTTCTACGTGTGTCCACGCATCGAGGATCTGCCGAGCCTGCGCGAACGTCTGCGTACCCTGGTGCCCGAGGTCAAGGTCGCCGTCGCCCACGGCCGCATGCCGGCAAGCGAGCTGGAAGCGGTCATGACCGCTTTCTACGATGGGCGCTATGGCCTTTTGCTGTCCACCCAGATCATCGAATCGGGCCTCGACATTCCGACCGCCAACACGATCATCGTGCACCGCGCCGACATGTTCGGCCTGGCTCAGCTCTATCAGCTACGAGGCCGCATCGGGCGCGCCAAGGTGCGCGGCTACGCCTACCTCACCCTGCCGCCGGGCCGGCTGTTGAGCAAGGCCGCGGAGCGCCGGCTGGAGGTCATGCAGACCCTGGATACCCTGGGCGCCGGCTTCACCCTGGCCAGCTACGATCTGGATATTCGCGGCGCCGGCAATCTGCTCGGCGAGGAGCAATCGGGCCATATCCGCGAAGTCGGGATCGAGCTTTACCAGCAGATGCTGGAGGACGCCGTGGCCACGGCCCGCGCCGGCGGCGCCGACGGCGAGGAGGCCGCGGCGGAGGCGTTCACGCCGCAAATCAACGTGGGCACCCCGGTGCGCATTCCCGAAGCCTATGTGGCCGATCTCAATGTGCGCCTCGGGCTTTACCGTCGCCTGTCGAAGCTGGTGGACCGGGCCGAGATCGAGGCCTTCGCCGCCGAGCTGATCGACCGCTTCGGCCCCCTGCCGGAGGAGGTGGAGAACCTTTTGCAGATCATGGCGATCAAGCGCCTGTGCCGGGATGCCGGTGTCGCCAAGGTCGACGCCGGCCCCAAGGGCGCGGTGGTCGCCTTCCACAACGATACCTTTGCCCGGCCCGAATCGCTTGTCGGATTCATCCAAAGCCAACCGGGCAAGGTTCAGCTTCGCCCGGACCACAGGCTGGTTTTTCGCCGCCATTGGCTCGATGCCCGGGCGCGGGTTGGCGGTGTGCGCCGCCTCATGGAGGCCCTGGCCAAGATCGCGGCCTGATTTAGGCGCTGGCCGACTCGGTTTCAGCACTGTCCTGATTGGCCAGATCGAACAACTGGAAAAGAACCTCGGGCTGGTGAGCGCCGGCCAGCGCGAACTTGCCGTTCAGGATGAAGCACGGCACGCCGTTGATGCCGGCGCGGCGCGCGTTCGTGTCCTCGTCGCGCACCTCGGCCGCGTCCGCGTCGCTGTCGAGAAAGGCCCGCGACTCGCGCGGGTCGAGCCCGGCCTCGATGGCCACGGCGGCCAACACCTCCCGGTCGCCGATGTTCTCGCCGCGTAGAAAGTAGGCCGCGAACAGGGCCTCCACGGTTTCGTCCTGGCGGTTGCGCGCGTCGGCGAAGCGGATCAGCCGGTGGGACTGGACCGTATTGGGCGTGGTCGCGACGCGATCGAAGGCAAAATCGAT
>Ga0114931_10000454_pt1 | contig 49342 bp, 37 predicted proteins | sample 2SBtaG_FD_89579 | JGI IMG/M metagenome (GOLD analysis project Ga0114931, IMG submission 89579) | Deep subsurface microbial communities from Kolumbo volcano to uncover new lineages of life (NeLLi) - 2SBTROV14_V59a metaG | ecosystem: Environmental > Aquatic > Marine > Volcanic | place: Kolumbo... | reverse complement strand
GGAGGCCGAGGCGGCGCTGGCCCCGATGGCGGACGGCCTGCGCGCGGCGGGACACCCGACGACGGTGGAGGCGCTCGTGCCGCCCGAGCTGAAGAAGCTTCCCGAGCGCCTCGCCGAGCGCCCGGGGACCCTGCTCGTGCTGGCGACCCCGACCGTCGACACCCGGAGCCTCGAGGCGGCCCAGCCCTTCCTGGCGCGGGGGTGCGCGGCCACCTGGCCCGGAAGCCGAGCGCCCGCGCCGGTGCGGCACGTGCTCGCACCCTACCCCTTCGACCCGCGCCACGTCGCGCCCGCCCTCGCCGGACTCCGGGGGCGCCTGGCCCCGGAGAAGGTGACCCTGCTCCGCCTCGCCGGGACGACGCCTCTGCCCGCCCCCGAGGAGGCCGCGGCGGTGCTCGGGATGGAGGCCGACTTCCACAGTGCGGCCCTGGACGCCGGGCCGACCACCCTGCGCGGCGCGCTCGCGGGCTTCGCCACCGAGCACCACGTGGACCTGCTCGTGGCGAGCGCGGGCGGCGAGACCCTGCTGTCGGCGGACGCCACCGCCCGCCTGGCCGCGATGGCCCTGCACGACCTGCCCGCACCCGTGCTCCTCGTGCCCGGACCCGCCTGGACCCGACTCGACGCGGCGCTGGAGGCCCACGACCTGCTGTGGCTGGGCGGCCCCGCGAGCCTCCGCGTGGAGCAGGTCGACGCCCTGGGCCAGCCGCACCCGGTGGGGCGAGGCACCGTGGGGGTGCTCGCCGGTGGGGTACCGGTGGCGCGCCTCGAGGTCACCGACGGGTTCGCGGTCCTCGACCTCCCCGATCCGCCCCCGCTCCTCGGGCTCGCTCCCGGAGACGCGACCGCCCCCGAGATCGCCCGCCTCGAGACGGTGTTCCGCTGCCTGCGGCCGGCCGATCGGCGGGTGGCCCTGGTGGATGCCCGGGCCGACGGCCGGTGGATCGCGGGGCTCCGTGACCAGGGCGACGAGCACCTGTGGGTCGCGGTACGCCTGGACGTGGGCACCGCGATGTCGGCGCTGCGCCAGCGCCTGGAGCCGCGCGGCGTCGACGCGATCCTCGACGCGAACGCGCTGCTGGACGAGGGCCCCGTGTCCGACGCGCCCTCCTGGAGCGCCGGGGCGCGCATGCTCCGCATCGCCCGGCGCCTGCGCCTGCGCGGTGTCTCCGTCGACCTGGTCGTCGGCACCGGCTCCGAGGGGCGCGGCTTGCTCGCGCTGACCCCCGAGGCGCTCGAGGATCTCGACGCCGCGACCCTCTCCGAGCGCGTCGACGCCGCCTGGCACCCCCTGCCCGGCCCGGAGACCCACCGTGACCTGCTCACCGAGCAGACCGGCGCCCACCCGACCACCGCGCGGCGCCTGGAGGTGATCTTCGACGCGGCCGAGGCGCGGCGGAGGGTGCTGCAGCGCATCGCCGAGGCGAAGGACCGGGTGCACATCCAGGTGTACATCTTCCGCACCGGCCCGGTCGGGCAGGAGGTGGCGGAGGCGCTGGAAGCGGCCGCCGACCGGGACGTGACCGTGCGGATCCTCGTGGACTCGCTGTACAGCCTGGCTGGGTCGTTCGGGCTCGAGAACCGGCTCCTCCAGCGCCTGGAGCAGCACCCGGGCATCGCGGTGCAGCGCATCGACCCGGCGCGCAGCCTCGGGATCCTGTCCCTCAAGCAGCGCAACCACCGCAAGCTGATCGTCGTCGACGGGCGGGTGGCCCACGTGACCGGGCGCAACCTCGGCTGGCACTACTACACCGGGTTCCAGGAGGTCACCCTCGGCCCGGACGCCTCCCAGGACGACGTCCCGTGGTTCGACGCGACGGCGGAGGTGCAGGGGGCGGTGGTGCGACGCATCGACACCGCCTTCCGCGCGGTGTGGACCGGCGCGGGCGGCGACAGATTCGACCTGCTCGCCCCGGGCGAGGCGGGCACCAGCGCCTGCCGGCTGGTGCTGCACGACGGACTCGCCGACACGAACACCCTGGACGCCTACCGGACCCTGTTCGACACGGCGACGGACCACATCTGGATCCTCAACTCCTTCCCCCTCGCCTTCGAGCTCCAGCACGCGCTCCTGGCCGCGCTGGGCCGCGGCGTGGACGTCCGCTTCGTGCTCGGCAACGTGCGGCCCTGCTACGGGCCCGACAAGACGCCCTTCCGCGGCGACCCGCTCCGCAGGCTGATCAGCGACATGATCCACGGGCGTGTCGACACGCTGATCGCCGCCGGAGCGCGGGCCTGGGAGGTGACGATCCGCGACATCGAGGGGTGGGACCCGGCGGTCTTCCCGGTGCGGCCCCACGTGCACGCGAAGGTGGTGAGTGTGGACGGGCGGGTGTTCACCGCCGGCTCGGCGAACCTGGACATCACCGCCGGGTACTGGGAGAGCGAGGTGCTCCTGGCCTGCGAGGACCCGGCCGAGGTCGATGCCCTGGAGGCCCGCCTGCAGGCCCTGGTCGACGCGGCCGTCCCCATCGACCCCGATGACCCGCGGTGGGCGTTGGAGGCGCCGCGGCGGGAGTGGTTGTCCCGCCACTGGCCGTCCCTGATCCAGTAGTCCCCCCCCGGGACCCGAGCGACCCACCGATGGGGTACGGTACCCGTGAGGAGGTCAATATGCATCGCAAGCAGCTCATCGTGGCGGCGGTCACCGTGATATCGCTCGGCCTCGCACCCATCGCCCGCGCCCAGGAACAAGCGGACTCCGCCCCCCACCAGATCGTGCTGGCCGACCCCATCCGGGGCGCCGGTCACTGGGGGATCGGCTTCGGCGGGGGCCTGTGGGTGAGCGGGATCTCCGCGAAGTACTTCTTCTCGAAGGGCGTGGCCATCCAGGGGGTTCTCGGGGGCTTTGGCTGGAACCGCTGCTACCGGGCCTACTGCTATGGCTACGGCTTCGGCGTCGACGCCGACCTGCTCTTCGAGCTGCCCACCATCGCGCGGGCCGGCGACGTCATGGACCTGAACTGGTCGGCGGGGCCCGGCGTGCTGCTCGGGATCGCCAACCCCGTCGCCGTCGGGGTCAACGGGGAGATCGGCCTCGAGTTCGACTTCATCCCGGTACCCATCGACATCGTCGTCGAGTACAAGCCTGCGCTGATGTTCGGCAACGGCGTCCCGCACGGCGTCTGGTTCGACGCCACGGGCTTCGGGAGTCATATCCGCATCTACTTCCAGTGAGGTCGTCTCGATGATGCCGGTTCTGTGGGTAGCGCTCGGCGGCGCGGTCGGGAGCGCGGCGCGCTATTGGGTGAGCGGCCTGGTGATCGCCTGGGCGGGCCCCGAGTTTCCGTGGGGGACCCTCGCGGTCAACTTCGTGGGCTCCTTCCTGCTCGCGGTGCTCGCGCAGCTCGGGCTGAGCACGACCTGGCTCACGCCGGAGGCGAAGCTCGCGCTGGCGACCGGGGTTATGGGTGGGTTCACCACCTACTCGACCTTCAGCCTCGAGACCTTCCAGTACTTCGACACGGGGGCGTGGACCCTCGGCATCGCCAACGTCGTGGCCACCGTGCTCGGCTGCCTGGTCGCCACGATGTTTGGCTTCCTGTTCGCGCGGTGGCTCGTCAGCGCCTGAAGGAGGGACCATGCACCGCGATCTGCAAGGCGAGCACTGGCTCGTTCGGATCTTCCTCGGGGAGTCCGACCGCTACCACGGACGGCCGCTCTACCTGGCGATCATCGAGCGCCTGCGACGCGAGGGCTTTGCCGGCGCGACGGCCTTTCACGGGGTGGCAGGCTTCGGCGCCCACTCGGTGATCCACACCACGCAGATCCTCCGGCTGTCCGCCGATCTGCCCGTGGTGATCGAGGTCGTCGAGACCGAGGATCACGTCGAGCGGCTGAAGACGATCCTCGACGAGATGTTGGGCGATGGGCTGGTCACGCTGGAACGCGTGCGCGTGCTGAAGTACGCAGCCAAGTGACCGTCCCGCTATGTTGACCACCCGCGAGGTCCCACCGTGGCGAAGTTCACCGGCACCTTCCACCACGACTACGTCCTGGACGCGCCCCTCGAGGTCGCGCGCGACCACTTCGCCGATCTCTACGCGGTGATCGCCAACTACGGCAGCACCCTCGAGCGCGCCGAGAAGCGCGGCGACGGCACCCTGGCGCTGTGGCTGAAGGAGCAGAACTACGGGGTCACGCGCTTCCGGGGCCACTACGTGTGCCGCTGGAGCACCCCCGACGAGCACACGGTGCGCTGGGAGACCCTGGGCGAGCACAACATGGACTCCCGGGGCACCGCCCGCTTCGAGGCCGTGGGGCACGGGGGCACGCGACTGGTCTACGACATCCGCATCGTGCTCGACATCGACGTCGGGCGCCTGCTCACCAAGGTGATCGGCAAGGTCGTCTCCCAGGCGATCGGCCGCGAGGCGCGTGCCTACGTGGACCGCCTGGTCGCGACCCTCCCGGTCGGCCGGACGGCGTGAGGAAGGCGGTTCCGGGGCTGCTCCTCGCGCTGCTCGCGGGGTGCAGCCGCGCGCCCGAGGAGCCGGCGGGGACGCGGTTGCTCGCGTCCGATCTCGTGGAGGTGAGCGGGCTCGCCGCCTCCCACGCGCACCCCTGGCTGTGGGCCGAGCAGGACAGCGGCAACGACCCGGTCCTGTACGCCATCGGAACCGACGGCTCGACCCTGGGGACCGTGCGGGTACAGGGCGCCACGAACACCGACTGGGAGGACATCGCCCTGTACGAGCAGGGCGGGCAGACGTGGATCCTCCTCGCGGACACCGGCGACAACCTGAGCCTGCGCTCCGAGGTGCGCCTGTACATCGTCCCCGAGCCCGACCCCCACGACGCCACCGTCCCGCTGCAGCAGACGATCCGCGTCGTCTACCCGAACGGTCCCCACGACTGCGAGGCCGTCGCCGTCGACCCGGCCGGCGACACCGCGTGGCTGGTCACCAAGCGGGACACCCCGCCGCAGATCTTCTCGGTTCCGCTGGCGCCCACCGACCTGCCCACCGTGGTCGCCGCCGCCCACGGCACGGTGCCGCACATCCCGCCCCCCACCGCCGAGGACCTGCAGGACAGCCCGCGCTACGGGCAGTACCGCTCGCAGCCGACCGCGCTGGACCTGCGGCCGGACGTGGCGGTGCTCCAGACCTACAAGGACGCCTACCTGTTCCGTCGGGCGGAGGGCCAGGACTGGGGCGCCGCGCTGGCCGGCACCCCGACCGTCGTGGACACCCCGCAGCTCCCCCAGACCGAGTCCGCCACCTTCACCCCGGACGGCCACGGGTTGTGGATCACCACCGAGCAGGCGCCGGCGCCCCTCGATCTCGTCCCCTTGCCCGGAGCGGCACCGTGAGCCAGCCCGCCCCGATCACCGACCTCGACGCCCTGGCCGCGGTCGACCTCGGATCGAACTCCTTCCACATGCTGGTCGCCCGCTCGGTCGACGGCGAGGTGGTGGTGGTCGATGATTTGAAGGAGCGGGTCGCCCTCGCCGAGGGCCTCGACGAGCACAAGTTCCTCCGCCTCGACGCGCGGGAGCGGGCGCTGGCGTGCCTGGAGCGCTTCGGGCAGCGGATCGCCGGGATCCGCAACGATCACATCCGTGCGGTCGGCACGAACACCCTGCGGCAAGCGCGCAACGGCCGCGACTTCCTCAAGCAGGCCGAGGCCGCGCTGGGCCACCCCATCGAGATCATCGCCGGCCGCGAGGAGGCGCGCCTCGTGTTCCTCGGGGTGTCGCACTCCCTGGGGCCCTCCACAGAGCGGCGCCTGGTGGTCGACATCGGCGGCGGCTCGACCGAGTGCATCCTCGGCACCGGGTTCGACTGCGAGCTGCGCGACAGCCTGTTCATGGGCTGTGTGTCCTGGTCCAAGCGCTACTTCCCCGACGGGGTGCTGACCGAGGAGCGGTTCCGCAAGGCGGTCATCGATGCCTCGCTGGAGGTGCGGCCCATCGAGCGGGCCTACCAGGACCTCGGGTGGACGAGCGCGGCGGGGTCCTCGGGCACCATCCTCGCGGTGCAGGCGATCCTGCTCGCCAACGACTGGTCCGCCGACGGGATCACCCTGCCCGCGCTGTACCGGCTGCGGGACGCGCTCGTCGCCCAGGGATCGGTGGACACCCTGTCGCTGGAGGGGCTCAAGCCCGACCGGGTCCCGGTCATCGCCGGCGGTCTCGCGGTGCTGATCGCGGTCTTCGAGACGATGCGCATCGAGAAGATGTATGCCACGGATGGCGCGCTGCGCGAGGGTCTGATCTTCGACCTGCTCGGCCGCATCGCCCACGAGGACGTGCGCGACCGCACCATCGAGCGGTTCATGGATCGGTACAACGTCGACCGCGAGCAAGCGAGCCGGGTGGCGTTCACCGCGGAGCGCCTGCTGCAGGAGGCGGGCCCGGGGTGGGGGCTCGACGACTACGCCGACCGCCTGATCGGGTGGGCGGCGGCCCTGCACGAGATCGGCCAGACGCTCACCTACAGCGGCTACCACAAGCACAGCGCCTACCTGCTCGAGAACTCCGACATGCCCGGGTTCTCCAAGGACGACCAGCTGACGCTGGCGGTGCTGGTGCGCTGCCACCGCCGCAAGCTGAAGCCGGCCCTGTTCCGCACCCTACCGCGCGATCGCCGCAAGCGCGCGCTGCGCCTGTGCCTGCTGCTGCGCCTCGCCGTGCTGCTGAACCGCGAGCGCCGCGAGGACATCGTCCCCGACGTGCACATCGAGGTGGGCGCCAAGAGCCTGGCGCTCTCCTTCCCGCCGGGGTGGCTCGAGGCGAATCCCCTCAGCCGCGCCGACCTGGAACTCGAGGCGGAGACCCTGGACGACGCCGGCTACACCCTGACTGCGGGCTAGCAGGGCTCGGTCCGGCTTTCTCCCGAGACCCGCTAGAGCGCGTAGCTCGGGTCGCGGGCGCAGCCGCGCACGTAGGGGCGCTCGCGACCCGCCGCCAGGGTGACGATCCGGTTGCCGAGGAGCGCGGTCAGCTCGGACTCGGCGGTCATCCCGACCATCGGCCCGAAGGCGCCGTTGCTGTCGGCGCCGTAGGCCCTGGCGACCAGGGCGTCGGAGATCGGCCACGCGAGCAGGCCCCACTCGAGCACGCCGGGTACGCGATCCATGCCAGGCAGACACCGAGGATCCACTGGCTCATGCGACGTCTCTCCGTGCCGAGGACCATAACCGCGCCCGCCCTCGCCCAGCGACTTGCGCATCGTGTCTCGGCTCGGCTAATTGGTTGAACCACTTGACCAATCAGGGAGACTCCGGATGGAGAAGATCCGTGCGCCGCGTGCCGTGGACCTGGCCACGCACCAGATCCGGGGCGAGATCCTGGCCGGGATTCTGCAGCCCGGGGAGCGGCTTCCGCCGGAGCGCGAGCTGGCCGAGTCCCTGGGCATCGCGCGCCTGACCCTGCGCGCCGCCCTCGCGCGCCTGGAGGCGGAGGGGTTGGTGCGCGCCCGGCAGGGGTCGGGGATCACCGTCCTCGACTACCGCACCGAGGGCGGCGTGGAGCTGCTCCCGCACCTGCTCGCCCGGGGTGACTGGTCGCTCCTCGGCCCCGTGCTGCAGCTCCGCCGCGCGGTCGCGGTGGAGGCGGTGGCCGCCGCCGTCGAGCGGGCCTCGGACGCGGACCTGGATCGGCTCCAGGCGCTCGCCGAGGAGCTGTCGTCCGAGACCGACCTTCCGGCGCTCGCCGAGGGCAACCTCGCCTTCAGCCGCGGGGTGATCCGCCTGACAGACAACCTCCCCCTGGAGCTGCTGTTCAACGCCGTGGCGAAGGTCTACCGGTCCCGCCCGGAGCTCGTCGACCTGCTGCTCGCCGAGCCCGACGCGGTCCGCGCGAGCTTCCCCGCCATCGTCGCCCTGATCCGAACCCGCGACGCCGAGCGCGCCCGCGCCCTGGTTCGCGCCACCCTGCGCGCCATCGACGACGCCACCCTCGCCCGCCTGGAGGCCCCGTGAAGACCGCTCACCGCATCGTGTTCGCCGTGCTGGTCCTGAACTTCTGGATCCCGACGCTGTTCTACATCTTCGCCCCCCATGGGGCGATCGCACAGTTCGTCGCGGTCGGCGCCCCCTTCGGCGCCCCGCCCTACCCCCACACCGAGGACAGCGTCTTCTGGCGGGTGCTGGGCATCGCCAATGTCGCGACCCTCGGCTTCTGCTGCTTCCTGCTGATGTGGAATGCGAAGCGGTGGTTCGACGTGCTGGTGCCGCTCGCCTTCCTGAAGGGGATGTCGGCGCTCGGCTGGTTCGTGGCGTGGTTCGCCGAGCCGATGCCCCAGGACCTGATCGCGGGGCTCTTCGACGCGCTGACCGTCGCGACCATGGTCTTCTTCGGCATCGCAGGCCGCCGGGCCCTGGAGCGCGCGGAGGATCCGGACCTCCCCGCGGCCCAGCCGGCGAAGTGAGACCTCGTGGCCTCGTGGGTCGGCCTCGTGGGGTCAGGAAGTAAGCGCTTACCCCGATCAGGTCCTGGCAGACGGCCTGCTCGTTGGGGTCAGGCAGTAAGATCTTACCGCTGGCCGCCTCGAGGCGATCCGTGGATCCCGGTAAGACCTTCCTTCCTGACCCCATCTGAGATCCCCTCGACGCGCGGCGTATCGAGGTAAGAGCTTACATCCTGACCCCGGGGAGGGAGTGCGGTGAGGTCGGATCGGTCGCGGGAGACGCCGCCCTGGTTGAGCCGGACGGTCTGGGGCATGGCGGTGACGAGCCTGCTGTCCGATCTCGGGCACGAGACCGAGAGCACGGTGCTGCCCACCTTCATGGCCGCGCTGGGCCTGCCGCCGGCCGCGCTCGGGGTGGTCGAGGGCGTCGCGGACGCCACCGCGAGCTTCGTGAAGCTCGGCGCCGGCTGGTACTCGGACCACATCGCGAACCGCAAGGTCGCCGTGGTCCTCGGGTACCTCGCGACCGGACTGTCCTCGGGGATCCTCGCGATGGCGAACGGGTTCGCGCCGATCCTCGCCGGCAAGGCCTTCGGCTGGTTCGGACGGGGCGTCCGCAGCCCCCTGCGTAACGCGATGCTCACCGACGCCGTGCCGGAGCAGGCCCGCGGCCGAGCCTTCGGCTTTCACCGCTTCGGCGACACCGTCGGGGCGATCCTGGGGCCGGCGGCCGCGGTCGGCCTGCTCGCCAGCGCGGGCAGTCTCCTGCAGACCACGAGGCGGGTCCTGTGGTGGTCGCTGGTCCCCGGGGTGCTCGCCGCCGTCGTGTTCGCGATCTTCGTGGCCGAGCGCGGCCGCAAGCCGTCCCCCCAACGGTCCTTTCCCCACGCCCTCGGGCAGATGCCGCCCGCCTTCCGGCGCTACCTGCTGGGCGTCGGCCTGTTCGGCGCTGGCGACTACGCCCACACGATGCTGATCCTCGCCGCGACGCAGCTGCTGACCCCGTCGTGGGGGCCGATGCGGGCCGCGGAGATCGGCGGTTCGCTGTACGTACTGCACAACGTCGTGTACGCGGCCGCCGCCTGGCCCGCGGGTGCGATGGCCGACCGGCTCGGCCACCAGCGGGTACTGGCCTGGGGCTACACGTTGTCGGTCGCCGTGCCCCTGTCGGTCGCCGCCTGGTTCCACTGGCACGTCGCGAGCGTTCTGCCGATCGCCGCGTCCTTCTGCGGAGCGGGCCTGGTCAACGGCGTGCAGGACACCCTCGAGAACGCGGCCACCGGCGCCTTCGTCCCCAAGGAACGGCGCGGCCTCGCCTTCGGCCTCCTCGGCGCCACGAACGGCGTCGGCGACCTCGTGTCGAGCGCGATCGTCGGCGCCCTTTGGACCGCCTACCCGGCGCTCGGCTTCGGGTGGGCGGCGCTGCTCATGGCGCTCGGCGCCGCGGTCATGCGCCGCTCCGCCACCCCCGGGTTCCGCCGCCCCCGCCCGTGACCATCAGGGCGGCCTGGAGGCGGGAGCGGCGCCCCCGGGTCCACGGTGATCGTCCCGTCCCGCGGGGCCCGGGAGCAGGATCGAGCCGGCGACCCGCGTCACCGAGAAGTCGCGCGCGAGACCGGACATCACCCGCTGGTAGGCCGCGACCATCGCCCCGGCGCGACTCGCGAAGACCGCGTAGGTGTCGGGGTCCTCGGCGGGCGCGCCCCAGCGGGCGGCGAGGAAGCTCGGCAGGTGCCGCAGCACCAGACCGCGCATCGCCTTGCTCCTGCTCGGCGCCTCGAAGTTCCCGGCCGGCTCGCCCAGCGCCACGAGCCAGGTGCCGAGGTACTCGGGGAGCACCACGATCGTCTTCGGCCCGAGCCAGCCGCGGTCGCGCGCGTCCTCGAGCCACGGGCGCAGGCGGCCGTCCAGCCGGTCGGCGCTCGCGTAGTCCAGGGCGTGCATCCACGCCCGGATCGCCACCACGTCCCCCTCGCCGCGGTCCACGCCCGCCTCGGCGAGCACCGGTTCGGGAGCGGGCGGCGCCACCGCGGGCCGACCAACCAGAGAACCAGGGAGAACCAGAGGGGTCAGGATGTAAGCGCTTACCTCGATCAGGCGCTTGCAGACGGCCAGGGCACTGGGGTCAGGCAGTAAGATCCTACCTCTCCGAGAGACCGGGACCTCCCCGGCATCTTGGTAGGATCTTACTACCTGACCCCACCTGAGAGCTGCTCCACGACGGGCTTCTCGAGGTAAGCGCTTACTTCCTGACCCCTCCGATCTCCGATCTGTACTGGCACGCCGTTGAGGACTGCGTTGCCACTGGGGCCGTCGAGCACTGCCGGGTCGGTGAGCAGGTTCACGTTCACCCCGGCGTGCTCCCGGGCCACCCGCATCCGGGTGTCGTCCCGGTCGTGGCCCCAGCCGTGGGGGAGGCTGACCACGCCTGGCATGATCTCGTCGCTCACCTCGACCGGAGCGACCACCTCGCCGACCTCGCTCTTGACCCGCGCCGTGCCGCCGTCGACCAGCCCGAAGGCCTCCGCGTCGTCGGGGTGGACGAGCAGGGTGCACCGGTCGCGGCCCTTCACGAGGCTCGCCACGTTGTGCATCCAGGAGTTGTTCGAGCGCAGGTGGCGCCGCCCGATGAGCACCAGCCGCGGTGGCGCAGTCTCCAGGTCGGCGGCGAGCGCCTGCAGCTCCCCGGCGATCAGCGCGGGCGCGAGGTCGATGGCGGGCACCCGCAGGCGCCGCGCGAGGCTCGGCTTCAGCGGGCCGAGGTCGATCCCGTGCGGGTGCTTCCGGAGCTTCCGCAGCGACAGCTTGTGCGGCGAGCGCGAGCCGTAGCGCCCGAAGCGCAGCAGCCAGTCGACGACCTGCGCCTCGCCGATCGCGCGGAGCACCCGCGCCCGCAGCCGCTTGCGCAGGGGCCCACGCCCGCGGCCGATCCGCACCGCGAGGTCCGAGAGGATGTCGAAGTCGCTCCGCCCGCCCTCGGGCATCGGCAGCACCGGGTCGGACCACTTGGCGACCGTGCGCACCGCGAGGTGGTGGAACACGAGGTCGTAGTGCCCCGAGGCCAGCGAGGTGGCCGGCGGGAGGATCAGGTCGGCGTGCCGCGTCGTCTCGTTTAGGTACGGGTCGACGCTCACCATGAACTCGAGCTCTCCGAGCGCGGCGTCGAGGCGGCCGGCGCCCGGCGTGCTCAGCACCGGGTTGCCCGCCAGGGTCACGAGCGCGCGCACCCGCTCCTCGCCGGGCTCGGTGATCTCCTCGGCGAGGGTCGCCACAGGCAGCTCCCCCATCACCTCGGGGAGCCCGCGCACCCGGGAGGCCCATCGCCCGCGGCTGCCCGGTCCGATCAGCCCCGCCGCGATCAGGTCGATGGCGGGCTCCGCGAACAGGATGCCGCCCTCGGTGTCGAGGTGCCCGGCCAGCAGGTTCACCACGTCCACCAGCCACGAGCTGACCGTGCCCCACCGCTGGGTGCAGGTGCCGATCCGCCCGTAGACCACCGCTCGCGATGCGCTCCGCAGGTCGGCCGCCAGGGCGCGGATCGCGTCGGCGGACATCCCGCTGCGCGCCGCGGCCGCCTCGGGGGTGAAGGGCGCGAGGAACCCGGCGAGGCGCTCGTGCCCCTCCACCGGCAGCGCGGTGGGCGCCGGGTCCGCGAGCAGCTCCCGGGCGATGGCCGCGAGCACGAAGGCGTCGGTCGCCGGCCGCACGAAGTGGTGGGTGTCGGCCACCTTCGCCGTCTCGGTGCGCCGCGGGTCGATCAGCACCACCCGCCCGCCGCGGTCACGGATCCCGCGCAGCCGCTTGCGGATCCCCGGCGCCGACAGCAGGCTCCCGTTCGACGCGAGCGGGTTCGCCCCCAGGATCACGAACAGCTCGGTGCGGTCCACGTCGGGCAGCGGGAACAGGAACTGGTGCCCGTAGAGCAGCCAGCTCGAGAGCTGCTTGGGCACCTGGTCCACGGTGCTCGCCGAGAACCGCGAGATGGTGTGCAGGCTGCGCCGCAGCAGGTCGCCGCCGAGCAGCAGCCCCGTGTTGTGCACCGCCGGGTTGCCGATGTACATCGCCACCGAGCGGTTGCCGTGCGCCGCGCGGATCGCCCGCAGCCGCTCGGCCGCCTCGGCGAGCGCCTCTCGCCACCCGATCTCCACGAACCCGCTCGCAGCGCGCTTCATGGGCCGTGTGAGCCGGTCCGGGTCCTCCGCCAGCTCCCCGAGGGCCACCCCCTTGGGACAGACGTAGCCGTGGCTCGACACGTCGTCGGCGTCCGGGCGCACCCGCACGATGCGGCCGTCCTCCGTCTCGACCCGAAGTCCGCACATGACCTCGCACAGGGGACAGGTCCGGTAGTGGGAGGTCACAGCATGCGCTCCTGGGTTGCGGGTCAGGCTCCAGATCGTGTAATTCAGGGTGCTTTCCTTGTACCGCTCTGATCTCCGGGGTCCGCCGATGCGACGCATCACCACCTTTGCCCTGCTCGCCCTGGTTGCCTGTTCGAACGACGGCAACCTTGTCGTGTACAACGTGGCGCCGGCGGTGACGATCCTGCTGCCGCAGAACGACGCCTCCTTCGACCAGAACGAGGCGGTGGTCTTCCAGGGCCGCGTGTCCGACAACCAGCCGCTCGACACCCTGCAGATCGACTGGATCAGCTCCATCGACGGGCCGCTGCCCTATTACGACACGCCGGACGCCGACGGCTTCATGGAGGTGGCGACCGCGAGCCTGTCGCCGGGCAGCCACGTGGTCACCCTGCGCGCCACCGACGACGACGGCGGCCAGGGCGAGGCCCGGGTCACGGTGCACATCATCGGCGTGCCCGACGACCCGACCATCGAGGTCGTCCAGCCCCACAACAACGGCAACGGCATCGGCGGCGCGCCCTTCGAGTTCATCGCCCGGGTGTCTGACCACCAGGACGCCCCCCAGGACCTCCAGGTCGACTTCGACATCAGCCAGGGCCCCCAGACCGGCCACATCTGCACCACGGTCCCCGACGGCAACGGCCTCGCCTCGTGCATCACGACCCTGCCGAAGAACGACCAGGCGAACCCGAACTACTTCGGCACCTTCACGGTGACCGACACCGACGGGAACACCGCCGATCGCTCCATCGCCTTCACCATGGTCGACCGCAACGACTACGACCAGGACGGCGACGGGTTCACCCCGAACGGCGGCGACTGCGACGACTCGAACCCCGACGTCTACCCCGGCGCCCCCGAGATCTGCGACGGCCTGGTCAACGACTGCGGCGCGACCCCGGGCACCCCGGCCGACGTCGGCACCGACTGCTACGACGACGACGGCGACGGCTACTGCGAGCACCCGCCCTGCCGCAACGCCTCGGCCACCATCCCCGACTGCAACGACGCCAACTCCGCGGTCAGCCCCGCCGCGAGCGAGGGCGCCTACTGCGACGGCATCGACAACGACTGCAACGGCATCGTCGATGACGGCACGAACTGTTGGGACGACGACGGCGACGACTACTGCGAGACCCCGCCCTGCCTGAACGCCTCGGGCACGCAGCCCGACTGCAACGACGACCAGCCCGCGATCCACCCGAACGCCACCGAGGACTGCAACACGTCCTACGACGACAACTGCAATGGGCAGACGAACGAGCAGAACGCCCAGAGCTGCACGTGGTTCTACTACGACAACGACCACGACGGGTACGGCGCGCGCAACACGAGCCAGCGCCAGTGCTGGTGCCAGGGCACGGCCCCCTACACGGGCACGAGCAACGACGACTGCAACGACAACGACATCCGGACGCACCCGGGTCAGACGCGGTGGTTCGCGTCACCCGACTCCCGGCCCAGCTTCGACTACGACTGCAGCGGCACGCCCGAAAGGCGTTGGCGAAACACGAACTCCGGTTGCCACCAATCGTCGTTGGGCTGTGACTTCGGCACGGCCGGATGGACCGGATCGGCACCGTCGTGCGGGAATCAAGAATTGTGGACATCGGATTGCGGCGCCGAGTTGGACCTGATCGGAATACTCGCGTGCGGCATCTGCGGATACGGCTGCTACCTGGACGCCGCCGATGGCAACCTCAGCCCGGACTGCGCGTCGTGCTTCTACCAGCACTGCTCCAACGTCTTCCAATGCGTCGACACGAGCTACTACGAAACCCAGCAATGCCACTGACAGGCACGCCAACAGCCGACCGCCCCATCGGCTGGCGGGAAATCCAACCCCGGTAGTCGGCCAGGTGCCTTGAATCTCTGCCTGTCCGAGGCCACCATGCGGAGACTTCCTCCTGAGGTCCCCATGTACAGTCTCGTCCTGCTCGTCGTGCTCGGCCTACAGGGCTGCGTCCCGTACGGAGTCATCGAAGCGGCAAAGGGCCGCGACGGGGACGGCTACGTGGCGTGGCAGCTCGGCGGCGATGACTGCGACGATGCCGCTGCGGCGGTGAACCCCGGCACGCCTGAGGTGTGCGGCGACGGCATCGACAACAACTGCGACGTCGTCGTCGACGACGACGGCACTGGGGCAGGCACCTGGTATCCGGACGCCGACAGCGACGGCTTCGGCGCGGACGCACCGGTCACCGCGTGCATTCGACCTGCTGGATACCTCTCCAACCTCGATGCGGGCATCGACTGCGACGACCAGAACAGCACCGTGCATCCCGGCGCGACCGAGATCTGGTACGACGGAATCGACGAGAACTGCGACGGCGCCGACGACTTCGACCAGGACGGAGACACCTACCGCTCGGCGGCCGAGGCCACCGACGGTACCGACTGCGACGACACGAACGACGTGGTCCATCCCGGCGCCACCGAGGTCTGCGGCAATCACTTCGACGACGACTGTGACGGCACCGACAACGGCTGCGACTGGATTCCGAGCGGCACCTTGGACGACACCCGGCATGCGACCATCGCCTGGGCCAACGGCCACCCCACCGTCGTGCAGGTCTCGGTGGGCGACACCAACGGCGACGGCAAGGCCGACGTCGTCACGGGCGGCCTGGACGACAGCGACGTCTACCTGTTCGACGGTCCGCTGACGGGCACACTATCCACCAGCATCGACCCCGTCGCCCACTGATCCATGCCCAACTACGGGACATTCCTCGGCATGGCCCCATCGCTCCACGGGGATCTGACCGGGGACGGGCTCGCGGACCTCCTGTTGTCCAACCAACGCACGGACGGCGGCGATCCTGTCGTCTACCTGTTCACTCCCCCCTTCACGGCCGAGATGACCGCGGACGACGCGCACCGCGTGTACTACCCACCGCAGGTGTACACACCGACCGATCCGGACGTCGGCAGCGACGCACGCTACGTCGGTGATCTCGACGGCGACGGCTTCTTCACCTTCGAGTCCACCTTTTCGGAGGATCCCTCGGTCTGCTACCTGGTGCAGGGCCTCGGCGGGGGAGAACGTGTATCTCTCATCGACTGGATGTCTCTCAGTCCCTGCGACGCGCCCCTCGCCATGGGGCCCGACTTCGATGGCGACGACGCGCGCGACCTGGCCATCGCGTCGAGCACGGACGTGTTGTGGTTCTCGCACGCTACCGGTGGCGATCTCACTCCGGACGACGCTACGCGGGTCCAGGTGTGGCAGTCGAGCGGCACCTCCTCCGTGTGGGGCTACCCGACCGACTTCGACGAGGACGGCGTCGAGGACCTGGTCACCTACGTCCACCGGACGGGAGCGGCCGACGAACTCGATGTGTTGTTCGGGCCCATGGACGCTCTGTCGACCTCGTCTCGCCGCTTCGTGTTCCTCCCGGCCGACTCGGACGACATCGCCTCCGTCCTGCGCCCCGGTGACTTCAACGGAGACGGTCACCCCGATCTCGTCGTGCTCGACATACCGCTCGATCTGCAGTCCGAAGCCGCCGAGGTCTGGCTCGACCTGTTCGAGGGGCCGCTCACCTCGGGAGTGTTCGGGGCCAGCGATGCGGACGCCCGCATCCGGCTTCCCATCGACAATCCGCTCTTCATCACCTTCGACGTCGGCGACATCGACGGCGACGGTTACGACGACATCGCCCTCGGCCACCTCGGCTACGCGTGGGTGATCTACGGCCAGGGCCGCTGACTTCAGCGCAGGCGGCGGAGCAGGTCGGCGAGGTCCGGCGGGTCGGGGCTCTCGATGACCACGCGCTCGCCCGAGTCGGGGTGCTCGACGCCGAGGCGCGCGGCGTGCAGCGCCTGGCGGTGGAAGCGGAGGGGCGGCGGCACCTCGAAGCCCACCGGCACGTACAGGCGCTCGCCCACGAGCGGGTGGCCCTCCTGCTCGGCGTGCAGGCGGATCTGGTTGCGGCGACCGGTGTGCAGGCGCACCTCGAGCAGGGTCGCCAGCGCCCCGAAGCGCTCGAGGACCCGCCACCGGGCGCTCGCCAGGACGGCCCGGGGATGCTCCGGGTCGACGACCTCCTGGCGGAGGATCCGGCCGTTCCACGCCATCGGATGGGACCACTCGCCCTCCTCGCCGCGGATCCGACCGTGGACGACGCACCGGTACACGCGCTCGGGCCCGTGGGCCCGGAACTGCGCGCGCAGGTGGCGCATCGCCGGCTCGGTCTTCGCGAGGAGCACGACCCCGGTGGTGTCGCGGTCGATGCGGTGCACCACGAAGGCCCTGTCGCCGCGCGGGCGCATGAGCGCGTGCACCCCGGCGCGGACGCTGACCTCCTCCCGGGCCTGCTTGCGGGTGGCGCTGTCGGTGAGCAGCCCGGCGGGCTTGTCGACCGCGATCAGCGCGCGGTCCTCGTAGCGGATCTCCAGCCCGGCCCGGTCCAGGGCGGCCCGGGCAGCGTGGCGGGCAAAGGCGGTGCCGGGGCGTGACCAGGCGATCACCACCAACGCGCCCGCAGGCACGCGGCGCCCCTGGTCGGCCTCGCCCATCGGCTCGCCGTCGACGGTCACCTTGCCGCTCGCGAGCACCTTGCGGGCGCGACCACGCGAGCCCACACGCTCCATGCCCGCGAGCACCTTGTCGAGCCGCTCGCCGTCCTGCTCGGGCGGCACGCGCCGGGTCTCTTCGTCCACCGGACCTCCCACGGCGGCACCTACCGCGCGGCGGCGCTCGCGGCGAGGCGGTTCGACCCCGTTCCGCCCCCAGGACACATCGGTGGGCCCCCGAGCCCGGCGTCGAGGAGGCGCTCGACGCCATGGGCATCCTCACCCTCCCCGCCTCGTCGGACGTCTCGAACGAATCCCTTGCGCTCTTTGGCTAATACTATTAGCTTTAAAGCTAGTTGAGACAGCCCAGAGGCTCGACATGCTTCACACCGCCACGAACGCCACCATCGACCTGCAGGAGCCCGCCGTCGCCAAGGCCTCCGAGACCCGGTACCTCGAGCGCCCGGGCGGCCGGATCGCCTGGGATGTCACCGGCACCGGGCCGCTGGTCGTCGCCATCCCCGGGATGGGCGACCTGCGGTCGAACTACCGCTACCTCGTGCCCGCGCTGGTGGCGGCCGGCTACCGCGTCGCCCCCTTCGACCTGCGGGGCCACGGCGAGAGCGACGCCACCTTCGACGCCTACGACGACGTCGCCACCGGGTCCGACGCGCTGGCGCTGATCGAGCACCTCGGCGGGCCGGCCGTGGTGATCGGCAACTCCATGGGCGCCGGAGCCGCCGCCTGGGCCGCCGCCGAGCGCCCGGACCTCGTGAACGGGCTCGTGCTCGTCGGGCCCTTCGTCCGCAACCCGCCGATCGGGTTCCTGACCGTGCTCCTGTTCCGGCTCGCGCTGCTCCGGCCGTGGGGCCCGATGGTGTGGCACGGGTACATCACCCAGCTCTACCCGGGCCGCGCCCCGGCCGACCTCGACGCCCACCGCGACGAGATCCGCGAGAGCCTGCGCCAACCGGGCCACTGGAGCGCCTTTGTCAAGACCACCCACACCTCCCACGCCCCCGCCGAAGCGCGGCTACACGAGGTGCAGGCCCCCGCGCTCGTGGTCATGGGCGAGGCCGACCCCGACTTCCCCGTCGCGAAGGCCGAGGCCGCGCTGGTCGCCGACCGTCTGGGCGCCCAGACCCTGCTCGTCCCCGAGGCGGGTCACTACCCGCACGCCGAGTACCCCGAGATCGTGAACCCCGCGATCGTGGACTTCCTGCGCCGGGTCGCGCCCCATGCCTAGGGCCGGCCTGACCCCCGACCGCGTCGTCGGCGTGGCCGCCCGCCTCGCCGACGACGTCGGCTACGACCGGCTCACCCTCAAGGAGGTCGCCCGCCGGTGCAAGGTGCGTCTGCCGAGCCTGTACAAGCACGTGGCCGGCCTGGACGGCCTGCGCCGCGGCATCGCGCTCCTCGCCATCGAAGAGCTGACCGGGGTCCTGCGCAAGGCCGCCGTGGGCCGAGCCGGACGCGACGCCCTGCTGGCCCTCGCCAACGCCTACCGCGCCTACGCACGCGCCCATCCGGGCCGCTACGCCGCCACCCTGCGCGCCCCCGAGCCCGGCGACGAGGCGGTCCAGGCCGCCAGCGACGCCGTCCTCGAGGTCGTGTTCGCCGTACTCCGCGGCTACGACCTCGAGGGCTCCGACGCGATCGACGCGACGCGCGCCCTGCGCAGCGCCCTGCACGGCTTCGTCGCCCTGGAGACCGCCGGGGGCTTCGGCCTGCCCGAGGACGTCGACCGCAGCTTCCGCCGCCTGGTCGAGGGCCTCGACGCCGCCTTTCGGACGTGGCGAGACGCGGGATGAGGGTGGCACGGCGAAGCATGCCGACGATACGCCTGCCTCCGGGGGAGCCATGGACATCCAGCACCAGCAGTTCATGAACGGCGGCAGCTTCTACGTGGGCACCTCCCACGACGACCCCATCGCCGAGATGACCTACCGGCGGGTGGGGCCCATCCTGTTCGTCGACCACACCCAGGTCGACGAGTCCCTGCAGGGCCAGGGTGCCGCGCGTGCGCTGCTGGACGCGGCAGTCGCCTTCGCCCGCGCCCACGACGAGAAGATCGTCCCCCTCTGCCCCTACGCCCACGGCCAGTTCGAGAAGGACCCGAGCCTCGCCGACGTGCTTGCCGACCTGCCTCGCCAGATCGCCCGATGAACGGGTGGCGCGTGCACGGAAGGGGCCGGGCGAGCTAGGGGTCCCCGTCCCATCGGAGGCTCCATGACCCGCTCGTTCCGTCTCGCCGCCGCAGCGCTCCTGACGCTCCTCGCCACCCCCGCGCTGGCGAAGAAGCCCGCCCCGGCCGACCCGCCGGCGGCCGAGGCCAGCGCGAGCGCCACCGCGACCACCGAGGCGCCGGGCCAGGCCGCGGCGGTCGAGCGCCTGCAGGGCACCTGGAAGATCGTGCTCAACGACGAGCAGAAGCAGGAGCTCGCCACCCTGCAGCTCGCCTTCCGCGACCCGCCCCCCACCGACGACGAGCTGAAGAACCTCGACAAGAAGGACGCGATGCTCGTCGGCATGGTGCTCATGGCCCGCAAGAAGGACCCGGACAGCCAACAGCTCGCCCAGATGAAGACCCTGATGATGGGCTTGGCCGACACCACGCTGACCTTCGGCGACGGGCAGCTCACCATGGGCCTCGGAACCATGCAGCTCGGCGGCCCCTACAACGTCGTGAAGGCCGCGGGCGACAAGGTCACGATCCACCACGAGCCCAAGGACGGCAAGGCCCAGGACATCCCGATCACCTTCGACGGCGACGACACGATCGTGCTGAGCGACGACAAGGGCCAGGAGACGCGCTTCCAGCGCCAGCCTTGAAGCCCCGTCGCGTCACGTGCCACCCTGCGCGACGGGCACGTGGCAGCGGTCGGACTCGCTCGATCCCTCCAATGGTCGGCAAGATCACCGAGGACGGCGCCCGCCGACCATGGTAGGAAGGCCCCCGGAGGAACCCATCATGAATCGACGCCAATACATCGTCCCCGCCATCTCTGTGCTCGTACTCTCGCTCACCACCGCCTGCGCGGACCCGATGATCGGTGAGTGGGAAGCGAGCCAGATGTCGAGTGACGGCCAGACGACGACCCTGCCCTACAGCTACACGTACTCGAACTACACCTACACCATGAGCTTCCACATGTCGGTGGAGAAGGATCTTACGGGCAACTTCACCATCCTGTACACCACGGCGACCGGCAGCGCCGACCCGACGCCCTACGAGTACAACTACGGCCTGACGGCCACCCAGACCGACAAGGGCGCCTACGACATCTCGCTGCCCGACATGCCGCTCGAGCTGGGGTGCACCCTCGACAAGAAGGTGCTCACCTGCGCCGACAAGGACACCTCGTCCGACCTGCAGCTCACCTTCGATAAGCAGTAGGCGGCGACGGGGGCGCCGTGGGTTCGTCCTCCGGCGCCTCCTCGTCCTCGCGGCCGCGCTCCCTGGACAGACCGCCGAACTCGTCCTCGATGCGGTGGTAGGTCTCGTTGAGCTTCTGCAGCAGGGCCCGGTCGAGACTCTGGGTGCGGTGGACCGCGTCGTAGAAGTCCTCGAAGACCTGCAGGGACTCGGCGCGCACGCCCGGATCGACGGGTGCGGGCTCGCTCGCGCGTCGGGTGCGGTGCAGACCCCGGTCGACCGCCTGCAGGGCGGCCTTCGGGTCGCCGCGGCCGAGCCACCCGAAGACCCGGGTGATCATCGCCTCCGGGTCGGCGAGGAGCGACTCGTAGGAGCACAGGTTCACGGCGTAGCGCCGTGTGGCCACGTCGCGCACCAGGTCGTAGTTCTCGAGGAACCAGTCGACGGCGGGCGGGCGGTCGCCCCGGTGTTTCCGGGCCCAGGCCACGGTCTGCTCGCCCGTCATCCCTTCGCGGGGGTGCTCGGCGAGCCACGCGTCCTCCAGGGCGTACAGGCGCGCGAGGGAGGCGGCGTACTCGCGCCAGTGACGCATCGTGGCCACGACCTTGCCGATGTAGGCGTAGTCGGTGCGCACGAGCCCAGGGATGAACACCTTGACTACGTGGCCCTGCACCGCGTCGGGGAATAGGAACTCGCCGGTCTGCGGGTTGGGGTTGGTCGCGTAGAACACGCCCTGCCGGAAGGCCGACTCGTAGAAGCCCTTCGGGTTGGCCTCGCGGATCGACTTCTCCCACGGCCCCGGGAAGGCCTCGCCGATGTGTGGGAAGCCGCCCTCGACGAGGATCTGCATCCACAGCGAGGTGCCCGAGCGCTTCGTCCCGGTGACCAGGATCATCGCGGACTCTCGTCCCGGAACAGCACCGTCCACGACCCGTCGACCGCGGTCTCGCCGTCCTGCTTGACCACCTCGGAGCGGAAGACCACGATGCCGCGGCCGCCCTTCTTGGAGGGGGTGCAGGTCTGCGCGGTGAGCCGCAGGTGCACGGTGTCGCCGAAAAAGACCGGCGCCTTGTAGTCGAAGGTCTGGCTCACGAGCGCGAGGGTGGTGCCCTCGAAGATGCCGAGGGTCTGGCCGAGACCCGTGGAGATCGACGCCACGAGCATCCCGTGCGCGATGCGCCGCTTGAAGGGGGTCTTCGCGGCGAAGACGGCGTCGACGTGCAGCGGGTTGTAGTCGCCGGAGAGCCCGGCAAAGCCCACCACGTCCGCCTCGGTGACCGTGCGGCCACCGGACTCGAACACCTGCCCGACCTCGAACTCGCTGAAGTACTGGCCTCGCGCCATGACGACCTCCGGGTCGGTCCGAGGTATCGCACCGCCTCCACCGACGCCCATCCGGCGATCGACCCGTGCCCTCCGGCCGATGCGCGACTACAGGTCAAGCATGTGCGACACCATGGTGATGGTGGGCCCGGATCGGGTGCTCTTTGCGAAGAACTCCGACCGCGACGCCAACGAGGGCCAGGGGCTCGAGTGGCACCCCGCGCGCGACTGGCCCGAGGGCGCCGAGGTGAAGTGCACCGAGGTGACCATCCCGCAGGTCGAGCACACCCACGCGGTGCTGATCAGCCGCCCCTTCTGGATGTGGGGCGCCGAGATGGGCGCCAACGAGCACGGCGTGGTCATCGGCAACGAGGCGGTGTTCACCCGGGAGCCCGTCCCCGAGCACGGGCTGACCGGGATGGACCTCGTGCGCCTCACCCTGGAGCGGTCGATCACCGCGGTCGGTGCCCTGCAGATCCTGCTGGAGCTGCTCGAGACCCACGGCCAGGGCGGGCGCGGCGGCTTCGAGGACCCGAGCTTCCGCTACCACAACAGCTTCCTGATCGCCGACGCCACCGAGGCGTGGGTGATCGAGACCTCGGGGCGGCGTCACGCCGAGGAGCGGGTCACCTCGGGGGTGCGGACGATCTCCAACGTGCTCACGATCCCGCCCTTCCGCGAGGAGGCGACGAACCGCCTCGGCGCGGTGAAGAGCGCGGTGGCCGCGGCGGACCGGCGCCGGCACCGCAGCGCCGACCTCGCGGCGGGGGCGGCGGGCATCCCCGAGCTGATCGGCGCCCTGCGCGACCACGGCACGGGCGCCCGCGCGCCCCGCTTCCACTGGCTCAACGGCACCCTGGGGGCCGTGTGCATGCACGGGGGCGGCCTGCTCGCGCACTCGGTGAGCACTGCCTCCTGGGTCGCCGAGCTACGCCCGCGCGGCGAGCGGCACTGGGTCACCGCCAGCTCGGGGCCGTGCGTCTCGCTGTTCAAGCCCGTCCGCGTCGACGAACCGCTCGACCTGGGTCCCTTCCCCGGCGGCACCGCCGACGACAGCCCGTGGTGGCAGCACGAGCGCCTGCACCGGTGCTGGCTGCGCAACCCCGAGGCGATCGGCCCCTGCTTCCTCGACGAGCGCGACGGGGTGGAGGCGCGCTGGCTCCATGACCCGCCAGAGCCCGCCGCGGCCTTCCCCGCGTGGCGCGCCCTGCTGAAGCGCTGGAACGCGGCTGCCGCCGAGCTCGACGCCCCGAACCGCCTCCCCTTCGTCGCGCGCCGCTACTGGGCGCGCCGAGACCGCGCCGCCGGCCTCGCCTGAGCTCCGCTCACCGGGCGCCGAGCAGGTCGCCGGCCGTCGGCACGGGCCAGGCGGCCTCGCGCCACGCGGTGATCTGCCCCGCGAGGAACCCGACGAAGGCCGGGTCCGTGTTCAGGCAGGGCACCAGGGCCAGCTTCTCGCCCCCCGCCTCCCGGAAGGTCTCCCGGCCGCGGATCCCGATCTCCTCGAGGGTCTCGAGGCAGTCCGAGACGAAGGAGGGGCACACGACGACCACCCGCCGCAGCCCGCGCGCCGGCAGGTCGGCGAGGAGCAGGTCGGTGTAGGGACGCAGCCACGGCTGCCGACCGAGACGCGACTGGAAGCCGACCGCCCAGTGGTCCGCATCCCACCCGGCCCGCTCCGCCACGCCCCGCGCGGTCGCGAGCACCTGGTGACGGTAGCAGGTGCCGTGCGCCGGGCTCGGCTTGTCGCAGCAGCCCTGCACCTGCAGGCACCAGCAGCCCGAGGCATCCGAGCGCCGCAGGTGCCGCTCGGGGATCCCGTGGTAGCTGAACAGCACGAGATCGGGCTCCTCGGCCTGCACGACCGGACGCAGCGTGCCCCACAGGGCGTCGAGGTACCCGGGCGCGTCGTAGAAGGGCGGCAGCACGTGCAGGTCGACGCCCGGCGCCCGCTCCGCCGCCGCCTCGAGGACCCTGGCCACCACCGTCTCGTAGCTGGACATCGCGTAGTGCGGGTAGAGCGGCACGAAGAGCACCCGCTGCACCCCCTGCCCCACTAGCGCGGACAGGGCCTGCTCGATGGAGGGCGAGCCAAAGCGCATCCCGACGGCCATCGGCACGCGGACGCGCTCGCGCAGCGCGTCGGCGAGGTCCTCGGTGAGGTGGATCAGTGGCGAGCCGCGCTCCGCCCAGATCTTCCGGTAGGCCTCCGCCGATCGCGCCGAGCGAAAGGGCAGGATGAACAGGTACAGCAGCAGCCGGCGAAGGGGCGCCGGCAGGTCGATCACCCGCGGATCGTCCAGGAACTCCGCCAGGTAGCGCCGGACCTCGGGGGTCGCGGGCGCGTCGGGCGAGCCGAGGTTCACGAGAAGCACACCGTCGCGCACGAACCCCTCCGAACAGTCCGGGTCTGTCCTACCCGGACGATCGATGACGCGCCCGTCGAGCCACCGGCTGTGTTAAGCGGCCCAGCCCGATCCACCCTCCCGCGAGGCGTGCCCATGTGGGACAAGCGCTACAGCGAGCCCGGCTACGCCTACGGCACCGCTCCCAACGACTTCCTGGTCTCGGTCGTCGACCGGATCCCGAAGGGGCGGGTGCTGTGCCTCGCCGAGGGCGAGGGCCGCAACGCGGTGTACCTCGCCGGCCTCGGCTACGACGTGGTGGCCGTCGACGCCTCCCCAGTGGGCCTGCAGAAGACCCGTGACCTCGCCGGGAGCCGCGGCGTGCACATCGAGACGGTGCACGCCGACCTCGCCGACTTCACCATCCGCCCCGGCACCTACACGGGCATCGTGAGCATCTGGATGCACCTGCCCTCCGCCCTGCGAGCGCCGCTGCACGCGCAGGTGGTGCACGCGCTCCGTCCGGGTGGCGCCTACGTGCTCGAGGCCTACACCCCCGCCCAGCCCGCGCTGGGCACCGGCGGCCCGAAGGACCGGGACCGGCTGATGGACGGGGCCACCCTGCGCGAGGAGCTGGCCGGGCTCGACCTCGAGGTCTGCCGGGAGCTCGAGCGCTCCGTGGACGAGGGCCTGTACCACAAGGGTCGCTCCGCGGTCGTGCAGGTGCTCGCCTTCGCGAAGCCCGCCCACACCGAGTAGACGGGAGGCATGCGCTCCCCCACCTGCTCCACGTCCTCGGCCCGCGCTGGCGAACCCCTCGCCGGCACCGCGGTCGCCTCCACCTGGCGCTGGCTCGGCGTCGAGTACCGCGGCGCCTGGCCCTCCCGGGCCGAAGAGGTGCCCTGGCCCACGCCAGTGGGCGCCTGGCTCGACCGGTTCCGCGCCGCCCCGGGGACCCGGGTGCAGCTCCTGCGACGGCCCGAGCGGCGCGGCCCCCCCGCCGCCGTGTTCGCCGACACGACCCCGGGCGCCGAGCGCGCCTGGCAGCTCCCGCTCGCAGACCTCGTCGCCCTGGACTCCGACGACGTGCTCGGCGGCGAGGCGTCCGCAACCCCGCTCGGCCCGAGCGCCTGGGTGTGCACCCACGGCCAGCGCGACGTGTGCTGCGCGCGCCACGGGGGGCGCGTATTCGCCGCGCTGCGCGAGCGCCTCGACGACGCCGTCTGGCAGACGAGCCACCTCGGCGGCCACCGCTTCGCGGCGACGCTGCTGTGGCTCCCCGAGGGCCTCTCCTATGGCCGCCTGCGCCCCGCCGAGGCCCCCGCGCTGGCCGAGGCCGCGCTCGCCGGCCGCGTCCACGATCTGCAGCGCCTCCGCGGCCGCACCGCCTGGTCCCGCCCCGTCCAGGCCGCCGAGATCGCCCTCCGCCGACACCTGGGCTTGCACGACCTCGCCGCACCCGCCCTCGTCGCCGAGGAGGTCGATGCAGAGCACGCGCGCATCGCGTTCGAAGTCGACGGCACCCGCCACGAGGTGCTCCTGGAGCGCCGCGAGCTGGCCCAGCCCGTCATCGCCTCCTGCGCAAAGGCCCCCGCCGCCACCTCCGCCTGGTACGCCCTCTGACCCTCGCGGACCCGGCCGGGCGCACCGTCGGCGACCTCGGATGCGCCCCCCCAACGACCACCACCACGACCACGCCGGCACCGCACCCGCGACCGGGCCCGCGGAACCGAACCGACCGGGTCGTCCAGCCCGGTCCTCCCGACGACCCATCTGCCCGAATCCTCAACTTTTCGATCCACGATCCCCTCGCCATGCGGATCGTAGACGAATGTTCAGTGCCTGACCCCGCTCCCTACGTCGCGGCACGTCGGGGCGGTACGCAGTGCCCGCTCCACCTCGCGCACCCGGGCCGCCTTGTCGCTCTTCGACAGGTGTCGCCACCGCGACGGCGGATCGAACACGCCCGACCATGCGCCGACGCGACGTGCCCGCGCCCAGGCTGCGTCCGCCTCGTAGATCCGGCTGTAGTGCGTGTAGGCGACCGCGCCGCCCGCTCGGACCAGCAGGCGGTTCACGTCGACGGAGCCCACGAAGCACCGCGCCACGGTGCGCCCGTAGGGATCGGTGTCCTCGGGCAGGCACGTGACCTCGTGCCCGAGGAGGAAGGCCCCCAGCGCCTGGGTGACGCGCTGGCCGCACGGGTAGCGCGCGCCGGCGGCGTTCCAGCAGGGCTGGTCGTGCTCGGGCGCGTCGATCCCGTACAGGCGCACCCGGACCCCGGTCACGACCAGGGTGTCGCCGTCGACCACGCGGGCGGGGCCGGACACCGCGCCGGGCGACGAGGCCGCGACGAGCCAGAGCCAGAGCCAACGAGCGACAGACAACGGCGCCTCCGAGCGCGAGGTCTACCCGGTGCCCGCATCCGATCGCCAGCCCGGCGACGTCTACCCGCCTCGGACTTCCGCCTCAGGAGAGGGTCGCCTTCCACTTGATGCTGCACCCCGCGCTCGGGTGCTGCTCCCGGGCGGGCTTCGCGCCGGCGAGCACCGCGTCGATCGCCGCGCGCAGGTCGGCGCCGGTGACCGGCCGCCCGTTCCCGGGTTGGCTGTCATCGAGTCGGCCCCGGTAGGCGAGGGCGTGGGTGGCGTCGAACAGGAAGAAGTCGGGCGTGCATGTCGCGCCGTACGCCCGCGCCACTCGCTGGCTCTCGTCGTAGAGGAACGGAAAGGACCAGCCCTCCTGCTCGGCCATCTGCCGCATACGCGGGGGCGCGTCCGCCGGGTACGCGGCGACGTCGTTGCTGTTGATCGCCACGATCTTCAGCGCGGTGTCGCGGTAGTTGCGATCCAGGGCGGTGATCTCCCGGCGGACGTGCTGCACGTAGGGGCAGTGGTTGCACAGGAACATCACGAGCAGCGGTGCGCCGGCAAAGTCCCCGAGTCCCACCATCCGGTCGCTCACCACGTCGGGGAGCACGAAGTCGGGAGCCGGCGAGCCGAGCGCGATCATCTTCGACGGGACGACGGCCATCGGACACCTCCTGAAGTGCAGGTAGCCTCCCCTCGTCTTGACGCCACGCCCCTCCCATCGTCTGATGGGGCACGTCCGGGGGAGTTCCGTATGATCGCACTGCTACTGCTCGCGCTCGGGCTCGCTCTCGCCGACGAACCGGCGCCGGCCCCGGAGCCGGTGGCCGAGCCCGCCCCGGCACCCGCTCCCGAGCCCGCCGCCGCCGCGGCACCCGCTCCCGCGCCCAAGGCGCCCCCGGCGCCCCCCTGGCAGCGCAAGCACTGGGGTTGGGGCGGCGTCCCCGCGCTGAACTACAACTCCGACGAGGGGTTCGGCTTCGGGCTGCTCGCGAGCATCTACCGGTACGACGGCACGACCAACCCCTACAAGCTGTCCTTCACCTTCCTGTTCTTCATGACGACCCGCTCGGTGCACAGCCATCGGATCGACATGGACTGGGTCGACGTGGGCGGCACGCCGCTCCGCCTCCAGGCGCGGATCCAGCTCAAAGCGACGAACACGGCCAACTTCTGTGGCTACGGGTGGGACGTCTCCTGCGACCCGGCGGTGGCCGAGCAGGCGGCCGACACCCAGGGCCTCACCGGCACCGCCCGCGAGGACTTCATCCGCCACTACTACTACGCTCGGTGGCTCCGCCCGAACGGCTACCTGCTCGCGCGCTACCGGATCAGCACGGGCAAGCCCAAGATCGAGCTCTTCGCCGGGTGGCGTGGCGAGGAGTTCCTCTCCCGCTTCTGGAAGGACCCGGGCCCCTACCCGGGCAGCCTCTACGACACGACGGTGGGCGCCGAGGACGGGTTCCTCTCGGTGGTCCAGGTGGGCGCGATGATGGACAAGCGCGACAACGAGCCCGCACCCCGGCGCGGCTACTGGAACGAGGTCTCCCTGCGCGCCGCGCCCAAGTTCCTGGGGAGCGCCTGGCAGTACGTCGGGTTCAACGGCACCTTCCGATTCTACGCCCCCCTCGTACCGAAGAACGGGATCCTCACCCTGGCCTCGCGCACGGTGCTCGACGGGTTCTGGGGCGATGCCAACGTGCACGAGTTCTCCCAGGTCGGCGGCTCGCAGGTCTACAACTTCGGCGGCGGCGCCGAGGCGGGCCGCGGCATCCGCCTGCGCCGGTTCATCGGGCGCGCGAAGGCCATGGAGCAGCTCGAGCTGCGGTACGCCTTCGTGCGCTTCCGGGTGGTGAAGGCGAACACCGAGATCACCGCGCTCGCCTTCCTCGACTCCCTGGTCGCCGCCGCCGAGTGGAACGACCTCGGCCCCGCTTTCGCCCACCCGGCCTTCGGCGAGGGCATCGGCTTCCGCTTCGCGTTCAACGAGAACTTCATCATCCGTGCCGACGTCGGCTTCAGCGCGGTAGAGAACTGGTCACCCGGCATCTACATCGATGTCGACCACCTCTTCTGACGCGGCGGCGTGTACTACCTGCTGAACATCGCGCTCCTCCTCCTCGGCCTGTCCGCCGTGTGCGGTGGAGGATGGGGGGTGCTCACCGATCGGTTCGAGGTGCCCGTCGGGCTCGTGGTCATGGGCGGCGGCCTCGGTCTCGTGGCCCTGACGGTGGCGCTGCAGCCGTTCCTCGCCGCAGGCCGCCTGCGCCGGGTCGCCGACGCCCTGGGCGGCCACCTGGAGACCCATCGCGACGCGGTCCGCTGGTTCCGAGAGCTGGATCGCCTCCTCGACCCCGAGGACACCCGCGACTTCCGGCTGCAGCGGGTCGGCGGCATCCCCTGGGCCGGGCGCACCGGGAGCGTGGACCTCGCCTGGTGGTGGCACGCCCGCCTGCAGCCCCCGGGGACCCGCCGCGCCATCGCGCACCTCGACCTCGTGGTACGCCTGTCGGCGGCCTGCCCGGTCTCCGCGCAGGTCCTCCCCCGGGGCCGCGGGACGCGCCTCGCGGGCCACGAGCCGGTCCGAACGGGGGGCCCCCTCGACGAGGCCTACACCCTGTTCGCGCCGCGTCCGGCGCGCGCGACACCCTTGTTCGACCCGAGCCTCCAGCCGGCCCTCGACGCCACCTTCGCCGCCATCCGCGGGGTGCTCTTCCCGGGCGCGATGGTACGGCTGCTGCTGTTCCACGGCGGCGTCGCTGCGCTGATCAAGAACGCCTCGGCCGACGCCCTCGCCCCTGACCGGATCCAGGACCTGCTCGCGGCCCTCGCCCCTCTGGCCGAGGCCATCGAGCACCGCAGCGCCGCGCTCGGCGACGCCCTGGAGCCCCCCCCGTCCTGAAGGCGATCAGTCCCCGAAGGTGAAGACGAGCTTCGCGGCCTGGCCCGTGGTGACCTGCACCTGCTGGTGCTGGAGCGCGTAGCCCTCGTGCCACGCGGCCACGTCGTACACGCCGGGCGGCAGGCCGTCGAGGGAGAAGGCGCCGTCCTTGCCGGTGACCTGGAACCACGGGTGCGGCACGACCCCGATGTACTCGCTCATCCAGGGGTGGATGTCGCACTTGGTGTGGACCATCACCTCGGCGTGGCCGAAGACCTTGCGGAGGCGGGTGTCCTGGCCGACCATCATCTCGTTGAAGCCGGGGTTGGCCACGGTCTGCGCGTGGACGTTGTGAGGAACCGGGTCGGCGTTGACGAACTCGACCGGCTGGCCGACCCGCACCCCGATGACGTGGGGGTGGTAGCGACATCCGCGCTGGTCGACCTCGACCGAATCGGTGGGCGGCGGCGGCACCTGCCACCCCTCCCAGCCCTGCTGGACCCACACGAAGGCGTCGGCGAGGTCCCCGTCGGACACGCGCACGGTCTGGATCTCGGCCGGGCCCTGGCTCTGCTGCGGGCAGTTCACGAGGTCCACCGCGCGGGGTGGCGGGACGGTGCCCTCGAAGCGTACGGTGCCACGGACCGAGCCGGTCGTCGCCGGGTCGATGGGGCGCAGGCCCGTCGCGGGCCCGGCGGCGACGGTCTCGCCGTGGCTCCGGGTGCTCCAGCCCCACAGGCCGAGGGCCCCGAACAGGGCGACCGCCGTGGCCCAGTAGATCCCGTGGATCTCGCCGCGGCGGTTCATCATGTGCTTGATCCCGGCGCCGAGCAGCACCATCCCGCCGAGCAGCACCCACGCGTTCCGGGCGCCGTAGATCGTCGGGTAGTGGTTGCTGATCATCAGGAAGATGACCGGGAATACGATGTAGTTGTTGTGCCGGGAGCGGAGCTTGGCCTTGCGCCCGAGCTTCGCGTCGAGCAGCTCCCCCCCCCTGGCGGCGGCGACCATCTTCTTCGAGATCGGGATGATGACCAGCCACACGTTGGCCACCATCAGGGTCGCGAGCAGCGCGCCCACGTGCAGGAACGCAGCCCGCGCCGAGAGCAGGTGGGTGAGCCCGAAGGCGACGCCGAGCACTCCGAGCCAGCCGACGAGCGCGAAGAGCGGCCCGTTCTCGACCAGCGGCGTGCGGCACAGCCCGTCGTAGACCAGCCACCCCACGACGAGCGAGGCGACGCCCACCGCCGCGGCGGTGCCCACGCCGATGTCCGCGACGGAGCGGTCCACCAGGTACACGCCGCCGCCCAGGTAGAACACGACGACCAGCAGCGAGAAGCCCGACAGCCAGGTGAAGGCCGCCTCCCACTTGAACCACTTGAGCGCGCCCCGCAGGCGCTCGGGGTAGCTCCAGGTCTTCTGCATGTAGTAGAACCCGCCGCCGTGGACCATCCACAGCTCCCCCTCGAGGCCCTCGCGCGGGTCGTCCGGCTCGGGGGGGACGAGCTGCTCTTCGAGCTCGTTGAACAGGAACGCGTGCCCGATCCAGAAGATGGCCGCGATCACGTGGGTCCAGCGCAGGATCAGGTTGACCCATTCGATAGGCGTAACGTCCATGCGGGCCATCCTCCCTCAGGAGGGGCCTCGTCTCGGAGCGCGATCATGGCCCGTCACCGTATATACTGGATTCTGGTTGCGCTTTCCCTGTCCTCGACTTCCCCTGAGGAGCCATGGATCGCGCCAGGCAGCGGATGGCGACGGCGCACCGCCGCGGCAACTACCACCTGATCATGACCCTGTTCATGGGCACGGGGATGACTCTTGCCGCGCTCGCGGTCGACCTGTCCTGGATGCGCCTCGCCCGGACCGAGTGCCAGGCGGTCGCCGACGCCGCGGCGAACGCGGCGCTGATCGAGCTGCGCCGCACCGGCGACCCCACCGCGGCGACCGCGGCCGCCGAGGAGTTCGTGTCGCGGAACGTGGTCGGGAGCTCCCCGCCGGAGCTCCTCGATCTCGAGTTCGGGCGGTGGGACGAGAACCACCACACCCTCCTCGCCGAGGACACCTGTCCCCACGCGGTGCGCGCCGTGGTCGGGCGCCCCTCGAGCAACCCGCTGAGCCTGTATTTCACAGGGTTCGTCGGCCCGGACACCTTCACCGTGTCGGGCGAGTCGGTGGCCGCCACCCGCTCGATGCAGGTCGTGCTCGTCATGGACATCACCGGCAGCTTCGCCTCGGACATCGGCAGCGCGCGGACCGCCGCCCTGCAGTTCCTCGATCTCCTCGAGGCCACCCATGGCCAGTACGACATGGTCGGGATGTCGCTGTTCTACAATCGCTTCGGGATCGAGTACACGCCCCTCGAGTACCTCGACGACGAGATGTACAGCGACACCGCGCGCGACGCGTGGGGCCGGCTCGACACCGCGAGCAAGCCCAACCTGTTCGGCTTCCTGTATGGCGGGTACCATCCCGACATGCCGCGGGAGTACCCGGACGAGCACGGCACCGACCACCACACGGGCATCGAGATGGCGATCCAGATGTTCGAGGAGCACCCGGACCCGCAGGCGTTCAAGGCCATGGTGATACTCACCGACGGGCGCCCGTCCCCCCTCGAGACCCCCACCGACCGCGCCAGCGCCGGCTACACCGAGACCCGGTGGAACCAGTACTCGGGGCCGACGCCCTACAGCACCACGCAGATCCGCGAGGCGACCCTGGCCGCCACGGACCGGGCGTGGACCGACGACCAGATCAACGTGTGGTCGATCTCCTACGGCGCCGAGGACCCGTTCCTCGTGGACATGACCCAGGGCGTGGGGAAGTTCTACTATACGGAGCACGCAAACCAGCTTCCGGGGATCTTTGCCGACATTGCGTCGTCGCTACCCATCGCCACCGTGCGGTAGACTTCGACCGGGGGGCGACTTGAGTCGCAGAGGAGCCAATGCCATCGAGTTCGCGCTGTGCATGCCCGTGTTCGTGGTGATCGTCGCGGGCCTCACGGACTTCGGCTGGCTGTTCTTCCACCGCTCGGCGGTCGACGCCGCGGTGCAGGCCGGGTGCCGCGAGGGGGCTCTCGTCGACCCACTCCTCGGAGACCCGGAAGCCACCGCCACCGCCGGCATGGTCTCCGCGCTCCGGGACAACGGCGTCCCCTGCGGCGAGGGGTGCACCACGGCGGTCACCCAGACGGGGGTGGTCCCCAGTCGCTCCCTCCAGTGCCACCTGTCGATCCATTTCGAGCCGCTGTTCGGACTGCTGACCGGGAAGATGCCGGTCAGCGCCACCACCGACGCCCGCTTCGAGTGGCAGCGGGAGCCGAGCGCGCTTCCCGGCGCGGGGTCCTGACGGCATGCGGCGCAAGGTCCGCACCCGTGGCGGCGCCACGATGGAGTTCGCCTTGTGGCTGCCGATCCTCGCGATCCTCGTCGGCGGGGTGACTGATCTCGGGTGGTACCTCTCGCGCTACCAGGACATCGCGCGCGCCGCGCGAGACGGCGCGCGGGTCGGCTCGACGGTGCTCGAGGACCAGACCGCGTCCCGCGGCTCGCAGATCGAGGCCGCGGCGACGACCCAGGCCCTGCAGGTGCTCGACGACCTCGGCCTCACCTGCGGGCAGACCGACCGCTGCACGGTGACCGCGCGCTACGACGACTCCACCGGGCACCCGGCCATCGTGGTGACGGTGACCTACCCCTTCGAGCCGCTGGTCGGGATGTTCCCGATGCCCCACACCCTGGCGGCCCAGTTCACGATGATGACGCAGCAGAGCTGGTAGCGATCAGGGGCACGAGATCGACGTCGTGAGCCCGTAGCCGGGGCTCTTGGTGCTCCCGTCCCAGTTGTACAGCTCCACGAGCACGTCACGGCTCGACGGAGAGGTCCAGGTGACGTGCTCGTCGTCGGTGGTGCTGCCGGCGATGGCCAGCGGCGTGCTCAGGTCGGCCGGGTCGAGCACGTAGACGTCGATGTCGCCGTCCTCCTGCGCGAAGGTGGCCTCGACGTCGAGGGTGCACCCCTGGCCGACCCGTGCCCAGAAATAGTCCTCGTCGGGCGCGTGCTGCCCGTCGGACCTGCACAGGATCCCGGACAGGTTCGTCTCGTTCCGGTTGAGCTCCGGCACGTAGGGCGAGCTGGGGCTGTCGTTGGGCTCGAAGGCGTCGTTGGCCGGGCAGGCCAGGGGCGTGCTCGGCGGGCAGACCACCGAGGACTGCAGGCGGTAGCTGGCCTCGTCGCCCGCCGCCGCCGGGTACACGTCGAGGTCCAGCAGCGCGTCCGGGTCGGGGATGTAGCTCACGTACTGGTAGCCGCCGGTGCCGTGGCTCCAGTCGAGGAGATCGACGTCGCCGTACAGGTCGACGTCCAGGGGCCCACCGTAGGTGCCCTCGGTGGTGCTCGCCGCCTCGAGCCAGCAGCCGGCCGGGACCTCCGCAGCCCACCAGTCCTCGTCGCACGCCGCCGCGTTCACGTCGGTGTACCGGTAGTTCAGAGGCATCCCGGAGAGCGGCTCGTCGTTGTCCTCGTAGGGGTCGTCCGCCGGGCACGTGGGCGCGTCGGTCTGCGGGCAGGTGACCCAGGTGGACAGCGTGTAGGGGCCGGTGTCGCCCGCCTTGCCCGACACGTCGACGAATAGCGGCCCGCCGATGTCCGCGATCCAGCTCTCGTACTCGGTCTGGTCGGTGCTGGCGCTGCGCCCGACGACGGTGTCGGTGCTGTCCACCAGCTGCAGATCGAGGTCGGTCGCCGTCGCATCGAAGTCCAGGTACGCCTCGAACAGGCAGCCCGGCGCGACGTCGGGGACGTAGTACCAGTCGTCGTTCGAGCAGGTGATCGCCTGGACCTGTGTGTCGACCGGGTTGAGCGGGAAGGCACTCGCCGGGTCGTCGTTGGGCTCGAACAGGTCGTCGCCGTCGGTCGCGCAGTCCTCGGGGGGGTGCGTGTCACAGGCGAGGTCGAAGCTCAGCGCGTAGTCGTTCGAGGCGCCCTGGTAGCCGTCGACGAGCAGGTAGTAGGCGCCGTCGGCCTCGAAGTGGTGCACGAACCCCTCGCCGTCGGTCGTGCGCGAGTCGGACCAGTCGACGAGGTTGCCGTCGGCGTCGTACAGCCACAGGTCGAGGTCGCCGGTGGCGTTGGTGAAGTCGATGGACGCGGCCCCCACGCAGGAGGAGAGCGCCGAGACCCGGTACCAGTCCTCGTCGCTCGAGCACACCGCCGCGTCGAGACGGGTGGAGAGCAGGTTCAGGGGTGTGGCTGTGCTCGGGTCGTCGTTGTCCTCGAACGGGTCGTCGGCCGGGTAGGTGGGCGGCCCCGACGGGCAGGTCTCGGTGGCCTGCAGGGTGTAGTCGTTCTGCGCATCGAGGTAGCCGAGGACCTCGAGGTACAGGTCCTGCCCGCCCGAGGCGATGTAGTGGATCGCCTCGTCGTCGGTCTCGGAGACCGACAGGTCGAGCAGGTGCTGCTGCGCGTCGTACATCGCGAGGTCGAGATCGCCGTCGGCCTGTACGAAGGTGAGCGCGACGTCCACCACGCAGCCGTCGTCCACCGGCAGGTCGAACCAGTCCACGTCGCCCGCGCAGATCGTCCCGGACACCGGGATGCCGGGGCTCAGGGCGGTGGCCTGGCCGAGGATGTCGTCCTCCTCGCGGCTGTCGTCGACGCAGGTGGTCTGCCCCGTGTCGCCCGTGTCCGCGGTATCGGCCGTGTCGCCCGTGTCCGCCGTGTCCGCCGTGTCCGTGTCCGCCGTATCCGTGTCCGCGGTCTCGCCGGTCTCCGCCGTCTCGGCGGTGTCCGCCGTGTCGCCCGGGTCGCCGGAGTCCTGCACCACCAGGCGGTTGGAGCATCCGGCGAGCCCCAGGACGAGCAGTGGGAGCCAGCGGCGAACCATGCACTCTCCGAGAGTCGGGGTACGACCCGACACCCTAGTCCGGAACCGCGCTCGCCCACAACAACCGACCTGAACCTCCGGGTGCGCCGTCACGGCACGGAACCACGGCGCTGCGCCGTTTTATACTGGACAAGGGGCTTCCCGAGGCGGTACGTTGTCAGGTGGCCCCGGCGAGTACGCTCGCTTCGCGCCTCCTCTGCTGCGGGAAGCCACATGTTCGAACTTCAACCGGTACAATACCGCGCTACCGCTCGGACGGTGTCACCGTGAAGTATCGCGAGGCTGACAGGGGCCGAGCCCCCGTCCCGGAGCGCGCGACCCCCGTCGAGACCGACGCACAGGAGGAGACGCCGACCGGCTCGCTGGAGCACCTCCTGCAGACCGTGGGCAACCACCTGCTCACCGAGGCGCTGCTCGGGCTGCCGATGGAGGGGCTGGGCCCGGTGGTGGCCGGAGACGTGGGCGGCGCGATGGCCGGGCTGTCCGACGCCTCGCTCCCGAGCAACTCGGCCATGCGCCGCGCGCTCGACGACGGGCACATCGACTGGGGGCACCCCTCCCTGGCGAACCTCGGCTCGCGGGCCGGCGGCTACCCCCTGCCCGCCGATCAGCGTGCGCGGTTGGACGCCGCCTTCGGCCACGACTTCTCGCACGTGCGCGTGCACACCGACGATCGAGCGGCCCAGGCCGCCGAGCGGCTGAGCGCCCACGCCTTCGCGCTCGGCGCCGACCTGTACTTCGGCCGCGGGACCTGGGCGCCGGGCAGCACCGAGACCGACCGCCTGCTCGCCCACGAGCTGACCCACGTGGTCCAGCACGAGCGCGGGCGGTTGGGCGGCGGTGGCGGCGGCGTATCGAGCCCGTCCGAACCGACCGAGCGCGAGGCCTACGCCAACGAGGACCGGATCACGAGCCGCCTGCGCGCGGTCGACGCCTCCGTCGCGAGCGAGCCCCGGGAGCCGACGACCCTGGTGGCCCGGATCGGCCAGAGCCGTGGCAAGGCCCTGCCCGCGGCCGTCGCCGCCCGCGTGTCCGCCACCTTCGGCGAGGCGGGCGCAGCGGCCCCCGAACCCGGCCCCGGAACAGACGCCTTCGACCGGGCCGCTGAGGGCCTGGGCGCCAGCGCCTGGCGCTCCACCCCCCTGCAAACGCCCGGGAGCACGGGCCCGGTGCTCCGCAAGGCGCGGGTCCCGACCCCGGGCCACGGCGGCCACGACGAGGCGAACCCCGACGAGGAGAAGGACGAGGAGCACACCTGGGCACCCGGCGAGCTGGTGACCCTCGGCGGTCGTGGCACGAAGACGCCCGCCGTCGTGGTCGACCCGTTCCTCGGTGGGCACCAGCGCGGCGAGCACGAGCCCCACGAGGGGCACCACGCCCGCGATGCCCATCACCGCGAGCACGACCAGGGCCCGGTGACCGTGCGGACCATCGGCGAGAACAGCCACCAGAAGGTGGTGAAGCCCGACGAGCTGGAGCCACTGTCCGATCTGTCCGCGCTTCCACTCTCCAAGAAGATCGCCCCCGGGGCCCGGGTCTGGGCACGGATCGCCAAGGGCTACTGGACGCCGGGCATCGTGTTCGGCACCGTTCCGGCCGGGCACCTCGTGCAGCTCCTCGGCCCCTCGGGCGCCGTCGAGACCCTGCCCGACGCGTGCCTCTCGCTGACCCCGCGCACGACGACCGCCCGCTTCGCCCTCGGCCAGATCGTGAAGACGACCGCACAGGGCACCAAGGAGCCCTGCACGGCAACATCATCGGCGTCCAGGCCGACCCGACCGCCACCGAGGGCAAGGCGGACGGGCCGAGCAAGGGCGACGGGTTCCTCTACCGCGTCCTCACCCTGCCTCCGCAGCGCCAGGTGCTCGGACCGCTGCCCGCCGACCGGCTGGAGGCCGCGGTACCCGCCGAGCGCGACCGTCCCGAGACCCCCGCCGAGCGCAAGGCCCGCGAGGCCGAGGAGAAGAAGCGCAAGGAGGAGGAGAAGAGGCGCAAGGCGGAGGAAGAGAAGAAGAAGGCCGAGGAAGACGCCAAGAAGGCCGAGGCGGAGAAGAAGAAGGCCGAGAAGGGCGAGAAGGGCAAGAAGGGGGACAAGGGCAAGAAGGGCGAGGCCGGTGGCGACGACGAGGGCAAGGCCAAGGCCAAGAAGAAGAACCCGAACGACGCGAAGCTCGCGGAGCTGAAGGAGAAGAAGCGACAGCTCCTCGAGCAGATCGACTTCTACGACACCGAGCTGTGGTGGAACGAGCACCACCAGGAAGACGAGAAGCGCCGGATCAACCACCGCCAGGACGAGCTGTCCAAGGACCAGAAGGCGCTCGCGTCACGCAAGAAGCTGATCCAGCACCGGGCGCTCGCCGCCCGCGCCGCCAAGCGCAAGCGGCTCCCCTCCGTGCAGACCGACGGTCGGGCGCACCACTTGGAGTTCGAGCTGAACTACGTGCCCGTGCTCGTCGCGCGGGAGCAGGAGCGCGAGGCGAACCTCACCGAGGAGGCCGACGACATCCGCGCCCAGAAGGCGCCCACCCAGGAGGAGCTGGACAAGATCGAGCAGGCGATCCGAAAGCTCGAGGCGGCGCGCCACGGCGGAGGCGCGGGCCCGCCGCCCAAGCCCAACCGACCGAAGATGGCCAAGGCCGCCGCGCCGCTCCTCGCCGCCGAGTACGCCAAGTACAAGGTCGAGCTGAAGAAGAAGGAGAAGGACGTCGATGCCCGCACCAAGAAGACCGGGCACCTCGACAAGCACCTGAAGGCCGCGACGAAGAGCGAGGCGGCGGCCAAGAAGAGCCTGGACAGTGCGCAGGCCCAGGTCATCACGCTGACGCGGAAGATCAGCGCGCGGCGTAGCGAGCTGTGTCAGGCCAACGCCAAGGCGAAGGAGGACGGCAAGAAGCCGGTCTCCGAGGGCGCCGACGGCGTGCTGGGCTCCCTGCGCGCGCGCCTCGCCACCGCGAAGAAGGCCTGGAAGGCGGCGAAGGCCCGCTACGCGAAGCGCAAGAAGGCGAAGAAGGATCTCGAGGCCGCCAAGAAGAAGCAGGACGCCGAGCTGCAGACCAAGCAGGACGCCCTCGACGACTTCGAGGAGTACGGCGCCACCTTCGCCGCGGACATCAAGCTGCTTCAGGCCGGGTTCCCCGGCTACAAGATGGTCCTCGCCCACTACGCGAAGAACCCGGTGAAGGTGAAGTTCATCGCGCTCAAACCGGGCGAGAAGGAGGACATCAAGGGCCTCGATCAGAAGGCGATCGAGGCGGCCTCCAAGGAGCGGAAGGCCGCGCAGGCCAAGGTCGACCAGCACAAGAAGGCGCGCGATGCGAAGAAGACGTCGGCGGAGGACGCGCGCAGCGCGAAGTTCAAGAAGAAGATGGCCGCCGCGAAGACCGACAAGACCCGGGAGGAGAAGAAGGTCGACACGAAGAAGCAGAAGGACGAGGCGGCGAAGAAGACCCCGCAGCAGAAGGCCGCCGACGCCAAGAAGAAACGGAAGGACGACCAGAAGAAGACGGCCGACGACAAGGCCGCGATGGTGCGAGAGATCGCCGAGGCGAAGGCCGGCGATCCGACCAAGACCGAGCAGAAGCTGAAGGAGATCGCCAAGAAGCACCACACGACGACGACTTCCCTCGAGCACACCTTCGAGACCTCCAACGCCGCCACGCAGAAGGCGCTGAAGGCGCTGAAGGGCAAGAAGATCACCGACCCCGGCAAGCTCGCCAAGGCGCTGCACCTGCCGCGGGACCAGGTGAACGCCTACCTGATCGAGCAGCAGCGCAAAGCCCTGCAGGCCAAGGCGGCCCGGTACTTCGGCAAGCCCGGTCCGGACGCGATCAAGCTGCTGTGGCGCAAGGTGGGCGACCGGGGGATCTCGACCGCGATCAAGCCCGGCGACCCGCTCCCCGCCGCGCGGATGATGGACCACCTCGCCAACGTCGACCCGAAGCTCCTACCGCCCGACGTGCGGGGGCTCGCCGCCGACGCCCGCCGCGGCGTCGCCGACGACGAGAAGTCCATGAAGGGTCAGTGGGCCAGGGACCCGAAGGCGAAGGAGGCCTACGAAAACGAGAAGGCGAAGAAGGCCGCCGCCGCGAACAAGCGCGAGAAGACCTACGAGAAGAAGGCCGCGGTCGCCAAGAGCCTGCACTGCAAGATCGACCAGGTCGACACGCAGGCGAGCACCATCGAGCGGACTTTGCACTGCAGCCACGACAAGGCGCTGGAGATCCTGCAGAAGAAGAACGGCGCCAAGGGGCTCAAGACCAAGCCCGACGCGAAGCTCGAGAGGCTGATGGCGGAGGCCCGCGCCGCCAAGCCCGCCGACCAGCAGAAGATCCTCGACAAGATCCGCAGCGAGTACGACCCGAACGCGATCGTCGGCCAGACCCTGCGCTCCCCCGACAAGGACCCCGACCACGTGGTCAGCGGCCCGGTCGCGAACGACGCCCTGAACGATCGGATGGCGGACATCCGCAAGCTGCGCCCCGAGAAGCAGTGGCGGGCGATGCAGCAGGCCGCCGAGCAGTCGTGGATGGACATCACGAAGATGTGGGTAGCCATCGAGAACCGCAAGACGAAGGACGCCGTCCTCGCGAAGTTCTCGAGTGCGACCACCGACCCGATGCTCTCCCCCGACGAGCGGGAGAAGAAGCTGGAGGCCCTCGCCAAGGAGCGCGGGATCCGTGTCGCCAAGCTGAAGTCGACGATGGCGGCGCTCCAGAACCGCACCCGGAAGCTCCTCAACGACGCGACCTACGCCGGCCAGGAGGACATCAAGGAGCAGATCGAGCGGGCGCGGAAGGCCGGCGATGCGAAGAAGGAGGCGAAGGCCCGGGCCAGGCTGCAGAAGTCCGGGGTGGTCGCCGACCTGCAGCGCCAGCTGAAGGACTGCGACGATCCGACCAAGCGACAGGCGCTGCAGAAGCAGCTCGCCGCCGCCGCGAACGTCCCGCTGTCCAGCGTGCAGTTGGTCGACAACGCCGACCACTGGAAGCGCACCAAGGACAAGTGGGGCAAGCAGCTCCACAAGGACCCGGAGAAGGCGGCCACCTGGATCCGCGAGCAGTCCAAGCGCTACGGCCTGACCCCCGACAAGCTGCTCGAGCACGCCCGGTACTCGGACGACCCCGCCTTCGCCGACGCCAAGGCGCACCTCGCGGAGTGGGACGCCACCGAGGCCAGCAAGCAGAACGCGGACTACCTGAAGAAGGCCAAGGTCAAGAGCGCCGCCGACCTGAAGAAGGTCCCGTCGAGCCAAGCGGAGCTCGACGAGATGAAGAAGGAGAACCCGAAGAAGGCCAAGGAGCTCGAGCAGGCGTTCAAGGACTACAAGGCCAAGCGCAAGGACTTCCTGAAGTCGCTCGAGGACAACGATCCCGACGACCCCGAAACCCGGGACGCCTTCAAGAAGCTCACCCCGGCGCAGCGCGCGGCCTTGCTGCGCGACAACCCGCTCGGCCCCGACGGCCGGCCGATGCTGGCGACCATGTCCGCTATGCCCAAGACCAAGGACGGGCAGGACCTGTTCGAGCAGGCCAGCGCGTACAACAGCGCGCTCGAGAAGTTCGATCCGCGGCGCGACGCGAAGCTGAAGGCCGACGCGCGGCGCCTCGACGAGACCGTGAAGATCCGCGAGACCGCCGGCAAGAAGCTCGGCCTGCCGCCCGCGGAGGCCGCCGCCCACGTCGACGCGCTCGCCGCCGAGCTGCACATCTCGCCGACGAAGGCGCTCGCGGTCCTCGCCGGCGAGCCGATCACCGACGACAAGGGCAACCCGATCGTCGTGCCGAAGGGGAAGGCCAAGCGGTCCAAGCTCAGCCCCGAAGCGATGCACATGGCGCTGGCGCGCATCCGGGCGATGCCCGAGAAGGAGCGGCTGCAGGCCCTGGTCAAGCTGCGCAGTCAGTACGTCGTCGACAAGGACAACCTGCTCGCGGGCCTGTACCACGTGCCCAAGGGCGGCAAGGCGACGGACAACTTCGCGCTCAAGAGCCAGATCGCCCGCATCCAGGCGATGCCTCCCGGTCCCGAAAAGGACCAGGCTATGCTGCACCTGCACGACATCTCCGGACTGTCCGCCCGGCAGATGGTCGACGCCGTCGACGACGTCGCGCAGGAGAACGACACGCTGCAGAAGATGAGCAGCATCCGCGACCTGCCCAAGGACAAGCGCGACAAGGCCATGCAGGAGCTGGCCCGGAAGACCGGCAAGTCCATCGACGAGCTGAACGCGCTGTACACGCAGAACATGGACGAGATCGCGGCGCGCGTCGACCCGGCACTCCTCGCCAAGCTCGACGACATCAGCCAGAACGGCACCGCGAGCCCAGCCGACATCCAGAAGCGCATCGACGAGCTCGCTGCGACCTCGCACCTGTCCGCGAAGCAGCTCAAGCTGCTCGTGCTCCAGAAGCGGTCGACCGCCTTCGCGGGCTACATGTCGTCGGGCAAGCTCGCCGGCCACAAGGACGCCCTGTGGCAGGGCGCCTACGACAAGGGGATGTCCCCCGAGCAGTACGCGGACTTCCTCGCCCACACGCCCGCGAAGATGCTCGACCCCGTGGCCGCCCGACTCAAGGCCGCCCTCACCGACGCCGGGTACGAGCCGAAGTTCAGCGAGGAGGACCGCAAGGTCGCGATCCAGGCCGGCGTGCTCGCCGACCCCACCGACCCGGCCTACCGCAAGAAGCGCGACGAGCTGCGGGACCTGCTGACGGGCGACCAGACCGACCAGAAGATCCTCGACGAGATGAAGGAGATGAGTGCGGCCGAGCGCGCGCTCTTCGTCCGCGAGTGGGACCAGATGCGGGAGGACGCGCGAAGGGACGGCCGCAAGGTCCCGCCCACCCTGTACGACGCCTACACCGACGCGATGAACGGGAGCGACGAGACCGCCTTCAAGCAGCTGCTCACCGACGCCCAGAACTACGACCCGCAGGAGGCGATGAAGAAGGCCTTCCAGACGGTCGACGACACCAAGGGCAGCCCCTACGACACCACGCGCCGCGAGCTGACGACAGAGCTGCTCAAGGGCGACGACGCTGACAAGAAGAAGATCGCCGAGAAATTCAAGAAGATGTCGCCCGCCGAGCGGGCGAAGTTCGCCGCCGACTACGAGGCCCTGCGCAAGGCCGCCCAGGACCCGTCCAAGGCGGGCACCATCGACATCGACGCGATCCCGATGCCGCTGGGCGAGGCCCTGAAGGACGACAAGGCAGCGAACACGATGCTCGCGGACACCGAGCGCCTCGCCAAGGCGAACCTCGGCGAGAAGTGGCGCAAGCAGGCCAAGGAGGTCCAGGGCAAGTACATGGCCGCCAAGCGGCTGATGGCCGCCCAGGGCCTGAAGGACATCGCCCAGGCCCGGATGCGCATCGAGATGGCCCAGGACCGCTCCGGGCTCGACCCGGACAACGCGGTCAACCTGATCCTCGGCAAGCCCATTCAGAAGAAGGAGCCGCCCGCCTACGCCAAGGAGTTCCTCGGCCACATCGAGGACCAGTCCAAGACGATCCGCAGGAACCGCGGCGAGGCCGAGGTCAAGCCCCTCGGCCAGGGCTACGACCCGAACCGCCCCGACACGCGCGACCCGCAGAAGGCCAAGGTCGACCCGAACAACGTCAAGGACGGGTACGAGAAGCTCGACAAGTGGCTCACCGACCAGCCCGAGGGCGCCTCCCGCATGCTGCTGCACCCGTTCCGGGACCATCGCGCCGAGATCCGCGCGATGATCAAGCGTCTGACCCCCGCCGAGATCGCCGCGATCGACAAGAAGATGGGGGGGCGGCTCGCACGCCTGATCCAGACGAAGATCAACAACCAGTACTACGGCAAGGGCGATCTGAAGGCGAAGATCAACGAGTCCCGCTTCTACGCGCCCGGCAGCGACGAGACCAAGTACCGCGCCATGATGGGCGAGCTCGGCAAGATGAGCAACAACCCGTCGGCGACCGCGGACGTCACCACGCCCCGGGGCTTCGCGGAGCGGATGGCGTGGCTCAAGACGCTACCGATGGACGAGCGGATCAAGGAGCTCAACGAGGTGCAGGCGGCTCGCCGGTCCGCCCCCGGGGGCGCCGATCCGAACACGGTCACCCAGACCCTGATGTATGGCCCGAATGGACCGCCCGCAGACGGGACGTTCACCAAGGCGATGATGGACGAGGTCGGCCGGATCCGGAAGCTGCCCTGGTACGAGCAGCAGGACGCGCTCGAGGACCTCGGGCAGATGGCCGGTGCCGATCCGAAGGGCGGGTACCAGGTGTTCAAGGACCTGGTGGGCAAGAACGAGAAGGACCTCCAGATCGCCACCCAGTACCAGAAGCTGCTCGCCCTGCCCCCCGACAAGCAGGCCGAGAAGATGGAGGCCCTCGCCAAGCAGAACGGGATGACCCGTGGCGAGCTGGAGCAGCTCCAGTTCCGGATGAAGGAGGCCGGCAACCTCCCCGACCCGCAGAAGAAGCTCACCCCCGACCAGAAGAACCGCCTGAAAGCGATCCGCAACCTGCCGCCGGGCAAGCGGACCGCCGCGATGATGCAGATGTGCCGGGACGAGCACCTCGAGCCGCGCGACCTCTCGCTCGGGCTCTCGAGCGTGATCGCGGAGGACCGCAAGAACCACCAGGAGGCCCAGGTCGCCCAGCAGCGCGCCGACGCGCTGGTCAAGAAGGTACAGGCGGGCGACACGGACGCGATCCGCAAGACCCTCGAGACCTACAAGGGCCATCCCGACAAGCTGCACGAGCTGCTGACCCACATGACGGCCGCGGAGCGCAAGGAGTTCGACGCCGCCCTGCGTGACGCGTACACCTCCTTCGGCAGGAGCCTCGTCGGCGCGGGGCCGGGCAGCGAGTACTACGAGATCGACGCGATCGTGGCGGCCGCCGACGACTACGAGCCGCCTCCGGCGCTTCCGGACGGGGTGAGCGAGGACGACAGCACCGAGCTGCAGCGGATCATGCGGCTGCCGCCCGAGCAGCGTCAGGCCCAGGAGGCCACCCTCAAGAGCCGCCTGAACCTCTCCGCCGAGGACTGGGCCAGGCTGCAGGCCCACGCCGACGCCAAGGAGGAGATGTTCCAGGACGACGCGGCGCACCAGCGCCTCGCTCTGCAGACGGCTCTCGAGGACACCTTCGTCGACGAAAAGCGCGTCCGGAGCATGATCGACGGGCTGTCCTACGACACGATCCTCGAGATGGACCGCCAGTCGGGCGGCAAGCTGTCGGCGCTGCTGAAGAACAACCTCTCCGGCGCCCTGCTCGGCGACGCGATGCTCAAGCTGAACGCCGCCAAGAAGGTCGCGACGCTGCCGGCCGGCGAGCGCAAGGAGAAGCTCACCGCGATCCGGGTGAACGACAAGGCGACCCGGATCCAGGGGCTCCTGAAGCAGTCGGAGGACCCGAGCTTCTGGGACAGCTTCAAGACCGGGGTGACCGGCAAGGACTACACGCACCAGGAGATGATCGACACCCTACAGGACTGCTCGCCCGAGGAGCTGAAGAAGCTGAACGAGCGCTTCGGCGGCAAGCTCCTCGAGCTGATCCAGAACGCCGACAACCGCAACAAGGGCGGGAACATCTGGGGCACCCTCGCGGGCACCTTCGTGAACGGGCTGATCGGGGCGATCGGCGGCTACTACAAGTCCCGGAACCCGCTCGGCGAGGAGGGATCGGACTGGATCTCGCTGAAGAACCGGATCCAGGACGCCACCCGAGAGCCCGGCAAGAAGCCTCCGGTCGACGACGACAAGGTCGCCAAGGCCATGGAGAAGATCAAGAGCGAGGTCAACGCGACCTGGTGGACCAACGACCGCGCCATCGTGGGCGTCCTGAAGAGCCTGAACTCCGCCGAGATCATGGCCCTGCAGCAGCAGTGGGACCACGACCCGAGCACCACGCAGCCGTTCATGATGAAGCTGCACCAGGTGATGGACGGCAACGAGATCAGCCAGGCCGTGGCGCTGGTCGAGGACGCGCAGGACGCCGAGGACGGCGTCGACCAGCGCAACCAGATGCACGACAAGGCCTACGACATCGTGGTCAAGGAGAAGATCCGCGAGCTGAAGCGCAAGCCCCAGAACGCCGGGAAGTCCGCGTCGGAGCTGTACGACCTCGCGACCCGCGACCGCGCGGCCATCGACAAGGCGGTCCAGGACAAGCTGAAGAAGATCCAGGACAGCGCCCAGGCCCTGTTCAAGTCCATCGACGGGTGGGGCAACGACAACGACGCGTTCCTCGACACGCTGGTCGGCCTGACGCCCGACGAGATGGGGCTGGTGCGCACCGAGTACCGCCGCCACTACGGCAAGGACCTCGACACCCAGATGGGCCAGGAGATGACCGGGCCCTACCTGTTCAAGGCATGGGCCCACACGGAAAGCTTCGGGGTCCTGGGCAGCCGCACCCAGGAGCAGGACCTGCAGGTCGCCCGCGACCTGATGAACCCCGAGCGTCGCGTGCAGGGCCTGCGCGAGTACATCGGGCGAATGTCCTTCGACCCGTCGGCGTGGACCGACGACGAGGACAAGATCTTCTCGACCCTCGAGAACCTCTCGCCCGAGGAGCGCACCGCGCTGGTGTCCGGCCCCGACGGCGAGAAGTTCCTGAAGCTGCTGAAGGGTCAGCTCGGCGAGAACGACCAGAAGCTGGTCGACGCCTACACCCAGATCGACGCGAAGACCGGCCTCGCCCTGGCCGACCCGGCCCACATCGCCGCCGTGAAGATGAAGGAGGCGATGCACGGCAGCGGCGAGTGGTGGAAGTTCGGCGGCGCCGGCACCGACGAGGACGCCTTCCTCTCCGAGATGGACAAGCTCACCCCGGCCCAGGTGCTCGAGGCCCAGCGCTACTACGACACGCACCTCGCGGGGGCGGGTGCCGGGCTCCAGAGCGACGTGCTCGGTGACTTCAGCGGGAGCAGCGAGGAGTACCAGGTCATCCAGGCGGAGCTGCACGGCGACAAGGCCGCCGCCGACGCGCACCGCCTGAAGTACGCGGCCCAGGGATGGGGCACCAACGAGAAGCTGATCGAGGACACCCTGAAGGCGGCGTCGGAGGGCCGCGGCGGACGGAGCAAGGACGAGTTCGCCAAGATGAAGGGGATCTTCAACCAGCTCTACGGCGGCAAGGGCGGCCCCTACGAGGCGAAGGACGGGCAGAGTGCCCTCGACCGGATGATCGACGACGAGTTCGCCGTCTCCGGAATGTCCACCTCGGGCGAGCGCCAGTACTTCAAGCAGCTCGGCGACAAGGGCAAGGCCGATCCCGAGGTGGAGCTGCTCTACGCGATGGAGGGCTTCGGGACCGACGAGGCGCGCGTCAAGAAGGTGCTGGAGAGCTTCTACGACAAGTCGCCCGAGGAGCGCGAGCGCCTGTCCCTGCGCTTTGCGCAGATCAGCCCCGACGGCCAGAGCCTCGAGGACTGGGTCGCTGGCGACTTCGGCGGCGGGGAGCTGCTCGAGAACAAGCTCCTGCTGATGGGGGAGCCCAAGACGCCCCAGGACTTCCTGGAGCGCGCGAAGATGCGCTACGACTTCGAGCGCACGGGGTTCATGAACGAGCTCCTCAACCCGATCATGGACGGGCTGGAGGTCCTCGGAGCCCACTCCTACAGCTCGCTCCTCGAAAAGGAGATGGGCGACATCCAGTCGCAGTTCACGCCGGACGGCAAGTTCGTCGGCGACATGCAGACGCTGAAGGAGACGTCCACCTGGCTCAAGATGGACCTCGAGGGCTACCGCGGGGTCCGCGACACGGTGGCCGACTACGCGTCCACCGCGGTCCAGATCGTCGGCGCGGTCGTCCTGATAATCATCCCCGGCGGCCAGGCGGGCACCGCGGCGATCATCGGCAACCTGCTCATCGCCCTGGCCGCGACCGGGGTGAAGGCCGCGATCAAGGGCGGGGGCTACAGCCTGGAGGAAGGCGCGAGCGACCTCGCCCAGGCGCTGGTGTCCGCGGCCACCGCGGGGATGGGGAGCTCGCTGGAGGGGCTCGGCGAGCTGGGCGGGAAGTTCGCCGCCAAGCTGCTCGCCAGGGGCGGCACCGAGGCGCTCGAGAAGTTCCTCGGCGAGGTCATGGGCAAGATGCTGTCCGCGGGCGTCGATAGCTTCCTCAACTCGCTGCTCACCAGCGAGGACGCCTGGCAGCAGGGCGACTGGGCCTTCGCCAAGCACCTGATGTCCGACACCTTCGGCGGCATGGTGAAGGCCGCTGGGATGGTCGGCGTGGGCAAAGCGCTCGAGCACACCCGCGCGGGCAAGCTCCTGAACAAGATCGAGGATGAGAACGCCGACCCGGTCAAGAAGGCGAGCGCGCTGCAGCACCTGTCGCTCAAGTACGCCGACAACGTGATCAAGGCGGGTGCCGGCGAGCTGCTCACCCTGTCCAACTGGGAGCAGTGGGCCGACGGGCACGGCCTGGACGGCAACCTGCTCAAGACGGTGTTCGTCGACACCGCCAAGGACGCGCTGATCGAGGTCGCGGGCGCACGGCTCCCCTCGAACCGCGCCCACAAGGCGAAGAAGCTGGCCAACGAGCTCTCGGACGCCGAGGAGCAGATCGCCAAGCTGAAGAAGGCCGGCGTCGCCGACGACGACAACCGGATGAAGCACGCGCTGAAGAAGCTGGGGGAGTCCCAGGACCACCTGAAGACGTGGCTCTCGGACGAGAGCGCGGAGCACGAGGTGGCCCGGAAGGAGCGCGAAGACGCCGAGGAGAAGCTCGCCTACCACCGCAAGGCCCTGAAGGACGCCGAAGAGGCCATCGACGAGCTCGGCAAGGAGGACCCGGCGACGCTGACCGATGCCGAGAAGCGCCGGCTGGAGCTGGCCACCGAGGAGCATCCCGAGCTGAAGAAGGAACTGGCGGAGCTCCAAGAGGAGACCGAGCGCGCGAAGAAGGCCGAGAAGGACATCGAGGCGAAGGAGGCGGCGAAGAAGGCGGAGGAGGAGGCCCGGCACCGCGCGCAGGCCGGCGACGTCCGCAAGCAGCTCGACAGCGAGATGAACCGCGAGCCCGATCCCGACGCGCCGCCGGAGGCCGGAGCGGTGGTCGACCAGAAGCAGACCCAGCACGTCCGCGAGGCCGTGGGCGAGATCGAGCAGGGCGACGAGCAGGTCGAGGGCGCCCCCGACGAGGCGACGGCGCACGACGCGACGCAGCGGTCGCGCACGCCCGCGGAGGCGGAGAAGCCCTCGGGCGAGCCCGAACCCCAGTCCGGGCAGCGCCACAAGCCCCTGAACGACGACGAGCTCCAGGAGAAGCTGCTTCAGGGCAGCAAGCGCTCGGAGCTGTCCAACGCCGACATCGGGTGGATCCTCGACGGCGCCGACGAGGCCGAGCGCGATGCCCGCTACCGGATGCGCGTGGACCAGAACGAGCGCATGGGGCGAGCCGTCCAGGGCGACCAGCTCGAGCGGTACCCGAAGAAGCTCGTCGACGCGCAGCTCGAGGAGGATCCGCCCGCCCGGAAGAAGAAGATCGACGAGGTCATTGCCGATCTGGACGCCCGCGGTGGCCAGGGCGCCGCGGTGGCCGCCCTGCGCGCGCTGGACGGCGACCCGGACGCCCAGCTCGAGCTCGCGCACCACCTCGCGGTCTACGACGCAGTCCAGAAGTACGACCCGCGCGCGCTCACCGACGAAGAGGTGCAGAGCCTCGTGCACGCGCACCACGCGCTGATGCAGTCCACCAGCCACGAGGGCACCGACCGGCTGCGCAAGGTGATCAGCGACAGCGGCGTCGAGGACCTGCTCACCGAGAAGTACGGCGAGAAGGCGACCCTGGGCGGCTGCATCGGGGATGCGAAGAACACCGAGGGGCTCACGGGCAAGCAGATCGTGGGCGCGCTCGGCCTCGACTACGACGACGAGACCTACGTGAAGAAGAAGCCCGACGGGACCTTCGAGGAGGTCCCCGAGGTGATGCTCGTCGAGT
>Ga0114931_10000453_pt1 | contig 49355 bp, 59 predicted proteins | sample 2SBtaG_FD_89579 | JGI IMG/M metagenome (GOLD analysis project Ga0114931, IMG submission 89579) | Deep subsurface microbial communities from Kolumbo volcano to uncover new lineages of life (NeLLi) - 2SBTROV14_V59a metaG | ecosystem: Environmental > Aquatic > Marine > Volcanic | place: Kolumbo... | reverse complement strand
ATCGAGTAATCAAATAACGGGAAGGCCGGGGCCAGACCCCCAGTATTCCGCGTGGATGCGGGGGCTGGAATCGGGCTGCGGCGGTTGGCGGAAAATCGGTGTCCGACCCTTCGGGGCGGCGTGGCGTATAGAGATGGCAAGGGGCCTGGCCCCGTGGAAGAAATTATGGCTACAAATCAAAATATCAGGATCCGGCTCAAGGCCTTCGATCATCGGCTGATCGACAATTCGGCGCGGGAAATTGTCGAGACGGCGAAGCGGACGGGTGCCCAGGTACAGGGCCCGGTCCCGCTGCCGACGAAAAAAGAACGGTTTACCGTGCTGATTTCGCCGCATGTCAACAAGGATGCGCGGGATCAGTATGAGCTGCGGACCCACAAGCGGCTGATGGATATCCTGGATCCGACGGACAAGACCGTCGATGCGCTGATGAAGCTGGAATTGCCGGCCGGCGTGGATGTGCAGATTAAATTGAACTAAGCGAAATTATTGCTATAATTACCTGCTAGCTCAGGCCCGGTGCGGTATCACCTGCATCGGGCTTCGTGCTGCCAGAGTCGGGCTGCAGGGGTGATCTGACAGGCTGTCTGGAAAGGGAAGCAGGGCTGAAAGTGGCCCCACGCAAGGAATCTGACGGGTCAGGCTTCAATTTCGGGTTTATATGACTATAAATGGCCCGGAGACGAAGCCCGGCCGGTTTTCATCGAAAATACGTATGCTCCGCTTGTGGCGGGGCATGTCTGATGTAAGGAAGTCGACATGGCCATCGGGCTCGTAGGTCGAAAAACTGGAATGAGTCGTGTCTTTACCGAAGACGGCGCGTCGGTGCCTGTCACCATCATTCAGGTGCTGCCGAATCGTGTCATGCGAATCAAGACGGAAGAGACGGATGGATATTCGGCGTTGCAGGTGACTACCGGCAGCGTGAAGCCGCAGCGCATCACCAGGCCTGTTGCAGGGCAGTATGCGGCTGCGTCGACGGAGCCCGGTGAAGGGTTGTTCGAATTTCGCGCCGACAGCGGGGAGCTCGGTGATATCGAAGCCGGCTCGGAGTTGACCGTCGAGCGCTTCGAGTCCGGGCAGAAAGTCGATGTGACCGGTACCTCGATCGGCAAGGGTTACGCCGGCGCCGTCAAAAGACACAATTTCCGTACGCAGGATTTCACGCACGGCAACTCGCTGTCGCACCGCGCGTCGGGTTCCATTGGTCAGAACCAGACGCCGGGGCGTGTCTTCAAGGGCAAGAAGATGTCCGGTCATATGGGTAACGTGCGGCGCACGGCGCAGGGTCTGGAAGTTGTCCGGGTTGACCCCGAACGGAACCTGATCGCCGTCAAGGGCTCTGTACCGGGTTCCAGGGGCGGCCGTCTGGTCGTCATGCCGACGATCAAGACATCGGCAAAGAAGAGCAAGTAAGGCGTTTGGATAACATGATGAAGGTTGGGCAATGAAGATTGCTATTACTGGCGGTTCGGAAAGCATGGAGGTATCGGACGATACGTTCGGCGTGGCTTTCAATGAACCGTTGATCCACCAGGTTGTCACGGCTTACCGGGCGGCCGGCCGCAGCGGCAGCAAGCGGCAGAAAAGCCGCTCGGATGCGCGAGGCGGCGGCGCGAAGCCGTGGCGCCAGAAAGGAACCGGCCGCGCACGAGCCGGCACATCGCGCAGCCCGATCTGGGTGGGCGGCGGCCGAGCATTTGCGGCGCGCCCGCGCGATTTTTCGCAAAAGGTCAATCGCAAGATGTACCGTGCCGCGATGCGCTCGATGGTATCGGAATTGATTCGCAATGACGTGCTTGTCGTCATCGATTCAATCGAGATGTCAAAACCGAAAACGCGCGACCTGGTTGCGAAGCTTGCCGGGCTGAAGCTCGATAATGTCCTGATTCTCGTCGACAGCTACGAAGAGAATTTGTGTCTGTCGGCGCGCAATTTGCCGGATGTGGATGTGCTCGATCTGCGCGAGATCAATCCGGTCAGCCTCCTGCGTTACGACCGGGTGCTGGTTACAAAAGCGGCCCTGAAAGGACTAGAGGAGCAATTGGCATGAGCGGCGTCGCTTCGCATCAAAGAGAACGCCTGATGACGGTTTTGCTCGGTCCGCATATGTCCGAGAAGAGCACGGACGTCGGTGAACGGCACAACCAGATCGTCTTCAAGGTACGTCCCGATGCGACGAAGAAAGAAATCAGCGGTGCTGTCGAGATGCTGTTCGAGGTCAGCGTTGACAAGGTCCGGGTCGTGAATTGCCGGGGCAAGATCAAGCGTTTCGGCCAGGAATGGGGCCAGCGCAATGCGTGGAAGAAAGCCTACGTCACGCTCGCCGAAGGCGAGAATATCGATTTTCTCGGTGCCGATTAAGAGTTGAGGAGCCCGAATCATGCCATTACAGAAGCTCAGGCCCACTTCTCCCGGTCGCCGGTTTACCGTCAAGGTCAACTCGCCGCATTTGCATAAAGGTGCGCCGCATGAACCGTTGCTGGAAAAGAAAACGAGTACCGGTGGACGAAACAACAACGGGCGGATCACGACGCGTCACCGCGGCGGCGGTCACAAGCGTCGTTACCGCATCATCGATTTTTGCCGCAACAAGGACGATATTCGGGGTAAAGTGGAGCGGATCGAATATGATCCGAACCGCAGCGCACATCTGGCCCTGATCCTCTATGCCGACGGCGAGCGGCGTTACATTCTCGCACCGAAAAATGTGCGTGCCGGCGATGAAGTCATGTCGGGACGCCAGGCGCCGATCAGACCGGGGAATGCATTGCCATTGCGCAATATACCAGTCGGTACGCTGATTCACTGCATCGAACTCAAGCCCGGAAAAGGCGCCCAGATGGTTCGCGCCGCCGGCGGCAGCGCGCAGATCGTTGCCCGGGAAGGGGCCTATGCAACGTTGCGAATGCGTTCGGGCGAGATGCGCAAAGTACACGTTGACTGTCGTGCAACGGTTGGCGAGGTCGGGCATAACGAGCACAACCTGCGCAAACTCGGCAAGGCCGGCGCAACGCGATGGCGCGGTGTGCGTCCGACGGTTCGCGGGGTGGCGATGAACCCGATCGATCATCCGCACGGCGGCGGTGAAGGGCGTACTTCGGGTGGCCGTCACCCCGTTTCGCCATGGGGTACGCCGACCAAAGGCAAGAAGACCCGCAATAACAAGCGGACCGACAACATGATCATCCGCCGTCGGGGTCGCAGGTAAGGCTGGCTTCCGGCCGGTTGTGACGACGAAACAGAGGAACGAATAAGTGCCACGTTCGATTAAAAAGGGACCCTTCATCGACGAGCATCTCGCCAGGAAGGTTCGCGAGGCTGCCGCGACGAATAACCGTCGACCGATCAAGACCTGGTCGAGACGCTCGATGATTATTCCGGATATGGTGGGACTGACGATTGCCGTACACAATGGCCGCGATCACATTCCGGTGCTGATTTCGGAAAATATGGTGGGCCACAAGCTGGGCGAGTTCGCAATTACGCGCACTTTCAGAGGGCATTCCGGCGACCGCAAAACCAAGTAGGTCAGGACGAGAACTATTCAGGAACGGATCGATGCAGGTTTTAGCAAAACTCAAATACGCGCGTATCTCGCCGCAGAAGTGTCGCCTGGTTGCCGATGCTGTCCGCGGCCAGTCTGTCGGTCATGCGCTGCAGACGCTCACGCTGATGCAGAAAAAAGGGGCGCGCATCGTCAAAAAGGTTCTCGAGTCGGCCGTTGCCAATGCCGAACACAATCATGGCGCCGACATAGACGAGTTGAAGGTATCGTTGATACACATCGATGAGGCGCCGACGCTTCGTCGTCACCGGGCACGGGCGAAAGGTCGCTCGAGCAGGATCATAAAGCGTAACAGCCACATCACCGTGCAGGTCGCGGACGAATAGGATTCAGGGTATGGGTCAGAAAGTACATCCAATTGGCATTCGCCTTGGCATCTCCAAAGACTGGGCGTCGAAGTGGTATGCAGATTCGAAGACATTTCCCCAATATGTCTCGACTGACCACAAAATCCGGACCTTCATCAAGAAGAAACTCAAGGATGCATCGGTGAGCCGGATCACGATTGAACGACCGGCGCGAAAAGTGAATATCATGATCCACACGGCGCGGCCGGGTATTGTGATCGGCAAGAAAGGCGAGGATATCGAGAAACTGCGACGTACCGTCGCCAAAATGCTGGACATGAGCCTGGCCGATATTCGCATCAATATTGCAGAAATTCGCAAGCCCGAGCTCGATGCACAACTCGTTGCCGAGGGGCTCGCGCAGCAGCTCGAACGCCGGGTGATGTTTCGACGTGCGATGAAACGGTCGGTGACCAACACCATGCGGCTCGGTGCCCAGGGGATCAAGGTCAAGGTCGGTGGCCGTCTGAACGGCGCTGAAATTGCGCGTTCGGAGTGGTATCACGAGGGTCGTGTGCCGCTGCACACTTTTCGTGCCGATATTGATTACGGTTTTGCCGAGGCGGCAACGACTTACGGCATTATCGGCGTCAAGGTCTGGATCTTCCGCGGTGAAGTTTTCGATATCGAGTCCGTTTCGGCACCGGTCGACAAAGCTGCGGCTCGTCAGGGATAAATACCGATGCTACAGCCGAAACGAACAAAATTCAGAAAGCAGCACAAGGGCCGGAATCGCGGTCTGGCGCAGCGGGGCAACACCGTCGCATTCGGCGAGTTTGGCCTGAAATCAACCGGTCGTGGCCGTATCACGGCCCGGCAAATCGAGGCGGCACGTCGTGCGATGACCCGTTACGTCAAGCGCGGGGGCAAGATCTGGATCCGGATTTTTCCGGATAAGCCGATCACGAAGAAGCCGCTCGAAGTCCGCCAGGGTAAAGGCAAGGGTAATGTCGAATACTGGGTTGCCCAGATTCAGCCGGGCCGGATGTTGTATGAAATGGAAGGTGTCGGCGAGGAGATTGCACGCGAAGCCTTCCGTCTCGCTGCGGCCAAGCTGCCGGTATCGACCGCATTTGTGTCACGGACGGGTTTGTAAATGAACGCAAGTGAGTTACGACAGAAGAACGGTCAGGAACTGACCGACGAACTCCTCGACCTGCGTCGCGAGCAGTTTAATCTGCGCATGCAGCAGGCTACCGGCCAGCTCGTGCGTCCACATGAATATCGTCGGGTACGGCGGGACATTGCGCGCATCAAGACGGTTTTGCGTGAGCAACAGGCAAACCAGGACAAGGTTGAGGCTGGATCATGACAGAAGTGACTAATCCCCGGGGTGACTCCGGGGTCGAAACCAGGGTGCGTACCGCAACAGGGCGTGTCATCGGCGACAAGATGGACAAGACCGTTTCAGTGCTGATTTCCCGGGTCGTCAAGCACCCGTTATACGGCAAGTATCTGAGTCGCTCGACCAAGGTGCTGGTACACGACGAGGACAATACCTGCCATGCGGGTGATGTCGTGTCGATCACCGAGTGTCGTCCTTTCTCGAAGCGGAAGGCATGGCGGCTGGTCGAGGTAATCGAACGCGCCGAAGCGCAGTAATCAGGAATATGTGCGGTAACCAATCATGATTCAGATGCAGACAATGCTCAGTGCGGCTGACAACAGCGGGGCCCGGCGCGTGATGTGTATCAAGGTGCTGGGCGGCTCCAAGCGGCGCTATGCGGGCGTGGGCGATGTCATCAAGGTCAGCGTAAAGGATGCCATACCGCGGGGACGAGTCAAAAAAGGCGAGGTTTATAACGCCGTTGTCGTACGCACGAGAAAAGGCGTGCGGCGCAAGGACGGTTCGCTGATTCGTTTCGACGGCAACGCTGCCGTGCTGCTCAATGCCCGTCTCGAGCCGATCGGGACACGTATTTTCGGACCGGTGACCCGCGAGTTGCGAACCGGAAAGTTCATGAAAATTATTTCGCTGGCGCCGGAAGTCCTGTAAAGCGAACCTTTGCAGCGGAAATCCAGCAGGAACATCGAGTCGACAGATATGCAGAAGATCAGGAAAGGCGATGAAGTCATCGTAATCGCCGGCCGCGACAAGGGCCGGCGCGGCACTGTGCTGAATGTCCTGGAAAACGGAAGGGTGCTCGTCGAGGGCGTCAATATGGTCAAGAAGCACCAGAAGCCCAACCCGAATGCCGGCGTGCAGGGCGGGATCATTGAAATGGAAATGTCGCTGGAAAAGTCCAACGTCATGTTGTTCAACCCCATCACCGAAAAAGGCGATCGGGTGGGTATCAAGACTCTCGAAGACGGACGCAAGGTCAGGTTCTTCAAGTCGAATAGCGAGGTGGTCGACGCCTGACGGGGCGTTTACCGGATAAAGCAATGTCGAGACTTCAAGAGCTATACAAAACCACATTGATGGCGCAGCTGAAGGAAAAGCTGCAGCTGCGCAATATCATGGAAGTCCCCCGGATAACCAAGATTACGCTCAACATGGGTGTTGGCGATGCAATCGCCGATCGCAAGGTCATAGAGAAGGCCATGCATGACATGGAGCTGATTGCCGGACAAAAACCGGTTATGCGTCGTGCCCGCAAGTCGGTTGCGGCATTCAAGCTGCGTGAGGAAATGCCGATTGGCTGCAAAGTCACGCTTCGCCGCGAGCGCATGTACGAGTTTCTCGATCGGCTGGTTACGATCGCGATTCCCCGTATTCGTGACTTCCGGGGTCTGAATCCCAGGTCGATGGATGGCCGCGGCAACTACAGCATGGGCATCCAGGAGCAGATTGTGTTTCCTGAAATCGATTATGACCATATCGACAAATTACGCGGTATGGACATCACGATCACGACGAGCGCACGCAATGACGAGCAAGGCAAGGCATTGCTGGAAGCATTTAATTTTCCGTTCAAGAAATAGAGCGACAGGAACCCGCATGGCCAAGAAATCGATGTTGGAGCGCGAACGCAAGCGAGCAAAGATAGTGCAGCGCTTTGCAAGGAAAAGAGCCGAGCTGAAGAAAGTTATCTCGAGTGCGTCGAGTTCGGACGAGGAACGCGCCGAGGCAATGGCGAAGCTGCAGAAATTGCCACGTAACGCGAGCCCGAGCCGGCTCAGGAACCGTTGCGCGATAACCGGTCGTCCGAAAGGCTACTACCGGAAGTTTGGCCTGGCCCGGAACAAGCTGAGAGAAGAAACAATGCAGGGCAACATTCCCGGATTAAGCAAGGCAAGCTGGTAAGCGCTGCCCGAACCGTCGATGTTGTTAGTGAGAGGTTGAAGAAATGAGCATGTCAGATCCCATAGCAGATATGCTGACGCGTATTCGCAATGGTCAGAAAGTCGGGTTCGAGAGCGTGACGATGCCGTCGTCACGGCGCAAGGAGGCGATTGCCAGGGTTCTTCAGGAAGAGGGCTATATCGGCGATTACAGGGTTGAGCAGCTCGACGGCAATAAGGCAAATCTGATTATTAACCTGCGTTATTTCGAGGGTAAGCCGGTTATCGACACGATTCAGCGAGTCAGCCGGCCGGGACTTCGTATTTACAGGAAAAAAGACGAGTTGCCCAAAGTGCTCGGCGGGCTTGGCGTGGCAATTATTTCGACATCGAACGGCCTGATGACCGACCGGGCCGCGCGCGGCAAGGGTTTTGGCGGCGAAGTGATTTGTGTCGTCTCCTAAAGAAGATTCAGCGAAGATATAGCCATGTCCAGAATTGCAAACAAACCTCTGTCTTTGCCGAAAGGGGCCGAGATCAGCCAGTCCTCCGACGTGCTGAAAGTCAAGGGGCCGAAAGGCGAGTTGACGCTCAGCGTCAACTCCGAGGTTGAAATTAACATCGAAGAGGGCGTAGCCAGCGTAAAGGCGCGTTCCGGTTCGCGTTTTGCGGTGGCGATGGCGGGGACGACACGTTCACTGGTCAACAACATGCTGACCGGCGTCACGGACGGCTTCGAGCGAAAACTTTCCCTGGTGGGCGTGGGCTATCGGGCCAAGGTTCAGGGCAGGAAACTCGATCTGACGCTCGGTTTCTCGCATCCGGTCGTGTACGAGGCGCCCGACGGAGTGGATCTGGAAACGCCGAGCCAGACCGAAATCGTAGTGAAGGGTATCGACAAGCAGAAGGTCGGGCAGGTTGCAGCAGAAATCCGCAGGTATCGACCGCCTGAACCTTACAAGGGCAAGGGCGTTCGCTATGCGGATGAACGGGTTGTTTTGAAGGAAGCGAAGAAGAAATAGCAGGGTCCGACCATACGGGTCTGAGCCAGGGCAAGGTTATGAAGAAGAAGGGTCAAAGCAGAATTCGCCGTGCGCGTCGCACACGGGCCAAGATCAGGGAGCTGGGTGTTCATCGTTTATCCGTGCACCGGACGCCACGGCATATTTATGCGCAGGTCATCGGGCCGGACGGCAGCACTGTCATCACTTCGGCATCGACCGTCGCAAAGGACATTAGAGATGGCCTCGAATACACCGGTAATGCAGAAGCGGCAGCAGCCGTAGGCAAGGCAGTTGCCGAGAAACTGAAAGCAGCCGGCATCACGCGGGTCGCCTTCGATCGATCGGGATTTCGTTATCACGGACGGGTCAAGGCACTGGCCGAGGCCGCTCGTGAAAACGGATTAGAGTTCTAAGCAGGATATTTTTATGGCTGGGCAAACATGGCTAGGGTAGAACGTCGTCAGAATTCTGATGATCTGATAGAGAAACTCGTCACCATCAATCGCGTTGCGAAAGTGGTCAAGGGCGGCCGTCAATTCGGCTTCACGGCCCTGACGGTGGTCGGTGACGGAAAGGGCGGCGTGGGTTTTGGATACGGCAAGGCCCGCGAGGTACCCGTTGCGATTCAGAAAGCGATGCAGGTTGCCCGCAAGAATTTGCAGCGCGTCGTCCTGAACGAAGATACGCTGCATTATTCGATGGTCGGTCGGCATGGCGCCACGAAAGTCTACATGCAGCCTGCATCGGATGGTACGGGCATCATTGCCGGTGGTGCGATGCGCGCCGTTTTCGAATGTGCCGGCGTGCGTAACGTTCTGGCCAAAAGTTATGGTTCCCGAAACCCCATCAACGTGGTTCGTGCAACGATCAATGCGCTGTACGGCGTGGCGTCGCCCGAACGTATCGCGGCCAAGCGTGGAAAATCGGTTGCGGATATTGTGAGCTGAAAAAATGGCGACAGCGAAGAAAATCAGAATTACATTGGTCAAGAGCAAGTTCGGTCGCCTGAAGGCGCATCGGGCATGCGTGGCCGGTCTCGGTCTTCGGCGCATGCACCAGGCTGTCGAAGTCATCGATACCCCCGAAAACCGCGGCATGATCAATAAAGTGTCGTATCTGCTCCGGGTCGAGGAGGCTTGAAATGAAGCTCAATACACTCAGACCGGGCAGTCGCAAGCCCGCCAAACGCCTGGGTCGGGGGCATGCCGCCGGACAGGGCAAGACCTGCGGACGGGGCCAGAAAGGCCAGCGATCGAGATCGGGCGGTTATCACAAGGTCGGTTTCGAAGGCGGCCAGATGCCGTTGCAACGCCGGTTGCCGAAGGTTGGTTTCGTTTCGCCGACACGTGGCGATACCGATGAGGTACGGCTGCACGAACTGGCCATTCCGCGGGACGAGGTTATCGATCTTCTGAGTCTGAAGAGCGCCGGAGTCGTTGCGCATCGCGTCAAGCGCGTCAAGGTGATCGCCTCGGGTACGGTCGACAAGGCCGTCAGATTGAAAGGTCTGGCGGTGACGCCGGGCGCCCGGAAGGCAATTGAAGCTGCCGGCGGAACGGTAGAAGACTGAAATTGCGTCAGCCGTCGGGCGTGCGCGATGAGTGAGGAATAAACGTGGCAAAAGACAAGCTGGTCAATCCTGCAGCGGCACTGGGCGAAGCAGCCCGGTTCGCCGATTTGCGCCAGCGCCTGTTTTTTCTGATCGGCGCGCTGATCGTCTATCGGACCGGGACATTTATTCCGGTGCCGGGCATCGATCCGATCGCACTCAAGGGCTTCTTCGATCAGCAGGGCGGCACGATTCTGAGCATGTTCAACATGTTTTCGGGAGGAGCGCTCAAACGCCTGAGTATTTTTGCTCTCGGCATCATGCCGTATATCTCCGCATCGATCATCATGCAGATGGCCGGTGTCGTCATCCCGTCGCTCGCCGAGCTGAAAAAAGAAGGCGAGTCCGGGCGGCACAAGATTACGCAGTACACGCGTTATGGCACGGTCTTTTTGGCCGGTTTTCAGTCGATCGGGGCCTCGATTGCACTGCAAAATCAGGGCGTCGTTATTTCGCCGGGACCGAGCTTTGTCTTCACGGCCGCCGTCACGCTCGTGACCGGCACCTTGTTTTTAATGTGGCTGGGCGAACAGATCACCGAGCGCGGCATCGGCAACGGGATCTCGATGATCATCCTGGCCAGCATTATCGCGGGCCTCCCGGCTGCCATCGGCGGTACGCTGCAACTCGTCGAAACCGGCGAGATGCCGGGAGCACTGGCGCTGATCCTGATCATCCTCGTACTGGTCGTAACGGCGCTGGTCGTATTCATGGAGCGGGCGCAGCGGCGGATTACGGTCCATTACGCGAAGCGCCAGCAGGGCCGGCGGCTGATGCAGGGACAGTCGACGCACCTGCCGTTCAAGCTGAACATGGCGGGCGTTATTCCGCCGATCTTCGCTTCGAGTATCATTCTGTTTCCGTCGACGATCGCACAATGGTTCGGTACATCCGAAGGGTTGGGATGGCTGCAAACGCTGGGTGCCCAGCTTTCTCCGGGACAGCCGATCTACATCATGGTCTATGCTTCGCTGATCATGTTTTTCTGTTTTTTCTACACGGCGCTCGTGTTTAATTCCCAGGAGACGGCCGATAACCTGAAACGTTCCGGCGCTTTTGTTCCGGGTATTCGTCCGGGGTATCAGACAGCCGAGTACATCGACAAGGTACTGACCCGCCTGACATTCTGGGGCGGCCTGTACATCATGTCCGTCTGCCTGTTGCCGGAATTCATGATTTTATACTGGCGCGTGCCCTTCTACTTCGGCGGCACCTCTCTGCTGATCATCGTTGTCGTGAGCATGGATTTCATGGCGCAGTTACAGTCCCATATGATGTCCCACCAGTACGAGGGCATGATGAAAAAGGCAAACCTGCGGGGCTATGGCCGCGCCGGACAGATAAGGTAAGGAGTTCGATATGAAAGTTCGGGCATCGGTCAAGAAAATCTGCAGAAACTGCAAGATTGTTCGCCGTAATCGGGTGATTCGCGTGATTTGTACGGATCCTCGGCACAAACAGCGTCAGGGCTAGGGAGAATATTAGATGGCGCGTATTGCTGGAATAAATATCCCGCTGCAAAAGCATGTGGTGATTGCATTAACTGATATCTACGGTATCGGCCGCACACGGTCGATCAAGATCTGCGCAGCGGCAAATGTTCCGCAGAGCACAAAAGTCAAGGATTTAACGGAACCGGAGGTCGAGGCGCTGCGTACTGCAGTGGCCGCATTCACCGTAGAAGGCGACCTGCGACGCGAGATGTCGATGAACATCAAGCGCCTGATGGATCTTGGCACGTACCGCGGTATTCGTCACCGGCGCGGTCTGCCGTTGCGCGGCCAGCGGACCCGCACGAATGCACGTACCCGCAAGGGGCCGCGTCGCGCGGTCCGCAAGTGAGACCCGAACGCAAGACGATCGTCCGGCCGACTGGGCCCGAAGTGAACTGAGAGCAGGCTAAATATGGCAGAGCAGAAAACACGCAAGAAAGTGAAAAAGCATATCGTGGACGGTATCGCTCATATTCACGCTACGTTTAACAACACGATCGTGACGATTACAGATCGTCAGGGTAACGCTGTGTCGTGGGCGACAGCCGGCGGCTGCGGGTTCCGCGGATCGAGAAAAAGCACGCCTTTCGCCGCCCAGATTGCCGCCGAACGGGCAGGCAAGGCAGCCCAGGAAGTCGGCATGAAGAATCTCGAAGTCCGGGTTCGCGGGCCCGGTCCGGGTCGTGAGTCTGCCGTCAGGTCATTGAATTCGGCGGGTTTCAGGATTTCAAACATAGAAGACGTGACGCCGATACCGCACAATGTTTGCCGGCCGCCCAAGAAGCGCCGGGTCTGAGGAAGAAAATATGGCTAGGTATTTAGGTCCAACATGTAAACTCGCTCGCCGGGAGGGTACCGATCTCTTTCTGAAGAGCGGTATCAAGCCGATCGAGTCGAAGTGCAAGTTCGAGACACCGCCGGGCTCGACCGCCAGTCAGCGCCGCGGACGGCTCAGCGATTACGGTTTGCAGCTGCTAGAAAAACAGAAGCTTCGCCGTATGTACGGTGTGCTCGAGCGCCAGTTTCGCAACTACTACAAGACAGCCGCCCGGATGAAAGGTTCGACCGGCGAGAACCTGTTGCAGTTGCTCGAGGGACGCCTGGACAATACCGTCTATCGCATGGGTTTTGCATCCACGCGTGCCGAAGCGCGCCAGCTTGTCAGCCATAAGGCTGTCGTCGTTAATGGCCAGGTCGTGAATATTCCGTCCTGTCAGGTCACTCCGGGCGACACGGTAGAGATCCGCGAGAAGGCCCGCTCCCAGATGCGGATCAAGAGTGCGCTGGATATCGCCTCCCAGGTCGGCTTGCCGGACTGGGTCGAGGTAGACGAGAAAAAAATGGCCGGCGTTCTCAAGGCGCTTCCCGAGCGGCAGGAAATCCTGCCGGATATCAACGAGAACCTCGTTGTTGAGCTCTACTCCAAGTAATCAGGAGGCATTGATCAAGATGCACGAAATGACCACAGAATTTCTGAAACCTCGCACCGTCAAGGTCCAGCAGATTACCGACACGAAAGCGAAAATTGTCATCGAGCCTTTCGAGCGCGGTTTCGGCCATACACTGGGTAACGCTCTGCGGCGTGTGCTGCTATCGAGCATGCCCGGCGCGGCCATCGTCGAAGCCGATATTGACGCCGTGTTGCACGAGTACACCAGTCTGGAAGGCGTTCAGGAAGATATCGTCGAGATACTGCTGAATCTCAAGGCGGTCGCAATCCGGATGCACAATCGTACACGTGACGAACTGACGTTGTTCAAAACGGGCCCGGGTCCGGTTACCGCCGGGGATATCGCCCGCGACCACGATATTGAAGTCGTGAACCCGGATCATGTCATCGCCAACCTGACGAGCAGCGGATCGTTGAAGATGGTTCTGATCGTCGAGCGCGGTCGCGGTTATCGTCCGGCTGCGCAACGGCTGGATCTGGAAGAAGCGACGAGCACCATCGGCCGTCTGCAACTCGATGCAACGTTCAGTCCGGTTACCCGTGTCAGCTATACAGTCGAGGCCGCCCGTGTCGAACAGCGCACGAATCTGGACAAGCTGATTATCGATATCGAGACCAATGGCACGATTGATCCGGAAGAGGCCATCAGGCGTGCCGGGTCCATTCTCAAGGATCAACTCGACGTTTTTGTCGATCTCAGCGGCCAGGATGACAGCGCCGCCGAGGTCGAATCGCAAATCGATCCGATACTGATGCGCCCGGTCGACGAACTCGAGCTGACGGTGCGTTCCGCCAACTGCCTGAAGGCCGAGAACATTAACTATATCGGTGACCTGATTCAGCGCACGGAGGTCGAACTGCTGCGTACGCCGAACCTCGGCAAAAAGTCGCTGACCGAGATCAAGGAAGTCCTGGAAAGTCATGGTCTGGCGCTCGGTATGCGGGTGGAAAACTGGCCGCCGCCGAATCTGATGCCGGAAGATTAGCAGGCCGCCTAACGATAAGCAAGGATACTTGCAGGAACTGTAACCATGCGACACAGAAAATCAGGCCGTACGCTCGGCAGAAAAAGCCCTCATCGCAAGGCGATGTATAAAAATATGGCGGCATCGCTGATTCAGCACGAGACGATTCGCACGACCCTGCCTAAGGCAAAGGAATTGCGGCGCGTTGTCGAGCCGCTGATCACGCTGGCCAAGACCGATGGCGTCGCGCGCCGCCGCCTGGCGTTCGATCGCCTGCGTGACAAGCGTTCGGTCGGCAAGCTCTTTAACGAGCTGGGCCCGCGGTTCAAGGACCGGCCCGGGGGTTATCTGCGCATTCTGAAAATCGGTTTCCGGCCCGGGGATTCTGCGCCGATGGCGCTCGTGCAGTTGCTCGATCAGCCGGAGGAAACGGCAGTCGAATAGCTGTTTCGTCAGCCTCGGCCATTGGGCGGGGGTGTGTTGGTGGTCGTATTGCGGGTTGGTTCTGGTGCGGTTCGGAATTTTTCCCGGGCCCGGCTTTACCGGGACGGCTTTTCAGCGATTCCCGCGGTTTATTAGCGACATCCCGGCCGCACATGCCGGTTTTCCGGGTCCCGTATTCCGGTCAGGGCCCGTTATCCGTTAGCCGGTTCGGTAATCGACATTCGGTCCGGGACTCTGCGGTTTCAGCATTTTCAGCCGGGTAGCGGGCCGTAAAAACGGCCTTATAATCACTTCTGATCAGAGCCACCAGGTATGGCAATGGGTCAGAGGATGAATGATCTTCTGCAGTTTGGAAAAAGTATTCTGGAATCGCAGCCGTTCAGCAAGCTTCTGGGCGCCGAGTTGACCGTTCTGGAAGAGGGTAGCGCCGAAATTACCCTGGTTGTGTGCGAACAATTCAAACAGCAGCATGGTTTTGTACATGGCGGTGTCATCAGTTACCTGGCCGACAATTGTCTTACGTATGCCGGCGGCTCCGTGCTGGGCAATTCAGTTACTTCGGAATTCAAGATCAATTATCTTCGCCCGGCTATTGGCGACCGGCTGATAGCACGGGCAACGGTCATGTCCGCCGGGAAAGGGCAGGCGGTTTGTGAATGTAAGGTAATGATTTCAAGGGAAAAAGGCGAAAAGCTCGTGGCGGTGGCACTGGGCACGATCAAGAAGTCAGAAGTATGAAGCCTGCTGTTTATTCAGCATTATTAACCAGGGAGAGGCGAGTATGAAGCTGGAATCACTAGCGTTACATCACGGCTATGAGCCCGAATCGACGACCCGGGCAGCGGCTGTCCCTGTTTATCAGACGACCTCGTATACGTTCGATAATACGCAGCACGGTGCGGATCTGTTTGATCTGAAGGTCGAAGGAAACATTTATACGCGCATCATGAACCCGACGACTGCGGTTCTCGAGCAACGACTGGCGGCGATGGAAAATGGAATCGGAGCGCTGGCAGTCGCTTCCGGCATGGCCGCGATCACCTATGCTATCCAGTGTATTGCGGGTGCCGGCGATAATATTATCAGTACGACACAGTTATATGGCGGTACCTATAACCTTTTTGCGCATACGTTTCCGAGCCAGGGCATCGATGTTCGCATGGCATCCTGTGACGATTTCGATGCCATGGAGAAATATATCGATCACAGGACTCGGGCGATCTTCTGCGAGTCAATCGGCAATCCGGCGGGCAATATCATCGATCTGGACCGGCTTGCGGCCATTGCCGGCAAGCATGGTGTACCGCTGATCGTCGACAATACCGTTGCGACGCCCTATCTGTGCCGGCCATTCGAGCATGGTGCGTCTATCGTCATCCATTCACTGACGAAATATATCGGCGGGCATGGTACGACCATCGGCGGTGCCATTATCGACTCCGGACGGTTTGACTGGCCGGGTAACCGGGACCGGTTCCCAAGGCTCAGTGAGCCGGATCCTTCCTATCACGGTGTCGTCTATACCGAGGCTTTCGGAGAGGCGGCCTATATCGCCCGCTGTCGTGTCGTCCCGTTGCGCAATACCGGTGCAGCCCTGTCGCCCCACAGCGCATTTTTACTTCTGCAAGGCCTGGAAACGCTCGGTCTGCGGATAGAACGCCAGTGCGCCAATGCGCTGGCAGTTGCCCGATATCTCCAGGCGCATCCGAAGGTGAGCTGGGTCAGCTATGCGGCATTGCCGGACAGTCCCTTTTCCGAATTGTGCGAGAAGATAACCGGTGGCCAGGCCTCCGGGATTCTCAGTTTTGGAATTCACGGCGGCCAGGAAGCGGGGGGACGGTTTATCGACGCGCTGGGCATGATCCTGCGACTCGTCAATATCGGTGACGCCAAGTCCCTGGCCTGCCATCCGGCGTCGACGACACATCGTCAGCTCAGTGCCGGAGAACTCGCGACAGCGGGTGTCACGGAGGATCTGATCCGGCTTTCGATCGGCATCGAGCACATCGACGATATTATTGCCGACCTCGGGCAGGCGCTCGACGCGGCAGGCTGAGCCGGATTACGGTATGTGCGGGATGCGCAGTCGGCAAACAATCGTGCCAGGGCCCATAGCAGCCTTCGCTAGGGGCGTCGGGCTGTGGAGGACAGACGGCTGCCCGAAAAGTAAGGTTCAGGCTGTGACCTTGCGGATAATGTAGCCTCCCGAGCGATCATCCATTTCAAGTTCGAGCAGGCCGCGCGACTGCGCCTCTTCCAGCAAATCACTGAACGATCTGAAGCCGTAGAATGCCTCATTGAACCCGGGCCGGCGGCGCTTGAGCGTCTGTTTGATCATCGATCCCCATAATTTCGCCCGATCCCCGCGTTCGGCGTACAGCGCCTCGGTGGTTTCGATGACGAGATCGATTGCCTGCTGGGCCGGGTCGTCCCTGGTTTCGGCCTTTTCTGCCTTGCCTGCCGCGCTTTTGGTTCCGGTCTTTCTGGCATTGGATTTGCTGCGCGGACGGCGTTTTGGCGTGGTGTGTTCGGCGACGAGATCATCGTAGAAAATAAATTCGTCGCAGCTGCTCATCAACAAATCCGAGGTCGAGTTTTTGACACCGATGCCGATAACCGTCTTTGCATTCTCGCGTAATTTGCTGACCAGCGGCGAGAAATCGGAATCTCCCGAGATAATCACGAACGTGTCGAGATGCTCTTTCGTGTAACACAGGTCGAGAGCATCGACGACCATCCTGATGTCAGCCGAGTTTTTTCCGGACATGCGCACATGCGGTATTTCAATCAGCTCGAATGCGGCCTCATGCATCGGTGCCTTGAATTCCTTGTAGCGTTCCCAGTCGCAATAGGCTTTTTTGACCACAATGCTGCCCTTGACCAGGAGGCGTTCGAGTATGCGCTGGATATCGAACCTGGAATATTTTGCATCGCGAACGCCGAGGGCAATATTCTCGAAGTCACAAAAAAGAGCCAAGTTACCGTCACCATTCATGGGCAGGGTCCTCTGCGGGGTAAATACCGGGGTTTGATACGTACAGTTTCCGAACGGGCGCTACGCTAACAGAAAACCGGGAGTGAAACACGGGTGAATCCCGGAATCGGGCGGCGAGAATTTCATGGAGACGGTTCAGCCGAGGAACATCCGGTAGACAGGGTTTTTGCTCTCATCCGTATAGGGATAGCCCAGCTCATCGAGATGACGGTGAAAGCGCACGAGCTCGTCGTCTGGTACCTGAATGCCGGCGAGAACGCGGCCATAGTCGGAGCCGTGATTGCGGTAATGGAACAGGCTGATGTTCCAGAAATTGCCGATTGCGGTCAGGAAAGCCAGTAATGCTCCCGGGCGCTCCGGAAATCTGAAGCGATAAACCCGCTCATCGGCAATACCCGGCGCCGTCCCGCCTACCATGTGCCGGGCATGGAGTTTTGCCATTTCATTGTCCGTCATGTCGATGACCGGATAACCGGCCTGCCGGAGCGCACTGAGCAGCACTTCGCGTTCGTCATTGCCGCGACATAGCTCGACGCCGACGAAAATATGTGCCGTATCCGTATCCTGATACCGGTAATTGAATTCGGTGATGTTGCGCTTGCCGATGGTCTTGCAGAATGCCATGAAGCTGCCCTGCTGCTCGGGTATTTCCACGGCAAACAGCGCTTCGCGCTGTTCGCCGAGTGCTGCACGTTCGGCGATATGCCGTAGCCGGTCAAAGTTGACGTTTGCGCCACAGTTGACTGCCACAAGAATTTTTCCGGTCATGCTGGATGCCGTGACAAAACGTTTCATGCCCGCAACGGCCAGTGCGCCTGCCGGCTCCACGATGGCCCTGGTGTCCTCGAAGATATCCTGAACGGCCGCACAGATTTCATCGTTATCGACGATGACGATGTCGTCGACAACTTCGCGACAGATTCTGAACGTCTCGTCACCGACGCGCCGGACTGCAACGCCGTCGGCAAAAGTGCCCACCGTATCGAGTGTGACCGGACCGCCGGCCTCGATCGCTGCTGTCATGCTGGCCGAGTCCTCGGGTTCGACGCCGATCATCTTCGTTTGCGGACTCAGCGACTTGATGTACAGCGCGATTCCTGCAATCAGGCCGCCACCGCCGATCGGCACAAAAATGGCATCGATGGTTCCGGAATGCTGGCGGTGAATTTCCATGCCGATCGTACCCTGACCGGCGATTACGTCCGGGTCATCAAAGGGATGGATAAAGGTCAGCTGTTCTTTTTCGGCGAGATCGAGGGCATGTGCATAAGCGTCATCGTAGGTCGCCCCATGCAAAATGATTTTGCCTCCGAGCGATTCAACGGCAGTGGTCTTGATGGTTGGCGTCGATTCAGGCATGACGACGATCGCCCGTCCGCCCAGTTCCCGTGCCGCCAATGCAACGCCCTGTGCGTGGTTGCCGGCCGAGCTGCAGATGACGCCACGAGCCAGTTCATCAGGTGTCAGACGGACCAGTCTGTTATAGGCGCCGCGCAATTTGAACGAGAAAACCGATTGGAGGTCTTCCCGTTTCAGCAGCACCGTGTTGTCGATGCGTTTCGACAGGCGCCGGGCAGGATCGAGGGGCGTTTCGATCGCGACATCGTAGACACGTGCGGTCAGGATTTTATGCAGGTAGTCGGATTTCATGGGACCTATGTCAGGGGAAACAGGTGTCTGGGCCTATAGAAGATTTACGGGGCAGGAGGAGTGTAGCAGCAGAGGGAGTGTTGTGGAGCCTGGTTTTTTCCGGGACGGGGCCCGACAGAAAAAACGGTCGGGGAAAGCCCCGGATATAGCGTCGCAGGCCTGCTGCTACGGCGATTCGGCGGGCAGATGATACGTCAGCTGGCCGAGCTTGTAAGGCGGCAATATGAATAACCATTTGCCGAGACGGTTGTTGAGTTCGTCGGCTTTTTCGGTTGCCGTGTCACCGGCTGTTTTGTCCTTGTCCTTCGCGGCGAAGCGTGCGGCGAGTTCCGGGTCGGAGGTGAATTTGAAACTGACGAAAGATTTATCGTCATTGGGATAGACATTTGCATCGATGATGAGACCGCCGAAGGTCTCGAAACGGGTTACGACGGGTTTTGTGTCCTGGATGTCGGCATTTTCGGGCGTGACGACATCGTCGAGTTTGAGGCCGGCAAGCGCCGAGCCGATCGAATTGAGCATGCCGGAGTCTGCCGGTTTGGCATCGGCCGGCTGACCCGCGAGTTTGAAAATAGTGTCATCCGGCCCGGATTTTTCGATGCTGAACGTTTCCCCGTCCGGATGTGTCGTCGTGACGCGGAAAATATCATTTGACGGAATATCGACAACAGTGCGGTCGAGCCAGTTGGCCGGCTGGGTGTCGAGACTCAATTTGGCGGAAATAAGCAGGCTGCCTGCCGAGTCGGGTTTTCGTGCATAAGCCTGGTCTCCGCGGACGCCGGTCTTACCGATAATAATGCGATACGATTCGTTCGGGCTGTCGATGACGATTTCGACGCCGGTGGCATCTTCCTTCGCGATGTCTTCGACACCGAGCCTGGTATAGAGCGCCGGGTCGGCGGTCTTTTTCTCGACCACCGTCGCTTTCGCCAGCGCAATCAGATTCTGGCGGATCTTGCCGACATCCGCCGGATAGTTGCCTCGCTCGGCAACCATCCAGCGCTCCTGGCCGCGTATCAACGTGACAACCGCCCGGTTGCCGGCGGTCCTGATCGTCAGCTTCGTGACATCGTTCAGCCGGCTCTCCAGACCGGGCAGTACCGGCGTCATCTGGTGGTCATTCACGTTCTGGCGATTCAGCATCAGGATTGCGCCCATGATGACAATCGCGAAAATGAGACTGAAAAAGGTGCGACGGCTCACTGTCAGGCTCCGGTCCGGTGTGTTGCAGTCCGCCGGCGTCGCCGACGGCGCAGCAATAGCACGGCGATACTCAGCACCGTGAGTACGATCGGCATGAGGGCCATGTTGATGGCCTTGAGCCAGGCGCCGAGATTTTCGATCTGTTTGTCGAGATTCCGCTGTACCTGGCGCAGTTCCTTGCGTATTCGCAGGCGCTGCTGCTGGAATCGTTGCAGTTCGGCTTCTTGTTCGGGTGACAGAATCGTCGTGCTGACGTCTTTTCTGCTGGCCTGCAACTGGCTGAGTTTTGCCTCGGTGTCGTTTAACTCCTGCTGTAGCCGTTCTTCGGTTTCGCGGAAACGACTTTCGGCCTTGATCCGCAGATCCTGAACGCGCGTAAACGGGCGGGTGAACGTGGCCCGGGCACGAACGCTGATCAGGTCTCCGGAGCCTGTCAGGTTATCCAGGCTGTTGACGATGAAGTCACCGTTGCCCGCAAAGGCTGTCGAAACTCGCTGGTTGAAAAAGTTTTGTACCTGGGTCCAGAGCCGATCGGTCAGGATATCGGTATCGGCGATGAGTATGACGTTGATCGGCCCTTTCGATGCGCTCAGATGCTCGCCGGGATGATTTTCCGCCGTGATGCCTTCCGGGGGGCCATCGGCAAATGCGCTTGGCACCGTGCCCTGAATGCGCGCGGCAAGCGTATATTTCTTGCCGGTTGGAGAGAAGCCCTGGCGGAGTGCGGCCGGGTCGCGAATGAAAGCGAGTCCGGCAGTGCTGAGTGGCGCTGCCAGATCGCTCGATGTGAGCAACGGCGTGACCGTTGCCGGCGCATCTTCGGTGATGGTGATGTACCCCGGATAGCCGAGATTCAGATTGTGTATATCTGCACTGACGACGTCCGACCCGTTGATGCCGCTCTGGTCTATGCCAAGCAGGCCGATGTGACGAACGGGCCGGTTGTCCAGTCCTGTGACGCGCAGCGCGAAACGGTCATCGGCTATGTATTTGTCGGTCGAGGTGGTCAGTCCCCAGGCTGTGGTCAGGCGGTTGAGATCGGATTCGTGGCCGGCCATCATGGCTGCAGCCGGATCGTTCGGGTCCTGCTGCGGTATGTCGGCCTCGGAATACGGGTCGACCATCAGCAGCGCGCGACCACCGCGCAGAATGAACTGATCGATCGCATACACGGCCGCATCGGACAGTTTCTTCGGATGCACGACGAACAGGACGGAGATATCCGGATCGATCGCAGTTGTCGTGTCGGCCAGTTCCCGAACGTCAAATAACTGATCGATCTGCGACATGACAACCCACGGTTCGGACATGCGTCGGGTCATCGGATCGAAATGGCCTTTCATGGGCAGGCCGCTGATCAACCCGACAACGGGGCGTTGTGGATGGGCCAGTGTATCGACGAGCCTGGCCAGATCATATTCGAGAAACGTTTCCTTGCCGGGATCGAGAAAAGCGATATGTTCCTCATCGTCGACACTGTTCGTCCCGGCAATGCCCATGTAGATTTTATCTGCGCCGCCGCCGAGTGTAATGGCCTGCAGCCCGAATGCCGCAGCCTGATCCTCTTCCTCGGAGAACGGCAGCGGGTCGATGACCGTCACATGCAGTTTTCCGCCCGACTGCTCCACGAATTCGTCGAGCATGTCGCGGACTCGTTCGGCATAGGTTCGCAGCTGCGATACGTCGGATGTTGCGCGATCGGAGTAGAAAAAGTAGAGGTGAATCGGTTCGCCGATGTTGTCGAGAATCTTTTTTGTACCGTCAGACAGCGTGTATAGCCTGTTTTCGGTCAGATCCAGACGAATGCCCCGGAACAGGGTATTGCTCACCGATACCGCCACCAGGAAGACGACGGCGACGGTTACCAGTCCGGCACGCCCGAGGGTGATCTTGCTGTTGCTCATGTCAGTCGGCCTTCTTCATGTCGAGCACAATCGTGTTGGCATATAGCCACGCACCGATAACAAGCAGGAAATACACGATGTCGCGCAGGTCGAGTACGCCTTTGCTCAGCGAATTGAAATGGGTCAGGAAGCTCAACGATGCGATGGCATCGATGACGGCTTGCGGTACCCAGCCGGAGAAGAAATCCAGCGCAGGCTGGAAGCCGATCAGCAGGAAAACGAAACAGATCACGATCGTAATGATGAATGCCACGACCTGGTTGCGATTCGCCGCGGAAATGCATGCGCCTATGGCGAGAAATCCGCCAGCCATCAGCAGGCTGCCTATATAGGCGGTGAAGATAACGCCGTTGTCCGGATTACCCAGGTAATTCACCGTGATCCACATCGGGAACGTCAGCGCCAGCGCGACACTCGTAAAGGCCCATGCGGCGAGGAATTTACCGAGCACGGCCTGGACCATGGTGACCGGCAGGGTCATCAATAATTCAATGCTGCCTGATTTGCGCTCTTCGGCCCACAAGCGCATCGAGATTGCCGGAATCAGTATCAGATATAACCACGGGTGGAAACCGAAAAAGGAGGTGAGATCGGCCTGGCCGCGTTCATAGAACCCGCCGACGGAGAAGGTGAGGAATCCGGCCAGTACCAGGAAGATGACGGTGAAGACATAGGCGAGCGGTGTCGCAAAATAACCGCGCAACTCCCGGGCGGCAATAATCCTGATCGTGTTCATGCGTCGTTACCGCCGGTCGTGATCGTGCGGAACACTTCGTCCAGTCGGCCGGATTCGAGTTTTAACTGTTCGAGCGGCCAGTTTTCGCTGGTCGCCAGATCGCTGATTGCCTGGAGGATGGATGCCCCGGGTGCCGGAAAAGCCGTCACGGTAACGGTTTTGTCATTTGCCTCGATATGCTCGACGCCGGCGACCTTTTGCAGTTTTTTCCCGATAGAATCGAACTCGGCCTTGCTGTCGAGTTTCAGTGTCACGGCGTTGTGGTAACGCGACCGGTTGATCAATGCCGCAGGCGTTTCGTCAGCGACAATCCGGCCTTGCGAGATGATGACCGCGCGATTACACACGGCATCGACCTCCTCGAGAATATGCGTCGAGATGACAATGATCTTGTCGGTTGCCATGGACTGGATCAGCCGGCGCACTTCGTGTTTCTGGTTCGGATCCAGGCCGTCGGTCGGCTCGTCCATGAGTAGTACCGGGGGATCGTGGAGGATGGCCTGCGCAATGCCGACGCGGCGCTTGAAGCCTTTCGATAGCGTATCGATGCTTTGATCGAGCACCGCCGCCAGATTGAGTCGTTCGATGACGTCGTCGCAGCGTTCTGCCGCTTCAAGTTGTGACAGGCCGCGAATTCGCGCGATAAAGGCCAGAAAATCCCGCGGTGTCATTTCGCCGTAAGCAGGCGCCCCTTCCGGCAGGTAGCCGAGCAGGCGCTTGGCCTCGGTCGGCTGTTTTTCCATCGAGTAACCGCAAATTTCGGCGCTTCCGGAGGTCGGCGGTACGAAACCGGCGAACATGCGCATCGTGGTGGTCTTTCCGGCCCCGTTCGGACCCAGAAAGCCGAGGACTTCGCCGGACTGGACCTGGAACGAGAGGTTGTCTACGGCGACCAGCGAACCGTAATGTTTGCTTAGCGCATTTGCCCTGATCATTCAGATTGTCCTGGATTCGTGCGGGGGTCGTTGCCGGCCACCGAAATTTGAGTCGTATTGTGCATAGATGCGGGAGTTGCGCAATAGGTCGCAGGCTTTGGGGATGGAATTTGGCGGTGATTTCGGGGTGGACGGCATGGGCACTTTTTTGGGAGGAGTATCCGGGAAGGGTGCAGGGGGTGTTGTGGCTGTTATCCGGGGGGGGCTGGACGGCCTCTATCGTCCGGTGCGCGCTTCGGAAATGCCGAGGCACGGCTGACTGTTGCCAAAGGGTCAACGGCAAAAAAATGTCCGGGGGAAGACAGCATGAAGAACCACCGCCAAAAATCACGCTCTGCGAAAAACCCCGACCCGATCCGCTCGGTACCCGTATCAAATTACCGGTTTTTCGTACCGTCAGTCGTCGCCAGCCGGTTTGCCGTCGGTGTCAATCAGCCGGATCGAGTCGAAGCCGAGTTTTTTGAGTGTCGGCTCCGTTTTTGCGCGGTCGCCAACGACAACCCACACAAAATCGTCCGGATGGATATATTTGTCGGCCGCAGCGGTCACGTCGGCGATGTCGAGGCGGTTGAGATCGGCGGCATAAGTCGACCAATAATCATCGGGCAGGCCGAAGCTGACGATCTGGTTCAGCGCGCCGGCGATGTCGGCATTCGTTTCCCAGCGACCCGGCAAAGACAGGGTCTTGCTGCGCTTGACGACGTTGAGCTCCGGTTCGGTCGGCGGTCGACCGTCGATGATTGCGCGGAGCTCGGCCATGATTTCGGCGATCGATTCGCCGGTTTTGTCCGTCTGGACCGGCGCATAGATCAGCAATGGCCGTGCTCCGCGCGCGCCTACAATGATGCTGTACGCTCCATACGACCAGCTCTTGTCCTCACGCAGGTTCATGTTGATGCGCGATGACGACAGTCCGCCGAGAATGTCATTCATGGATTGCAGGGCAACCTCGTCAGGATTCGCCCGTGGCGGAACGAGCTGACCGGCGAAGATGACCGATTGATCCGCACCCGGCCGGTCGACCAGGTAGATCGCGCGTTCCTTGTCGACCGCTTTCAGGGCAAGATTTTTGTCCGGTACCGCGCCGGGCCGCCACTTGCCGAATAGATTATTCATCTTTTTAATCAGTGAATTACGGTCAATATCGCCGACAACGACCAGTGTCGCATTATTCGGTTTGAACCAGGTCTGATGAAAAGCGTCGAGGTCGTCGCGAGTGATCGCCTCGACCGATTCTGTCGTGCCGCTGCCGGTTAGCGGATGGGCATAGGCATGGCCGGCGCCATAGAGCAGGCGCGGCATGATCCGCAAAGCCAGCGATACCGGCCGGGTTTTTTCCTGCTGGATGCGTGCCAGCGTCAGGCGTCGCAAACGTTCGAGTTCCGTTGCCGGGAATGCCGGATGCAGAATGACATCGGCAAAAATATCGAGCGATGCGTCGAGGTTTTCGGCGAGTGCCGACATCCGGATGGTCGCGTCATCGAGACTTGCGCCGGTATCGAGATTGGCGCCGAGCGTCGACAGGGCATCGCTGATGTCCAGCGCCGAACGTTTGTCCGTCCCTTCGTCCAGCATCGCCATGGCCAGTGCGGTCGTGCCTTCTCGCGAGAATTGATCGGCTGCATATCCGGCATCGAGCAGCATCGAAATTTCGACAAGCGGTACATCGTGACGTTCGATGACGATGATCTCCATGCCGTTGCCGAGCCTGGTCCGGGTAAATTGCGGAAAGCTGACATCCGGAGCCGGTCCGGGTTCCGGCAACTTGCTGCGGTCCGCACCTTTGGCGGCAGCCGTAAGCTCGGGATAAGGATGGACTTCCAGGACGAGCGAGTTGCGGCCAAGCCATTTGTCGGTGATCAGGCGTATGTCCTTGGCGGATGTGGCATCGATCGCGGCAAGGTGTTTCCGGTAAGCGTCAGGCGAACCGCCATAAACGAAGTTTTTCGCCAGTACGCCGGCCTTGCCGGAGCTGCCGCCGACGCGCTCTATGCCGCGCAGAAAGTTTGCCCGCATCTGTGTTTTCGCACGTTCGAGTTCCTGGAATGTCGGCCCGTCATCGATGAGCCGGTCGATTTCCTCGTTGATCGTTTTCTCGATATCGGCCAGTTCGACGCCCGGTTGTGCCGTCGCGGCCAGGTAGGTAATACCGGCAATTTCGAGTGCGAACGGCGTCATATCGATGTCCGTGACGGTCTGATCGGTGTAGGCGAGGCGCTTATAAAGCCGCGAATCTTTGCCCGCGGCCAGCACGCGCGCCGCAAGCGCGAGTTGTATCGATTCGTCCGTGCCCCAGCGTGGTCCGGTCCATGCCTTGTAGAGTCGTGATTGCGGCACCCGGTCTTCCATCGTGAGTCGGCGTTCGACAGTGTGTTCGGGAATCCATTCGACCGGCCGGGTCAGTGGTGGACCTGCAGGTATGTCGCCAAAATACTTTTTGACTTTTTGCAACACTTCATTTGCGTGGACATCGCCGGCGATGGACAAAACGGCATTGTTAGGCCCGTAGTAGGTTTCAAACCATTGCCTGACGTCATCGAGCGTCGCGGCGTTGAGATCATCCATCGAGCCTATCGTTTCCCATGAATACGGGTGACCCTCGGGGAATAGCTGCTTGAGCATGTAGAACCAGACTTTGCCGTAGGGCTGGTTCTCGGACTGGCGTTTCTCGTTCTGCACGACACCGCGTTGCTCATCGAGCTTGGCCTGCGTGATGGCGTCGACAAAATGGCCCATGCGGTCGGATTCGAGCCACAAAACGGTATCGAGCGCATTTTCGGGGATTGTTTCGTAGTAGTTGGTGCGGTCGAACCACGTCGTCGCGTTCAGGTTCGTCGCGCCGAGTTGCTGCAGAAACACCAGATACTCATCGTCATAGTTCTCCGAACCCTGAAACATCAGGTGTTCAAACAGGTGTGCGAAGCCGGTCCGGCCCGGGGTCTCATTCTTCGAGCCAACGTGGTACCAGGTGTTGACGGCCACGACCGGCGCTTTGTGGTCCTCGTGAACGATCAGCGTCAGCCCGTTGTCGAGGGTGAATTTCTGATACGGGATTTCGATATCCGCAGCGGTTACCGCCAGCGCCAGGCCGGCGCCCAGCAAGGCGACGGCAAGCCGTGTTAAATACGATGTTCCTGAACGCATGCGGTCCGGTCTCCTTGAATTATGGGCGCCTCGCGCCCTCATGCAGCATGAGAGCTAGTATACTTGGACCGCCTTGCCGCGAAAGCTTCTCGGACCGCCATAACCATGCCTCATCACTCCATACTGATCAAGGATGCCTCAATCGTCAACGAAGGTCGCACGATCGAGGGCGATGTGCTGATCTGCGCCGGACGAATCGAGCGGATCGGTTCGGGCATTGTCGCGGACGGGGCCGATGAAATCATCGATGCAGCCGGATTGTACCTGTTGCCGGGCCTGATCGATGACCAGGTACATTTTCGCGAACCGGGCCTGACGGCCAAGGGCGATATAGCAACCGAGTCTGCGGCGGCCGTCGCCGGCGGTATTACCAGTTTCATGGAGATGCCGAATGTCAGGCCGCCGACCACGGATCGCCAGGCGCTGGCGGACAAATACGTGCGTGCGACCGGTCGTTCGCGAGCCAATTTCGCGTTTTACCTCGGTGCGACAAATGACAACATCGACGAAATCCGGCGCCTCGAGCCGTCAGAGGCCTGCGGCGTCAAAATGTTCATGGGCGCCTCGACCGGCAATATGCTGGTCAACGACCCCGATGCCCTCGACAGGATTTTTGCCGATGCCCCGTTGCTGATCGCCACGCACTGTGAGGATTCGCCCATGATTGCAGAGAATGAGCGGGCGATGCGGGAGAAATACGGTGACGATATGCCCATGTCGGCGCATCCTGCCATTCGCTCGGCCGAGGCCTGTTACAAATCGTCATCACTGGCGGTCGAGCTCGCGCATCGATATGACGCACGGTTGCATGTCCTGCACCTGACGACCGGCCGCGAACTTGAGCTGTTTGCACCCGGGCCGGTTACGGGTAAATCGATCACCGCCGAAGTGTGCGTGCATCATCTTTTTTTCGATGAATCGCGTTATGCCGATCTCGGCGCACAGATCAAGTGCAACCCGGCGATCAAGACGGCGGCTGATCGCGAGGCATTGCTCGAAGGTCTGGCATCCGGGCGTATCGATGTCGTGGCGACCGACCATGCGCCGCACCTGGCCAGCGAGAAAGCCGAACGTTATTTCAAGGCGCCGGCGGGGCTGCCGCTGGTCCAGCATGCATTGCTGAGCCTGCTCGAATACGTGCACGACGGGCGTTACCCGCTTGAGCTCGTTGTCACCCGGTCGAGCCATGCCGTTGCCGATTTATTCGCCATCGCCGAACGCGGTTACATTCGCGAGGGGTATCATGCCGACCTCGTGCTCGTCGATCTTGGCGGGCAGACGGAGGTTTCGCCCGGGAATATCCTGTACAAGTGCGGCTGGTCGCCGTTCGAGGGCTACCGGTTTCGTTCGTCGATCGCCGCGACGTTTGTCAATGGCGTCGTCGCCTGGCGTGACGGCCTCGTCACCGATGCCATTGCCGGCCGGCGTCTCGATTGCAATGCATCGCGGAACCTGCGCCCCGGGGCAAACTCCCAGCCGGATCTTCCCACGAAGTAATCGGCCAAACTATCCATCGCCTGCTCGATTTGCTCGTAGGATTCCGCGCCGAAACAGATTCGCAAATGCCGGTTCATACTATTAATTCCAAGGACAGTTTACTTAACTCTCTAAATCAAGCATTTTTTACAACACAGAAGTAAATTATCCCCGGAATCCTGCCGGCACTTTTTTGACTCTACGGTGTTGCTCCGCCCATTATGGTCTGTGAGATTTCCGCGGGGTCGGGAAGACCCAAATTGCAGCGAAGCCATACGGTATCCTGAATGAACTCGATACCTTCGCCCTTCGCCATGTTCCTGAGCATCTTGAGTTGAGGACCTACCATTTTTTCCATCATTGCTCGTTGGTCAGGCGGCATGCTCGCCATCTGCGCATCCAGCTCTTTTAACTGCGCGCCCGCATCAGCCAGCTGTTTCTCCTGTTCCGGCGTCATGACGCCGGCTATGTGCATGACGGAATGGAATGGTTCGCGATACGCACCGCAACCCGGTACGGTTCGCACGTCGGAGCTCTCACGTTCAATTGATATCTGCTTCGTTTTACCACCGTCGCTGACCGCGCAGTTCATTTTAAAATACAGCGGTATTTTCCACTCGGCATCGATCTTCATCTGCATTGATTGACAGTTTATATCCTCGCCATTCGAACTCTGACTGACATTCAAACCCTCGGCAATCAAATCGATAACCTGCCTGCCATTGAATTCACTGTTGCCTTGCAGTCTCATTTTTGACCGCATCTCTCGCATGCTCCGAGCATAGTCAGCTGGAATCCCGGCTTTTTCGGCCGCCATCGCACCCTCCCCCTCGGCACCTGCGCGAAGCATCATTGCATACATCGAGGTCATATCGCGGGGATTTGCTGAAAGCCAGGGTTGGTCGGGTGGCGGGTTCATCAGCATTGATCCTAGCCCCCCTGGTAAGCCGCTGGATGCCATCTCGCTCTTCATCTCCCGTTCCATGGCAACGCCAGCCATCTCGATCGTATCGGCTGCCTGCGCCATTTCCGTGGCAGAGGGCGTGTTTATTCCGTTGGCAGCATTGTGACGACGCTGGATTTCGCTCAGCGGCACCATGCGGAGCGTGTTAATCATCATGCCATCAACCTCGAATGGCGGCACTTTTTCGTAGTATTCGAAGGTGCTTCTGCCCATCGACTTCGTCACTCGCGTGAGGTCGGTGACAGATTCATATGCCCCGCTTTGTGTTGCGACAATTTGTCTGAGCAATTCGTCGACATCAGACGACTGCGCCTGTGTGACAGCGCACACCAAGATCAGCAGGGTGGTTGGAATTTGTTTGCGAATGTGTGGCATCGGCTTGATCTCCCAGCCCGGATATCGCACGAGTATACTGCGATCTTGCCTGGTAATTGATCCGTTGGCAGCTTTTTCTGCCCGGCCAGACTGTTCGCTTCATGATACTTGAGCCGAGTCTGCACTATCATTCGGCGCCGGCAGCAATACTTCGATCTCGTCGACGGACGTGACCTGCGGCAACTTTGTAAACACCGTTCCGAGACGGGCGTAGGGCTCGATGCCGTTGGCCCTGGCGGTTTCTATCGGGCTGTACAGATTGGCACCAGCTTTGGCACTGGCAACCCTGTCGCAGAAGACCCGGTTCTTTCTTTATCGTTTCGGCAATCTACCAATTCAGCGGGAATCGCCCGACTTCGTCGGTAAGCGATGGATCGTAATATAACGTAATAGCGTCATCAGTAATATCAAGGTAATGATTGATCGCCAGCAACCGATCATTACCCATCGCAGCGCGATCAGGCTGATCGAACGCAATGTCTCCGCGAATTACCAGAAACAGCTGGTTGACACTGAGTTTCTGCATTTTCTCGCGCACGACCCTAGCTTCGTCGCGCGGAAGCCTCCATGTCAGGACCGCGGACGCAATCTCGCCGTTCTGGCGCAGCCTGAAATTCAAGTCGTAGTGCTCGGTACTGGTATCAGAGACGCCCCGACTCGCCTTTGCGCGCACTCCCAGATCCAGCTGCATTACATAGGATCCAGTCTCGAAATCGTATGGCTGCATTCTGACACCGCCGATCGAGATTGCCCGACGGTCCAGAGTCTCGCCCCACGCTGCCAGGTCATCCAAGTAGTTGTCGACAAACTTCGCAAACCCGGCCCGGAAACGGAACTCATTGTAGCCGGCACCCCACGCCGGTGACTGCCCGCCACGAATAGTCCGTCGACGCGAGCCAGGCTCGTCCAGCATGCACGGCGCCACGTCAACACAAAACACGTCGCGAAATGCATTGTCGGACAGCCCCCCCTTGGCAGTGTTGACGAGCAGTTGTGCCCAGCCACCCATGAGGTTGTTTGTCTTTGCCGGACGTCGCGCGCTGGTATAGAGTTCCGACAGTCGGTCTGCCGTGATGATCTCCCGATTCTCGCCGAGCCGGAGCAAATCGAGATACAGCGCCATCCCCGATCGTGCGATTGCATCGCCACGTCGAAACGCCAACAGGTCCTGGCTGGACGTTTGCGATTGGGCGGGTCGAGCCGGGTCGGGTACCGGCAGGCCAAAATGCACGCGCCCCTCGTAGGCAGGCACAACGAATGCGCGCAGCGAATCCGTTTGCGGTGGCACAACTTCCTGCAAGTGCGGCGAAAGTCTGGGCTCGACGCCACGGCGCGGATCGTTCTGGAGTACCTGTGCGTTACCGGTTGCCGCAATCGCAATCAGCACAATTGACAACACCGCTGCACGGCCCGGAATCGATCTGCGCCAACCCGTTTTCATAAGGGTGTCGCCGACAGCACGGCCTCGCCGATCTTTTCGGTCAATTCCGCGTCTTTGAAGAATTCAGCATTGGGACGGGTCAGCTCATAGACCGGAACCAGATCGTCGGCGCGGCGAATCTCCGGGTAGGAAGAGTATGTGCCGTGAATTTTTCCGTGGAAAACCACAAATACTCGCGGCCGGTGGTAGCGAGCGTTTTGCTCCGTGAGCAGCGATTCGGCAACTTCCGGTTCCAGTTTCAGAACCGCATAGGTCGTCTGGTTCTGGTCGACGACACGGATTGCTGATTCCGGTCCTTCATAGTACGTATACCGTGGATTGCTATTGCGCCTGGACGCATTGTGTGGTGGCGTCAATTGCAACGGAAATCCGTTGCGCGAAAAATCGTACTCCGGCAGGTCCAGCAGTGCGACGGCAGCCACCTCCAACGGCAGCGACTCCGCCCAGGCCAGAATGGCATCCCTGTCGTTCGCGAGAAACGATTCAATTGCCTCCATCGCGGCATACTCGTCCTGGCCACCGCCCCACCGTTTGGCACCGACCAGCTGTGCGGGCCCAACCAGATTGTTGAACGTGCGATATTGCGGATCACCGCAACCCGCCCGCCCACCACAAAAATAGGTCTTGTATGGACCTGTCTGAAACAGATTCCCGGCCAGCGCACCCATATAGCCGAGTGGAACGAGGCCGTTGATCATTTTGTAGGGCTGCAGGCGATTCTGATCGCGTTCGAGGAAATAGACATCGTCGAAATAGTCTTTGGCGTAGCGAACGGCAAGCAGGCCAAGGTAGGTCCGCAATTCTTCGCTCAGTCGCTTGTAGATCTGAATCTTCGCCTGCCGCGCGTTAGAGTCCGGAGTCGCAGCGTAGCTCGGCCCGTAATCATTGAGAACGCCGATTCGTATCTTGCCGTCGTGGCTTGCGACGATGAGGTCCCGGTAGCGACTTGCTTCCGGTGACTTGAAGGTCAATCGGGGACCGACATCGAATGACACACTGTCATAATACTGCGGTAGATCGTAGTACTGGCTAAATGCGCCTGCCGTGGCATCGTCGCCAAACGCTGACTGTGAGAAACCAACGCACAATAATACGGTTGCCGCCGTTACACTGGTTGTCCGCATTCGTCTTTTCTCCGAATTACGTTGGATGCGGAACCAGTTTCGCACATTATCCGGGGGGCGTTCTATCGCCGTTCATTGAGACGGCCATGTGATCGCAGATCGACCTGTCGGTTTATGCCATGGCGGAGGGTGATCTCTGCGCTTTTGTCACGCTGCTCGCAGTCGGGATTCTGTTTGACAGCATAGTCGAGGAGTTCATTTATCGCGACTACATCATTGGTCGGGGTACTCATCGAACCGATTTCTGGGTACTGTTCATTGCAGGCAAGACTCCTTCGGTTGCACTATAAGTAACTGAATTATATTGAATTACATGGGTTCCGCTTTTTTATTGGTGAAATTTGCAGGCCAGGCCATTCCAGTAAACATAATCCGGTCTTCATGCCTTTCCGAAGCCGGGGGCCGGGAGTCTCGCCGTCTCTGCCGCATCCGGCAATCGAGGACAAAATTGATTTATTTCCGCCGTTACGTATGTATAATCTGGCGTCCTTTACTGAAGCCGGATCCGGTCCGCACCCGAACTGAAACGTTCCGTCCAACAACGAACACCGCGTCAGCGCTCAGCCACACCCATGCAACCCACGGATATTACCAATCCGGAATACTTCCATAAGGTCGTAGATTGCCAGAAAGGCTGTCCGGCGCATACGGACGTACCCGGTTACATTCGCCTGATTGCCCAGGGGCGTTTCTCGGACGCCTACATGCTGAACCGGAGCACGAACGTGTTCCCGGGTATCCTCGGCCGCGTCTGCGATCGCCCGTGCGAACCGGCCTGTCGACGCGGCCGCATCGACAAGGAACCGGTTGCGATTTGTCGTCTCAAGCGCGTTGCAGCCGATCTGCGCGACGATATACGCGATCGCCTGCCCGCTATTCCGGAGCAAAAAAACGGCAAGCGTGTCGCGCTGATTGGCGCCGGTTGCGCTTCCCTGGCGGTTGCCAATGACCTGATGCCGCTCGGCTACGAGATCGTGATCTATGAAGCACAGGAAACGGCGGGCGGTTTGATGAGAAGTAATATTCCGTCGTTCCGGCTCCCGGCCGACGTGCTCGACGAGGAAATCGCACAAATCGTGGATATGGGCGTCGATCTGCGCCTGGGGACGAGGGTTCAGAGCCTCAGGGCGCTGCTCGACGAAGGTTACGACGCCGTATTTGTCGGCAGCGGCGCGCCGAAGGGAAAGAATCTGGATATTCCGGGTCGTTACGACTCCGACCGGATCCATATTGGTATCGAGTGGCTTGAATCGATTGCCTTCGATCATATCCACAGTATTGGCGAAAATGTACTGATTATCGGTGTCGGCAACACGGCCATGGATTGCTGCCGCAGTTCGCTGCGTCTGGGCGCGAAGAACGTCAAGGTCATGGCACGCAAGCCACGGAAATTCTTCAAGGCCTCCGAATGGGAACTCGAGGATGCCGAGGAAGAAAATGTCGAGATCCTGGTGAATCATTCGCCGAAGAAATTTGTCATCGAAGCCGGCAAGCTCGTCGGCATGCAGTTCGATCTCATGGAATACACGATCGATGACCAGGGACGTATTACGGATCAGCGCGTGACCGGCCAGACGGTCATCCCGTGCGACGATGTCGTGCTGGCGATCGGCCAGGACAATGCATTTCCCTGGATCGAGCGCGATCTCGGCATCGAATTCAACAAGTGGGACGTGCCGGTTGTCGATCCGGTGACCTACGAGTCCGGCCGCAAAGGCGTCTTTTTCGGCGGGGACGCCGCGTTTGGACCGAAAAACATTATCTGGGCGGTCGAGCATGGCCACCAGGCCGCCATCTCCATCCATAAACACTGCCACGGCGAAGATGTCGCCGACCGTCTCGGCGACGGAATGCACCTGTCGAGTGCAAAAATGGGGATCCACGAGTGGTCTTACAGCAATGCCTACGATTCGAATGAACGAACGCTCGTGCCGCACCTGAGCCTGAAGGAACGATTCAAGAAGCTCGATTTTGAGGTCGAACTCGGTTTTGACGCGGAACGGGCTGCCCGGGAAGTCGAACGTTGCCTGAATTGTGATCTGCAGACTGTTTTTACGGCGGATCTGTGCATCGAATGTGACGCGTGTATCGACGTCTGTCCGGTCAAGTGCCTGACAATCACACATAACGGTGATGAGGCCGATTTGCGGACGCGGCTGAACGAGCCGGCAGAAAATCTCGAGCAGGATTTGTACGTTTCAGCTCCGCTGCCGCAAACGTCCAGGGTCATGGTCAAGGATGAGGATTTGTGCGTGCATTGCGGCCTGTGTGCAGAACGCTGTCCTACCGCGGCGTGGGATATGCAAAAGTTTACGCTGGTCGTACCGTATGCAAAAGACGAAAACGTGCCACCGGAGCCGGAAGAAATTGCCAGAAAATGGGGTACTTAATGCCGCGAGGAACGAACCCGGCAGCGATAATTCTCGTGATCTGTACCCATTTCATGGCTCCGGTCATATCCACTAACCGCTAAAGCTGAAATATATTGTGAGCCCTGGATGAGTGCGGGACCAAAAAATAACGATTTCACCATTCGAATTGCGAACGTGAACGGTACGGGATCGGCGAGCGCCAACGCATTGTTGATGAAGTCGTTCTTTCGTATGGGTATTCCTGTCGTTGGCAAGAATTACTTTCCGTCGAATATCCAGGGACTGCCGACATGGTATGAAATTCGCGTCAGCGGAGAGGGCTACATGGCCCGCGCAGGTCGTGTCGACATCATGCTGGCGATGAATAACGAGACTTACCGGAAGGATCTCGCCGACGTGGTCTCCGGCGGTTACCTGATCTATGACTCGACCTGGCCGCGCCACAAGCAGCTGAGTCGCGATGACGTGACGATTATAGGTATCCCGCTGGCGAAGATGTGCAACGAGAAATTCTCGACGGCCCGTTCACGCGTATTGATGAAGAATGTTGCCTATGTCGGCGCCATAGCCGCCTTGCTCGATATCGATCTGGATGTCGTGAAGTCATCGCTGGATCGGACTTTTGCAAAAAAAGCCGATCTGCTCGAAGCGAACCACACGGCGTTCAGGCTTGGTTATGAATATGCCAGACAGCATGTCAAATGCCCTCTGTCGTTCAAGGCCGAACGGATGGACGCAACCCGCGGGCACATCATGATCGACGGTAATACCGCAACGGGGCTCGGCGCCGTATATGCCGGGGCAACGGTCGGAGCATGGTATCCGATCACGCCGTCGACATCGGTCATGGATGCGTTCACGAGTTTCTGCGAACGTTACCGTACCGACGGAGAAACCGGCCAGTCCAGGTACTGCATTATCCAGGCCGAGGACGAGTTGTCCGCGATGGGCACAGTACTCGGCGCGGGGTGGAACGGCGCACGGGCGTTCACACCGACGAGCGGCCCTGGTATCTCATTGATGACCGAATTGCTCGGCTACGGCTATTTTGCAGAGATACCGGCCGTGCTCATAGACGTGCAGCGCTGTGGTCCTTCGACCGGCATGCCGACGCGTACGCAGCAGGCCGATATCATGTCCTGCGCATATGCTTCGCACGGCGACACGCGTCATGTGCTGTTGTTTCCATCGAGCCCGGAAGAATGTTTCTACTTTGTCGCCAGGGCATTCGACCTGGCAGAGCGGTTGCAGACACCCGTTATCATGCTGACGGATCTGGATATAGGCATGAACGACTGGATGATCCCGGATCTGGAATGGGACGACCAATACCGGCCCGATCGCGGCAAGGTGCTCGATGCCGCCATGCTCGAAAAGATGAAATCGTTCCACCGGTACCTGGATGTCGACGAGGACGCGATTCCTTACCGAACTTTCCCCGGCGAGCATCCGAAGGGCGCTTATTTCACGCGCGGTTCGGGCCATAACATGTACGGCGCCTATACAGAGGACCCGAGCGAATACCTGGAAGTCGTCGATCGTCTGCGCCGCAAGTGGGAGACGGCCAAACAATATGTGCCGGAGCCGGCGGTCGTGTACTCGGATCAATACAAGGTCGGTATCATTTCCATCGGTAGTTGCGATGGCGCCGTCATCGAGGCACGCGATCGACTGATCGAAGCGGGAATCGGCGTGAACTATCTGCGTGTCAAGGCATTTCCGTTCACGGACCGGGTACAGGAATTCCTCGACGCTCACGACCGGATCTATGTCGTTGAGCAAAATCGCGATGCCCAGTTGCGCAGCCTGCTGCTGCTGGAGACCGAGGTTCTCCAGGAGAAGGTCGTGCCGCTGCTGTTCTATGACGGCCTGCCGATCAATGCACGGGAGATCGTTACATCGATTAACCAGGATCAGGCCGAGGGAGTCGCCGCGTGAGCTTTATTGCCAAACCGAAGGTTATTCATCCGAAGAGCCCGAGAAACGAGCTCGGATTGACCGTCCGCGACTACGAGGGAGGCATGTCGACCCTGTGTGCCGGCTGTGGCCATGATTCGGTGACCGGAGCCATCGTACAGGCTGCATTCGAGTTGAGCATTCCGCCGCACCGGATGGCCAAACTCAGCGGTATCGGCTGTTCGTCCAAGACGCCGGCCTATTTTGTCAGGCAGTCGCATGGCTTCAACACGGTGCACGGGCGCATGCCGTCGGTTGCGACCGGCGCAAACGCGGCAAACGCCGATCTGTGGTACATCGGCGTGTCCGGCGACGGCGACAGCCTGTCGATCGGGCTCGGCCAGTTCTGCCATGCCATCCGGCGTAACCTGGATATGCTCTACATGATCGAGAACAATGGCGTGTACGGTTTGACGAAAGGCCAGTTCTCGGCATCTGCCGATCTGGGCAGCAAAGCGAAGAAAGGCGCCGAAAATCCGCAGCCTCCTATCGATCCGTGTCGCATGGCTATTTCGATGGGCGCCGGGTTTGTTGCCAGGAGTTTCTCCGGCGACAAGGAGCAGCTGGTGCCGTTGATCAAGGCGGGTCTGAGCCACAAGGGCTTCGCCGTTATCGACGTCATCTCGCCGTGCGTCACCTTTAACGATCACCCGGGATCGACGAAAAGTTACAAGTACACGCGCCAGCATTTTCATCCGGCGATTCAGGCGGACTATGTGCCTCCGTCTGCAGAAATCACCGCGAAATACAATGAGGGTGAAGCGATGCCGGTCCGGCTGCACGATGGCAGCCAGATCGTGTTGCGCAAGGTTGCCGGAGAATACGACCCGGCTGATCGTGCTTCGGTCTATAGTTACCTGGAAAAGTACCAGCAGGCCGGCGAGATCGTTACCGGACTGCTGTACTACAACGAGACTCTCAGGGAAATGCACGATCTGTGCAACACCGTCAAAGAACCCCTGTCCCGGGTCGATTATTCCCGGCTTTGCCCGGGTAACGATGCGCTGCAGAAATTGCAGGACAGCTGGCGCTAGCAGCCCGCTCATTCCGGCTTGACGGAGTTCGGATTTCCTTTGTCCTGACCGGACCGTTTGTTTCCCGGCGTTCCCGATATCAAAAAAACGGAGGCCGGAATAATCGCGGCCATCATGCCGCCGATCATGCCGGCCTCCATGCATCACGAGACCCAAGGGGGGGAAGGTCCCGTACTTGCGGCAGAATCCAGGGGAAGATTCTGCAGTTTGATGACGGGGTTGCCGTCATCTGTCTCGGGTTGCGCTGCGGTAGGAGGATCAGCAGGCAGCGCGTGCCGAATGCGGCCTGGTTAACCGCGTTTGTTCATATCGCTCGCGGCCAGTCGGTAGATATGCGCGGGCTGGCCAAGCTTTACACCGAGATCGGTACGCACATGAATGCGGGTCATCCAGACCGCGGCCTGCGTGCGTTCATGGACTTCGTTGCGAATGCTCGCCCTGAAATCACGGGGCACAGGCCGTTTCGCCGTAATGACGAGAGACGATGGCTCCTGGGCGTGCCCAACCGATGCAAAGCCGGCAATCAATGCCGGCCAGAGCAATACGGTGAGCAAACGAGCAGGCAGTCTGCGGCGACTTTCTGTTTTGCTGTTCATAGTTGACTCACCATTTTCAATAAAAAATGTAAAGCGTGGGATCATTCAGTCCCTGCTCGAGGCAGGGAGCCGATGACGAGGTCATTAGCGCATGAAGCTATTGCAGGAAGTGTGCCAACTTGTGTTTCCTTGAAAAACAACAGGTTAGTCGTTTGTATTTCACACGGAATCCCGTGAACTGCGAAAAACCGTGACCATATTCACGGAATACCGTGTATACTGCGCCAATGCTCACGAAAGACCGTTATACATGGCTGTTTCGCGAACTCCCGATCATCGCCGCGTTGATGGATGCGGACGGTCGTTTTATCGACGTCAGCGATGAATGGGTCAGACAGCTCGGCTACAGCCGCGAAGAGATGCGCGGCCGGGAAGTGCATAGCCTGGCGACGCCGGACAGTGCCCGGCACATCCTGCAGGAGCATGTGCCGCGGTTCCGGCGCACGGGACGACTCGATCATGTCTCGGTCGAGTTTGTGGCCAGGAGCGGTGAAAAGCTCACCATGCTCGCGTCGACCATGGCCGAGACCGATGCGACCGGTCAATTCATTCATTCGCTGTCGGTGTTTACCGAGCTGTCCGACCGGGCCAGGCTGGAACAGCGTTACCGTGACTTGTATCAGTCGACCCCGGCCATGCTGCATACGGTCGATGCGGAAGGGCGCATCACGGCCGTCAGTGACCACTGGCTGAAAAAGCTCGGTTACCGGCGCGAAGAAGTCATGGGCCGCAGTATTCTCGATTTCCTCAGCGAGAAGGCGCGCGAGCCCCTGCTGGATGGCAAGGTGCGGGCGGTCATCAAGGCGGGCGATCGCACGAATATGCCGCGCCAGATGGTCACAAAGAAAGGTGAGCTGATCGATGTCGTCATGTCGTCACGCACCGAGCGCGATCACCTGACAGGCCAGACGACGTTGTTTGTCGCGAGCAAGGATGTTACGGAACGCAATCGTGCCGAGGCGAGGTTGCGCGAGGCGTACAGCGAGATCGCGCGGCTCAAGGACGAACTGGAGCGCGAGCGTGACTATCTGCGAGAGGAAGTCAGCGTGTCGATGAACTTCGGTCACATCGTCGGGCAGAGCCCTGCATTGCAGGCGATGACGGCGCGAATCGAGGCGGTCGCCGACACGCCGGCCAGCGTGCTGATCATTGGCGAGACGGGTTCGGGAAAAGAGCTCGTCGCCCGGGCGATTCATGCGCGCAGCGGCCGTAGCGACAAGCCGCTGGTGAAGGTCAATTGCGCATCGATACCCGCGGAATTGTTCGAGAGCGAATTTTTCGGCCATGTGCGCGGTGCCTTTACCGGCGCGCACCAGGATCGAATCGGCCGTTTCCAGCTTGCCGACGGGGGTACCCTGTTTCTCGACGAGGTCGGCGAAATTCCGCTTGCATTGCAAGGCAAGTTGCTGCGCGTGCTGCAGGAAAAAGAATTCGAACGGGTCGGCGAGGATCTGTCCCGCAGCGTCGATGTGCGGGTCATCGCCGCGACAAACAAGGATCTGGAGAAAGCGGTCGAAGCCGGCGAGTTTCGCGAAGACCTGTATTACCGGCTCGGGGTTTTTCCCGTTCAGGTTCCGCCGTTGCGCAAGCGGGGCGATGACGTCGTCATGCTTGCGGTACACATACTCGAGCAGGTGTGTCGCGACTTTGGCCGCGAGACACTCACGCTCACGCAGTCGCAGGTCGACGCATTGCGTGCTTATGACTGGCCGGGCAATGTTCGTGAATTGAAAAATGTTATCGAGCGTGCCGTGATTCTGTCGGGCGAGCGGCACCTTCGCCTCGACCTGTCGATGCCGGAGGCGCGGCTCAGTCCGCCCGACAGCGGCGAACGATCTTCTGCCCCGGATGACGGGTTGTCGTTTCTGACCGATGCAGCCATGCGCGAGCGGGTACGTCGCAACATGATCGCGGCCCTGGAATATGCCAACTGGCGGGTTTCCGGCGAGAATGGCGCGGCGCGGTTGCTGGGTCTGAAGCCCAGCACCCTGACCGACCGCATGCGTGCGATGGATATCGAGCGGCCGGGCTACAGCCGGCGTACACGCGATGCTTCGTGAAACGGCAAGCACAATGAGATTTGCAGGTCTTCGCGTGTTACTGGTTGGTTATGTCGCAGGCTGCAGCCTGTGTTTTACACCGGCCGCACCGGCGCAAGTCAGCGCCGTACTGCCCGACAGCGTGCAGCGGATCCTCGACGCTCATGAAATCCCCGTCGCCGATTTCAGTGCCGTCGTGCAGCGGGTCGACGCCAGCCGGCCCCTGCTTGCCGTCAACCCGGATGTGCCGCGCAACCCGGCATCGACGATGAAGTTGTTAACGACTTATGTCGCGCTCGAGTCCCTCGGCCCGGACTATCGCTGGAAGACCGAGGCATATCTCGACGGCACGCTGGCAGACGGGAAACTGGACGGCAATTTATATATCAAGGGTTACGGCGACCCCTATCTGGTCGTCGAACGGTTCTGGCTTTTTCTGCACCAGCTGCGACAACGCGGACTCAGGGATATCAGCGGTGATCTCGTCATCGATCACAGTTATTTCGACATCGCCCCGGTCGACCGGGGCGCTTTCGACGGTCAGCCGCTCAGAACCTACAATGTCGTGCCGGACGCATTGCTCATCAATTTTCAGGCGATCAGCTTCAGCTTCAACCCGAACCCGGCTGCGAGTCGTGTCGAGATCATTGCCGATCCGCTGCCGGCCAATCTCGATATTCGCAATCGCATCAAGCTCGATAACGGACGGTGCAGCGGTTATCGCAACGGTATTGTCGTCGATGCCGCTCCGGGGACCGGACTCGATCGCATCACATTCTCCGGCAGGGTTGCCGGCAGCTGCCCCGAATACAGATTGTCCCGCTCCCTTTTGAGTGCCCCGGCATTTGCCTACGGAGTATTCCGGAGCCTGTGGGAGGAAGGCGGTTCGTCGCTCGGCGGCACGCTGCGCGTGGCCGGGGTGCCGGACGGGCTCGAACCGTTTTATACCATGGAGTCATTGCCGTTATCGGATATCATTCGGTCGATCAATAAATGGAGCAACAATGTCATGGCCCGCCATTTATTGCTGACAGTCGGCGTCGAGCGCTTCGGCGTTCCGGCAACCGTCGACAAGGGTCGTCGGGCGGTCATGCAATTGCTCGCCGGGCACGGACTGGATTTTCCGGGCCTGCGGATCGACAATGGCGCCGGATTGTCGCGTCGATCCCGTATTTCGGCACGGAGCCTGGCACGGCTGCTGCTGGCGGCCGACCGGAGCCTCTACCGTGCCGAGTTTGTTTCGTCGCTGGCGCTGGCCGGCATGGACGGCACGATGCGGCGCCGGTTCCGTGAAGAAGATCTGGCCGGGCACATGCATCTGAAAACCGGGCGACTCGACAATGTTTTTTCAATGGCCGGTTATGTTCGCAGTCGTTCGGGCGATGACTATGTCGTTGTCGCGATTCAGAACGGTATCAACGCCCACCGGGGGCCGGGAGAAGAAGCGGAAAGTGCGTTACTAAGATGGGTTCACGAACAGTGATTGGCAAGTTGACAGGTTGTTTCGCCATGGTGTGTGTATTGGTTGCCGCGAGCGGCAGCGTGCAGGCGGAAACGGCCTACGTCACCGATCGCCTGCAACTGGGGGTTCATGCGCAAGCCGATACGGGCGATCAGCCTTTTGCAAAAATAAAAAGCGGCGAGCGTGTCGAAATCCTGGAGGAAAACCAGTATCACGCACACGTGACACTCCCGGATGGCCGGAGAGGCTGGGTCAAGAAAACATATTTGGTGCCGGACAAACCGGCTGTTCTGCGTGTGACAGAAATGGAGCAGGAACGCGACAAGGCCATCGCCCGGCTCAAATCCCTGCGCTCCAGTCTCAGTGAGCGGGAAAAGCGGGTCAGTGACATCGAGGCACAGAGCAAGGCGCGCGAGGCCGAAGCGGCGGCCCGGGCAGCCGAGCTCGAACGCCTGAGAATAGAAAATATCGGGCTCACCGATCGTCTCGCCAGGCTTGCATTCAGTGTGCCCGGCACGATTTTCTTTGTGGCCGTCGCCGCAAGCCTGGTGGCCGGCTTTCTTGTGTCCTGGTGGTGGTTCGATCACCGCAGCCGGATGCGGCACGGCGGTTTTCGTATTCGCTGACCCCGGCGGCCCGGATTTCGCTTCAATGCAGTGCCGGCCGGAACTCGAGATCGGCAATAATTGCCGCTTCCAGTTCGAGCAGTTCGTGCAGGCGCGGATAGACCGTCTGTTCGTCGAATTCCTTGAGTAACAGGTGTACGAACAGGTGTCCGTGTTTGAGTTCCGCTTTCCAGAGACGCGCATAGAATGCGCGCATGGTTTCGTCTTCGAGTTCACGTGCCAGCAGCCCGAAACGCTCTGCACCGCGGCATTCGATGACCGAAGCGATCAGCATGCGATCGATCAGTCGTTCGTCACGTCCGTGGCGCGCCGCATCGAGCAGTTTCCTGACATACCGGTCCGGCTCGTCCTTGCATAGCGTCAGCCCGCGCGCGGCGCATAAGTCGTAGACTTCCCGGAAATGCCCGATTTCTTCGCGTGCCAGATCGATCAGGTCCGGGATCAGCCGATGTCGATCCGGGTACTTGACGACGAAACTCATGGCCATGGCCGATGCCTTGCGCTCGCAGTTCGCATGATCGAGTAAAAATGCGTCAAAATTGCGGCAGACGGTTTTTACCCATGCCGGTGATGTGTTAACCAGTACGTCAATGGATTTTTTAGCCAACAGCCGTTCCTCGTGACGATATCCGGCCCGAATGCATCGATCGCCAGGCGGCGATTCGACGTCGAGCGCTATCTTGGCAGGCGCCAATTCTACCCGTTTGGCGTTGCCGTGGCTGCATCTGCGAATCTGGGCATGGTGGTCGTCATACCCTGCTTCGATGAACCGGATATCGGTTCCGTGCTCGAATCGCTGGCGGCCTGCAAGGCACCCGGCTGCGACGTCGAGATTCTCGTGGTCATCAACGCACCCGGGGACACCTCCGCCGAAATCCTGGCGCGAAACGCCGCTGCCGCGCACAGTGTCCGCGACCTTTCGGGCACCATAATGCCGGACTGGATGCGCGGCCATGTGATCGAACACAATGCGCTCCCGGTTGCGCGGGCCGGGGTCGGGCTCGCCCGCAAGATCGGCATGGATGAGGCGGCGGCGCGTCTTGCGGCGACCGCTGATTGCAGCGGTGTGATCGTCTGCCTTGATGCCGACTGCCGCGTGGCGCCGGATTATCTGGCACGACTTCAAGAGTGCTTCACCGGGCAGCCGGATTGCACCGGCGTTTCCGTCTATTTCGAGCATCCGGGATTGTTTGAATCCGACGATTCGATCTCCCGCGCCATGATCGAATACGAGCTGCACCTCAGGTACTACGTCGCCGGCCAGCGCCTTGCCGGGTTTCCGTATGCCTTTCACACGGTCGGTTCGGCCCTGGCCTGTTCGATGAACGCCTATGTTGCACAAGGCGGCATGAACCTGCGCCAGGGAGGAGAGGATTTCTATTTTGTACAGAAGCTGATTGCTGCCGGCGGATATCGGGCACTGAACGGGACGACGGTTTATCCGGGGGTTCGACAGTCGGGACGGGTGCCGTTCGGGACCGGACCCGCACTGGGTCGCGCGCTCGAAGCGGGTGTCGAATTCGAGACCTTTGCGCCGCAGGTATTCCGGGATCTGGCAGTATTCTGCAAGGCGTTGCAGGAAGCGACACCGCTGAATATTCCGGGATTCCTGGCCGGTCTGCCGACCACATTGCGACAATTTCTCGATGAGCAGGAATTCGCCGGACGGCTCGATGAAATCAGCGTCAACGTGGCTTCGGACACAAATTTTCGCCGCCGGGTATTCCGCTGGTTCAATGCCTTCAGATTTTTGAAATTCGCGCAGTTCTGCAGTCGCGGCGCATACCCCAGGATGCCTGTTTCGGCGGCGGCCCGTGAACTGGCAGGCCCGGATGTGCCCCGTACCGCACCGGACCTGCTTCGATGGTACCGGCGACTGGACCGGAACAGTTGATATTATTCGCTGCGGCGGGCCAATTTGCCGATCCCTCATGTAAAATCTTTCTCAGCATGCAGGAATATGGAAACAATATGATCAGGGGGGGAGTGTTGACATGAAATTGATCACGGCGATTATCAAGCCGTTTCGCCTCGACGATGTCCGCAATGCGTTGAACGAGGAAGGCGTTCACGGCATGACGGTCATCGAAGTAAAGGGTTTCGGCCGGCAGCGCGGACATACCGAGCTTTACCGGGGCGCCGAATATGTTGTCGATTTTTTGCCGAAATCCAAGATTGAAGTGGCGGTCGACGATGAACGTGTCGAGCAGGTTATCGAGGCCATTATAAAGGCCGCCAAGACCGGCAAGGTCGGCGACGGCAAGATCTTTGTGACCAATCTCGAACAGTCAATCCGGATTCGCACGGGTGAAACCGGCGATGACGCTTTGTAAAACGATCGGCAGCCCCACGGCCGCGATCATGTCCGATAAACAGAATCAACGACCTGGGGGCGTTATTATGGGAAGTTCGGTTCTGGCAACCCTGCTGCTGGGTGTCGCACTGCTTGTGCCGCAGGCGGTCGGCGCTGCCGAGATCGACACGGGCGATACGGCCTGGATACTGACATCCACGGCACTCGTTCTATTCATGACTTTGCCAGGGCTCGCGCTGTTTTATTCCGGTCTCGTGCGTTCGCGCAATGTATTGTCGGTACTGATGCAATGTTTCTCCATAGCCTGCATGGCGTCGATCGTCTGGATGGTGTGTGGCTACAGCCTGTTCGCCACTGACGGTGGAGGCATGCAGGCGTTTATCGGGGGCCTGGGCAAGAGTTTCCTGGCCGGTGTCGGGCCCGATTCTGTCGAAGGCACGATTCCGGAAACCGTCTTCATCATGTTTCAGATGACGTTCGCGATCATTACGCCGGCACTGATCGTCGGCGGTTTTGCCGAACGCATGCGTTTCAGTTCGATGTTTCTTTTTGCAACGCTCTGGTTGTTGATCGTGTACGTTCCGGTTGCGCACGGAGTCTGGGGCGGAGGCTGGCTGGCCGACCTCGGTTTCATGGATTTTGCCGGCGGTGCGGTCGTGCATATCAATGCCGGTGTTGCGGCGCTCGTCGCGGCGCTCGTCATGGGTAATCGCAAGGGCTTCCCGCGCACACCGATGCCGCCGCATAATTTGCCGATGACGGTCATGGGTGCCGGCATGTTGTGGGTAGGCTGGTTCGGTTTCAATGCCGGCAGCGCCATTGCCGCCGATGGTGCGGCCGGTATGGCGATGCTTGCAACCCATATCGGCGCTGCGGCCGGTTCTCTGGCCTGGATGTTTCGTGAATGGATCAGGTACGGCAAGCCCAGCGTACTGGGCATCGTCACCGGGATGGTCGCCGGACTCGGGACGATCACGCCGGCCTCGGGCTTTGTCGGTCCGGGCGGAGCGCTGGCTATTGGTATTGCCGGCGGCCTTGTCTGTTTCTCGGCGACGCAAATGATCAAGCGACGATTCGAAATCGACGACTCGCTCGACGTCTTTCCCGTTCACGGCGTGGGCGGGTTTCTCGGCATTCTGCTGACAGGCGTATTTGCCGCACCGGGCCTCGGTGTATTCAGCGGCCTCGGGCTGCCGGACGGCGCCACGATGGGCAGCCAGCTCGGTGTGCAGGCACTCGGCGCTGTCGCGACGCTCGCCTGGTGCGGGTTCGCGACGTTTATTATCCTGAAGATCGTCGATGCACTATCGGACTTGCGGATTTCCGGGGATGAGGAAACCGAAGGTCTCGATATCGTCCTGCACGATGAGCAGGGTTATAACCTGTAATGTCGGCGTTACTGACTCTCCAGGATCAGTTCGCGCAGGTCGTCGTTGCAATTCGGTTGCTTGAGGATTTCGGCGCGAATTGACTCGGCCATCTCTGCGTCAGGATCGACGAATGTCAGATTGGCCAGTTTTTCGAGTATGTCGGCCGCGGGCATCCGGCTCAGCCAGTAATGAAAGGCCTCATGGCGATAGTGTTCGGGGGCGTGTTCCTCGCCTGGCCGCAGTGAGAGGATATGCGTGCGGATGAACTCGTCATCCGGAACCAGGTTCCACTCTTTCCACTCTGCGGGAAACTGCATCAGCTCCAGGTATTCATCGTTAGTCATTGCGTTTCTCTGTCCTTATACATCGAGGTTTCATTTGTTTGGGGTATTCTTTTCCACCGGATAGCCTTCGGCCACCCAGCCAAGCATGTGTCCCTTGAGCTGGGTCAGTTTATTGAACCCGTGGCTTTTCAGGGTCTTTTCGGCAAGCATGGCGCGGTACCCGGACCGGCAGTGAAGCACGATCGTGGTGTCTTCGAGGCCTTTGAGTTCATCGAGACGATCCTCCAGCTCGGAATGCGGGATATTGACAGCTCCGTGGATGTGCCCGGCAGCGTACTCTCCGGGCGTCCTGACGTCGAGAATAAAAGGGGCATCGCCGGCAATAATCATCTGTTCAAGGCCGGAAGCGGTGATCGAATCATTCGTCGATTCCTGGGCATGGGCCACAAATCCCGAAGAGAATACGGCCAGGGCAAGAACGAAGATCAACGGCAGTTTTTTCATGGCATGCGTTACCTCATAAAATCCAGACGGGCAGCTGCAGATCTTATCATGTGCATGGCAATGCCCGGTCCGTCGTAGCCCGGATGCGTGCGCCGTTCGATCCGGTTATTGGCGGGAGGTGCCTGTGCTGCGTACCCGGACAAATTTACCGGTCATTGATCGTCTGCGGCGATAAGTGCGTATAAAACGTGCACCGAGCAGCAAGGCGACGATGGAACAGTAAACCAGCGGCTCGGTCAGGTCTTTTTTTACCTGCCAGTAGAAATGCCAGCAGGCCGCGACGCCCGTCAGGTATACCAGTCGATGCAGCCGAAGCCAGTTCCGCCCGAGCTTTCTGCGCCAATTATTTGTCGAGGTAATGGCGAGAGGCACCATCGACAAAAGGGCGAATAGCCCGATCGTGATGAACGGGCGTTTGGCAAGGTCCTCCAGGATTTCGTCGAAATTAAAAGTTTGATCGAGGGCGAGGTAGTTCAGGAAATGCAGCCCGGCATAAGTGAAGGCAAACAGGCCGAACATGCGCCTGAACCGGATCGCCAGCGGGCCGACGGCCCAGGACAGCGGCGTCATCGCAAGCGTTGCGCAGAGCATTCGCAGACCCCAGATGCCGAGCGTATCCTGAATATCTTCGACGGGATTGGGCCCGAGCTGGAACGGCCCGACTCCGAACGCGCTCAGCGTCAGCCAGGCCAGCGGGACGCAACCGGCAGCCAGCAACAGCGGCTTGCCGAACCGCTCGGCAGTGCGCAGCGTCATCAAGGGATCGGCAGTCAAAAGTTCCGGGTCAGGTCGAGGCCCGTGTACAGGCCGGCAACCTCATCAGCATAACCGTTGAACATCAGTGTCGGCTGTTTTTTTGCAAACAAGCCCGAACCGATGCGGCGCTCACGGGCCTGGCTCCATCGCGGATGGTCCACCTCGGGGTTTACATTCGCGTAGAAACCGTATTCCGAAGGCGCCGTCTCGGACCACGTGGTGCGCGGCCTTATTTCGGTGAAGCTGATTCGCACGATCGACTTGATATTCTTGAAACCGTATTTCCACGGTACGATCAGTCGCAGCGGTGCGCCGTTCTGGTTCGGCAGATCGACGCCATACAGCCCTGTCGCCAGCATGGCCAGCGGGTGCATGGCCTCGGCAATGGTCAGTCCTTCGATATACGGGAAATCGAGCAAGTGTGAGCGCTGGCCGGGCATTTCCGACGGCCTGTAGACCGTCTCGAAGGCGACATATTTCGCTTTCGATGTCGGTTTGAATCGTTTCAGCAGGTTGCCGAGCGCGATGCCGTTCCAGGGCACGACCATCGACCAGGCTTCGACGCAACGGAATCGATAAATCCTTTCCTCGATCATGTGCGGCTTGACGATGTCTTCGAAATCGAAGACCCCGGTATTTTCTGCCTCGCCGTCGACGGTGACACTCCAGGGTCTGGGCCTGAATTTTCCGGATAATCTCGCCGGGTCTTTTTTGTCGAGGCCGAATTCGTAGAAATTGTTATAACTCGTAATATCCTTGAACGAGTTGACCTGCATGCCGGAATCGCCGGGTGTCCGGTCGTCATCTGCACCGGAGCAACCGGCCGTGAACAGCAGACTGGAGCCGGCCAGAGTGGCGGAGCGAATAAAACTTCTGCGATCCAGGTAGCGATTTTCCGGCGTAATATCCGATGGCTTGATGTTCGCTTTTTTCCGTATCAGCATGACGGATGGGCCTCAGTCCGTTCGGTCAGTTTGTGCCGCTGTAGCGGCCGTTGAGATCCCAGTCATAGTCGACGAACCGGATCCTGAATTCATTATTGCGCAGCGCGTCCTGTACCTGTGCATCGGATACAAAACGTGCGAGGTAGCGTTGCAGCGAGTTTCCGGCTGCGATGAAATCGTCCTCATACCATTTGAATATCTTCGATAAATAGATGATCCGTCTGTCGGGGTCAAATCGGTTCCGGGTCGGATCGTTAATGAACCGTTTCGCCGACTCGTGCAGCTGAACATCGAGGCTTTCCGGACGATATGCCCGGTCCGACAGGCGTGGGCACGACATCGATGCGCAGACGATTGCAAAATGAATACGGCGGTCGCCGGATGCGATGATCCGTTCACGCTCGAGCGTCTCCAGGCTCATCATCTGCCCGAGAATATTGAACTTCTGCTGCCTGAAGAATTTGCGCCGCCCCCCCCGGCTGGACGGTGACCCTCCGTCCAGAATGCCCTGAATTGCCAGCACATTGTAGGCATTGATATAGAAAGCCAGTCTGGAAGCGGGCGATGTCAGGTCTGCCGGACTGGTCGTGCCGAGTTGTTCGACAAAGGCGCCGAGCCCGGGTTCGGCCGCAATGCCGTCGTAATCGACGAAACCGTTGTGCACGTTGCGCGCCAGTATTTCATCGAGCGCATCGTAGTCAGGGAGTTTTGCCTGGGCGGTATTGATAAACAATGCGGCGAACAGACCGGTTATGAAAAGCCGGGTGCATCCGGCCGCAGGCCGGCCGCGGAGAAAAAGCCGGCATCGGAAAATAATCATTTTTTTCATTGCTCGTTTGATTCGCGGATTCTGCATTGGTTCCCTGTACTTTGCACTATACTTGCCCGGCCATGAATATCGCTAGTAACAGGCTGTTGAAAAAGTCTCAGGCGAGTGCAAGACAAGGCAAAATTGGCGAACAAGCGCAGTGTACACGCCAGTACATGAGCATTGTGAGCCAATTTTTAACGCCGGATTGTGCCGCATGAGGGTTTTTCAACAGCCT